>Ga0207040_1346_pt1 | contig 9889 bp, 11 predicted proteins | sample Alteio_BWMinCont_72_FD_153279 | JGI IMG/M metagenome (GOLD analysis project Ga0207040, IMG submission 153279) | Enriched cells from forest soil in Barre Woods Harvard Forest LTER site, Petersham, Massachusetts, United States -... | ecosystem: Environmental > Terrestrial > Soil > Temperate forest >... | reverse complement strand
TTCATCGACAACTCGAATACATCGAGCCCTACGAGGATTTTATTGGGGCCGTCTTTTACCGGTCTCTGCAGCCCACCTCCTGTTTAAGCCCTTTGAGCTTCGACTCGCAGGAATTGCGCCTCAAGTATCTTCGCTTTATCCGGGATATTCTAGCCGAAGCCGAAGAGAAAGGCGAAATCCCGCATTTGGGCGACTTGGGAGCCTACGCCGTGGGCCTTTTTTATATCGGCATGGTCACCCATTGGCTCCATGACCGTTCACGAGGGAAACAAAGGACGCTGGCCCTGCTGGATCGCGCCCTGACTTTTGGGACACGCATATTGAAGAAAGGAGGGTGGGAATGGTAAGGCAAAGAAATGGCCCCGTGAAACGCGCCGCCCGTCTCATGCAATTAGGAGCTAGTCTCGCCGGCAGCTATTTGGCCTATCAAGTGCAGCGTCCTTTTTTGGACGAGAAAGGCGCGATCGGGCAGAAAAAAGCATTGCGACTTAAGCAGGCAAAACAAGTGCGCCAGGAACTTCAAGGTCTTCGTGGTCCGATCATGAAAGTCGGCCAGGCCCTGAGCATGCAAACCCACTTGCTAGGGCCGGAGATGATCGAACAATTGTCGGCTTTGCAAATGCAAGCTCCGCCCATGCATCCGACGCTCATGCGTGCCCAATTTAAGGCGGGTTTCGGGAAATATCCGGAAGAAGTCTTCCGATCATTCGAACCGGAACCCTTTGCGGCCGCTTCCCTAGGCCAGGTGCATTGGGCGGTCACCAAAAGCGGTGAGGATGTTGCCGTAAAGATTCAGTACCCGGCCATGAAGGAGGCCATCGAAAGCGATTTCTCGGCACTGCGCGCCGCCGGTTTTGCCGCCAGGCTGACCGGGCACCTTAAGGAATCGGTTATTCGGGAGGCCGAGCGAGGGATTCTCGAAGAGACGGACTACGTTCACGAGGCAAAGAATATTGAGCATTTCAGGAAAGCGCTCGCGCCGCTGGATTTTGTCCGCGTTCCCGAAGTTCATTGCGAACTCAGCTCCGACCAGGTGCTGACGATGTCCCGTGTCCCGGGCTTGCGGCTGCAAGAGTTTCTCAAGACAAATCCTTCGCAGGAACTGCGCGATCAGCTTGGCGCGGGCTTAACGCGCTTATTTTTCTTTCAACTCTTCCGGGTGCAGGCTCTCCATGCCGACCCGCATCCAGGGAATTACCTTCTCAATAATGATGGAACCATTGGTCTCGTCGATTTCGGTTGCGTAAAGCATGTCAAACCGGAGGTTGTCCGCTGTTACGCGCAGTTCTGGTCCCGTGAATGGATCCACGACGCCAAGCTCTTCGCTGATATTATTAGTGTCATTTTTGGCTCAAGAGTATCCCCAAATGAACCGCGCGTTCGGCGATGCATGAACGGAATCAGAAGTTTTTACGATGAGTTTCATCCATTGGAGGTACCTAAGGCGCTTGATCTGGCAGACCCTAAGTTCATGGATAGCCTCGCCAAGCTCGCCAAGATCCTCCTCCAAAACAAATTTCTTTCCCCAGAATTTGTGTTCCTCTCCCGCACGGAATCCGGCATGTGCAATTTGCTCCACATCTTAAAGGCGCGGGTGCTCACGACGCAAATCGCTCGCCAATGGATGCCATCAATATGAGACAAACCCTGCTCTGCACAGTATGATTGCCGCCGAATCCATAAAGGGACCTCGAGGGGAATGGTTTTTGGGGAACAACCTCGAATTTGGGCGCGATCCATTGGGATTTTTGGAACGGTGTTCTCGCGAGTTTGGCGATGTCGTTCCCATGCGGATTGGGACTGGCGTTTTCTACCTGTTGAATGGGCCAGCGGATATTGAGGCGGTCTTCACCAACTCGAAGCGTTTCGTGAAGGCAAACTTGATTCGTAATCCGCTCATGCGGCGAATTTCCGGAAACGGCATTTTTCTCAGCGAAGGGGAATTTTGGGTGCGCCAACGACGGTTGCTGCAGCCCGCGTTTCACCGCGACCGGATCGCTGCCTACGCAGAGATTATGACCCGGTACGCAACGGAAGTGTGTGCTCGATGGCAAACGACGAGCGTGGTTGACATTCGAGAAGAGATGATGCGTTTAACCCTGGCCATCGTGTGCAAGGCGCTATTTAACTCGGAAATTGGGGATAGTCGGTGTTCTGAAATTGGGGACGCTATGGAAGTCCTTACGAGGCATTTTGCGCCCTCGCCTAACTTCCTCCGAATTGTGGCCGGTCTTTTCCTGCCGGTCGGGCGACGGCATTTCGAGGCGGCCGCGCGCCAATTGGATTCAGTCATTTACCGGTTGATTCGTGAACACGGTTCGCCCAAACCGGATTCGGCTGATTTGCTCTCGATGCTCATCCGGGCTCGGAACGAAGAAGGAGAGGGAATGACCAGCAGCCAGTTGCGTGACGAGGTCATTACGTTGCTCCTTGCCGGTCACGAGACAACAGCACTGGTGCTAACTTGGAGCTGCTATCTTATTTCTCAAAATCCCGAAATAGAGGCTCGTATTCGCGATGAATTGGAGGCCGTGTTAGGGGGCAGGATGGCGGGCTTTGAGGATTCGACCCGGCTTCAATACTTGGGGAAAGTTGTCAAAGAGGCGATGCGACTGTATCCGCCAGTATGGCTGACCGCCCGCGAGATGCTGGATGACAACACTTTTGGGAATTGCACATTAGAAAAAGGAACGCAGTTGTTTGTCAGCCAATGGATTGTCCATCGCGATTCCCGGTTTTATACCAACCCACACGAGTTCAACCCGCAGCGATGGACGGAGGATTTTGTTCAAAACCTGCCGAAGTTCGCCTTCTTCCCTTTTGGCGGCGGGCCCAGAGTGTGCATTGGACAGTCGTTTGCAATGCTCGAGATTATTCTCGTGCTCGCGGCGATATTCCAGAAATGGAGCCTCAGATTATGCCCTGGCCAGGAAATTCTTCCGCATCCCAGTCTGACGCTAAGGCCGAAAGGCCCCGTCCAGATGCTCGTGGAAAAACGAGCAACCTAAAATGGTGAAGCCCGCCTTGCATTCCAACAGCTTTTACCAAAAATGAAGCGCGGGATCCTAGCCAGCATCGGAACGGACGGTGATGTTTATCCGTTTATTGCCTTGGGAAAGGAATTGCGGACGCGCGGGTTTCGCGTGACTCTGGCCAGCCACGAACACTTCGCTCGTACCGCGGGCCAAGCGGGGCTGGATTTTAAGGCACTGGTCTCCGACAGAGAAACCAGGGAACTTTTGGAACCGCCTGACTTCTGGCATCCGCTCAAAGGCCCATTCGTGATCGGACGCTGGGGGGCACGTTTGCTAAAAAGGCATTATGAGACTTTGCGGTGGATGACTCGCAGTGATAACGCATTCCTTGTGGCCAGCCCTGGTGTCATTGCGGCCCGTCTTCTGCAAGAGGCAAGGAAAATTGCCCTGGTTAGCGTGATTCTCCAGCCGTGGGTGATTCCAAGTCTCCAATCTCCGCCAGTGATGATGGGCGGTTTGACGCTCCCGCATTGGGCGCCCCGTCCGGTTGGAAGTCTCTATTACCAACTGATCAATATGCTCGGGAGCAATTTTCTTGGGGTGGAGTTTAAGCAAATTCGTGCAAAACTCGCGCTCAGTCCGGTGAGAGATATGTTTCGATGGTGGTTCTCGCCGGACCTGGTGCTCGGATTATTCCCTGAATGGTTCGGGCCGCCGCAGTACGATTGGCCACGACAGATTCGGCTGACGGGGTTTCCCGTCGATGGGTTAGCCAGGCAAAGTCTACCCAAAAATCTACTGGCCTTTTGTCAGGGTGGCCAGAGCGTCATCACGTTCACATTCGGGACGGGGATGATGCATGCGAAGGATCTATTCCGGGAAGCGATCGAAGCCTGCAGATTGCTGGGAAGCCGCGCGGTTTTTCTCACCAAGTTCCGGTCGCAGTTGCCGGATGAATTGCCGCCGTTTGTGCATCATTGCCAATTTGCGTCGTTCCCGGAACTGTTTCCTTTGTGTGCGGCGGTCGTTCATCACGGGGGAATCGGCACCGTTTCCAACGCGCTCACGGCGGGAACTCCTCAACTAATCTTGCCATTCGCTTTCGACCAAATGGACAACGCCGTGCGGGTCGAAAAGCTAGGAGCGGGAAGTTGGCTCAAGCCCGCGCAGCGGAACGCCCGAGAGATCGCCGCCGTGTTGAGCAGTTTCCTCAAGTCCGATGCCCGAACGTCTAGCCAGCGATTCGCCGGGAGCGCTGGCCTCCGAAACGGGATTGAGTGCGCCGCGAACCAGATCGAAGCGTTTACGAAGGCGTGATTGGACCAACCTTTTGAGGGATCTGCTCAACGAGACCTTGGGAAATGGAACCAATCAACAAACCAAAACGCGGATGCCCTTTCTTCCCGTTAACGGAGTCGCCTTTCATTGAACAAAGACGGGGTTGAAACATCCGATTCTCATGGCGCTCGGCACACGCAAACTCAAGCGGGATGAATTGTTCATCCCCACCGCGAAGCCGGCCAACGGGGTCGGGCACCCGTTTTACAGCAAGCTCAACCAAATATTGGCCGAGGGCTTTGACAAGTTCGTCGAGTAGTCGTGCGCCCCATTTGCGAAGAGGGAGCCGTCTGAACGCGCCAGGCGTCACAAGCGTCCCAGACGCCTTGATTGCAACGACTTGTGAGGAATATCCTTGGCGTCCCAGGCCGTCCTTGGCTTACCCCTGCATAAAATAAATTGAGAATTTTTGTCCCCTACGGCTTTCGAGGTGCATCAATAGGATGAATGGCCAACGACGACGTTGAATTGGTGCGGGCTTACGCCACCCAACAATCCGAGAGTGCATTCTCGACGATTGTTTCACGTTATCTCGGTCTGGTGTATTCGGCGGCACTGCGTCATGTGCGTGATCCCCAACTGGCGGAGGAAGTTTCACAAGTTGTATTCATCATTTTGGCCCGAAAGGCGCCATCACTCGGAGCAAAGACAATTCTGTCCGGCTGGCTTTACCGCACGGCCTGTTTCCTCGCCCGTAGAGCGGTCAAACGCGAACTCCGTCGTAAACGCCGTGAACAGGAAGCCTATATGCAATCCACCCTCAAGGAAACCGATTCTGTCTGGGAACAATTGTCTCCACTGCTCGACGAAGCAATGTTGCGGTTGGGCCAAGCCGACCGCGACGCCTTAGTCTTGCGGTTTTTTGAAGGCCGCAGCCTCAGAGAAGTCGGGGCGGCCCTGGGATCCAACGAAGAAGCAGCCAAGAAGCGGGTCAACCGCGCAGTGGAAAAGCTGCGGATATTCTTCAAAACGCGAGGGGTCCTGCTATCCGCCGGAGCGATTGCCGGATTAGTCTCGGAAAATTCCGCTCATGCAGCGCCAGCGGGCCTTGCGAATACAATATCCGCTGTTGCGATTACCAAAGGCGCAACGACGGGTAGTCCAACTTTAGCTTTGGTGAAAGGAGCACTGAAAATTATGGCGTGGACCAAAGCAAAAACGGCAGTGGTCACGGGCGTCGCCGTGATGCTTGCCGCTACTGTAACTGTCACAGAAATTCACAAACATAAGACTTATCCGTGGCAAGTTCGAGGTTTTAGTTATCAATTGATTGAGAAAGCCCCACCGCAAGTCAGACTTTCGCCTGCCAAATATCCCTCATCCCCGGGCGGATCTGGGACTGGAGCCGCAGGAATCATGGGCCTAAACCAGTCGGCCTCCATGGTCGTGATTGTTGCCTACGGTTACAGTCCCCGAATCATTTTCTCGACGGAATTGCCTCATGGTTCCTTTGACTATATCGCAAACCTCCGCAGCCAAGACAATTTCGAAGCCCTGCGGCGTGAAATAACGCGCCAATGGGGCATCACCTGCAAGAATGAGACTCGCAACGCGGACGCGATGGTTCTACAAGTGAAATCTGGTTCCTCCCCGGCCTTGAAAACCAGCGCCCAGCGCTATCCATACGGATCGATTATGGGATGGCTGCATTCAGGAGACCAACTTGAGTGCCGAACCCAGCCCTTGCGTGAATTCGCCAGCTTTTTGGAGGTGACGGCAAAGTACCCTGTCGTCAACGAGACTGGTCTGGCCGATTCCTTTGACTTTGACTTGGATTGCAACTACACCAGTGTTGTCAATCGCGATTGGGATTCTGTGAACCGGGCGCTGGACCCACTTGGCCTTGAAATTGTTCAAACAAACACGCCCATCGAAATGCGAGTAATTGGAAAAAAGGAATAATTTGTCCCTTTGCGCCCTCAGGCGAACATATCCAACCGAAAGGATCGGACTTATTCAAATGCAGAACATTCGAACAAATACTCAGCAGCACCGCGGTTTTACGCTCCTGGAACTGCTGGTGGTCATCACCATCATCGCGGTTCTTGCCGGACTCTTGCTGCCGTCGTTGTCTCGGGCCAAACAGAGTGCGCAAGGCATTTATTGTTTGAACAACGGCAAGCAGATGATGGTGGCAATGACGCTTTACGCGGGCGACAATCATGACTTTTTTCCGCCCAATCCTGATGATGGCAATACCGACCCCGGCTATAATTGGTGCTCCGGCCAAGCTGGCATCGGCCAACCGCAGGAGTTTGATCCTGATGTGCTCAAGGACCCGACCCGTTCACCGTTAATCAATTATTTAAGCGGCAATGTGAGCCTTTTCCGCTGTCCGTCAGACATGCGCCAAGGAATGTATCAAGGAACCGATCCGACCCTGGTAGGGCGGACTGTTCCGGCGGCGAGGACATATTCCATGAGCCAGGCGGTTGGCACGATAGATCCGGGTTTCGACGCAGGCGAGCCTGGTAATGGCAGGCACTACGGAATCCCGGATTTGTCGGTCAACGGGCGGTGGTTGAACGATCAGGGCATTCACCGGCGAGATTCTCCTTGGGCCACCTATGGCAAATTCTCCTCTATCGGAGTTACGGGGCCAGCCATCCTTTGGGTATTGGTGGATGAGAATGCCAATGGCCTAAACGACGCCGCGTTTGCCTTTGGGATGGAGGATCCTACGTGGATTGATGCGCCCGGTTCTTACCACAACGGCGGGTGCGGTTTTGCCTTCGCGGACGGACATTCCGAAATTCATGGATGGCACGGAGACCCCGAACCGCACTCAGAGGCTATCGAAAAGGATTGGGGGTGGATGCGGACGCACACTTCCGCGCACGTCGGCAGCGGGCCAACGCCTTCTTCTGGCATCAATTCGGCGCAGGGGAAATAGTCACTCGTTCTGAACCGGTGCAAAGACCTAATACCGGCAACGTCGTGGACGAAACCTTTACTGCACCGAATGAATCTGTGATTCAGGAGCCATCCGATTATGAAAGTGATCCAATGCGAACAGAAGCGTCACGCGGAACAGATTCTGGCAATCTTCAATGATGCTATCATCAATTCCACGGCGCTTTACGATTACAAGCCTCGAACAATTGAGATGATGACTGGTTGGTTTGATGCCAAGTCAAAGGGAGGGTTTCCGGTCATCGGAATCGAGAATGACTCTGGCGAACTAATGGGTCTCGGAAGCTATGGCATCTTCAGGGCATGGCCGGCTTACAAGTATTCGGTCGAGCATTCGGTTTACGTAGATGCACGCTTCCGCAGACAAAAAGTTGGGAAGCGTGTGGTCCGGGAAATCATCGCCGCTGCGCAAGGGCAGAATTATCACATTCTGGTAGGAGGTATCGACGCCACGAATTCGGCAAGCATCCATTTCCACGAGAGCCTGGGATTTGTCCATTGCGGCACTATTCGACAGGCAGGCTTCAAATTTGGCCGGTGGCTGGATCTCTCGTTTTATCAGTTGATAATGTCCACACCTTCTGCCCCGACTGACGGATGATGCCCGATTCGAAGTACGTAGGCGAAGGTGACACAACAATGTCGCCAACCCGCGTATTGCGAGTCCTTCTCTTCGACGTGCGCCCAAGGGACCGCTTACGCGTCCACGCTCTACTGGCCGAGATTAAAGTTGGTTTTGGAGATGCGATTTCCAACGCTTCGTGCTTGAATCCGAAAATGCAACTTTTTCCAACGATTCCCTAGAAAAAACCTTGACTCAAATCCAATATACTAGAACATCGTGTCTCTTGTGAATATTATGGCATTTGACTTGATTCGGCGCATCGCCGCTCGCCAACGCGACTTGCGAGCCGCGCGAGGCATCACGCTCGACGCTTTCGATGGCAAGACTGGTGTTAGCCGTTCGATGATTTCACTCATCGAACGTGGTGAAGGCGGCCCCATTGCGGTGGTGCTGGAGAAGTTCGCCGCAGGAGGACACCGTTTGGCTTCAAAAATATGAGGAACGCTGAGACACGATGGACAACAGTGGACGAGTACCTAACGGATTTACTCTCGCCAAACGATGATGTACTAAAAGCCACACTCCAAGCCAGCGAACATGCAGGGCTGCCCCCTATTCAAGTTACGGCTACTCAAGGAAAAATGCTCTTCCTCTTGGCGCGGACTATGAAAGCGCGACGCATCTTAGAAATCGGTACGCTCGGCGGCTATAGCACGATCTGGTTAGGGCGGGCTTTGCCACCGGGAGGACGGCTGGTTACTCTCGAGTCGGAATCCACTCACGCCAGCCTCGCCCGCAGTAACATCGCCCGCGCCGGATTGGATGCGACAGTTGATTTGCGCCTAGGCCGCGCGCTCGAAACGCTACCCATGCTTGTTGCCGAAAATCCCGATCCATTCGATTTGATTTTTATCGATGCTGACAAAGCCCATACCGCGCCCTACTTCGAGCTGTCCCTCCCGCTCTCACATCGCGGTAGCCTGATTATTGCCGACAACGTAGTGCGCAACGGAGCCGTGACGAATGCGCAAAGCGACGATCCTTCCGTCCAGGGAATACGGCGCTTTCTCGACTTGCTGGCTGTCGAGAGTCGCGTTAGCGCCACTGCGATTCAAACTGTAGGTAGCAAAGGATACGACGGGTTCGTACTTGCGTTTGTAATTAACCCGTCCGAGAAGATTGTCGACGGGGAACGACATCCATGAAACGCAAATCGGAGGAAGGAAGATTATTTTATTTGGCTAGCCAAAAACTTGTTAACAACAACTAATTCAAAGCGGTTTAAAGTATTATTCGCGTATGATCAACGTCTCAATTACACCGCTCGTGAACGCGCTTTACCGAACCCAAGTTGTGGGGTTGTTGGAAACAGCCTTCGGTTACGTGGAGGCGCAAGGGATGTATGAAGATCAACCTGCGGATTATGGCAAGTAACAAGAATTTGGCCAATGAAAATTGAAATCTTTTCGCTTTATCTGGCGACGTGGACCCTCGTCGCACTGACTCCAGGACCTGCTGTTATGTGTTCAACGGCGCAGTCCACCCGCTACGGCTTCCGGTCGAGCCTCGCTGGAATATCGGGAATTCAAGTTGGGAATTTGATCTTTTTCGTTTGGATTGCATTTGGCCTTGGCGAACTGTTGGCGAAAGCGACCCGGGCCTTTACCATTTTGCGTTTCCTCGGGGCTCTTTACCTGCTGTATTTGGGCGGGCGAATCATTTTTTCAACGTTTCGACGTACGGCTGCTGAATCTGAGGATGCAAATCTGGCGTCGGCAAACCATCGTAATCTCTTTCTACAGGGCTTGCTTATTCAAATCACGAATCCGAAAGCGTTGCTTTTTGTATCCGCACTGCTGCCGCAATTCATTGATCCTCGCAACGCCGCGCCACCGCAGCTCGCGATTCTTGTCCTTACGACAATTGTAGTTGACTCGGCTGTTTTGTCGTCATATGCACTTCTAGCCGCCCGCGGCGCTCAATCGTTCCACAATTCACGCGTTGCGGCATGGATGAACCGGATGTTGGGCGCCGCGTTAGTTTTCTTCGGATTCCGCCTGTTGGCCTCGCGCAAATGAACATGGCTTGCGACCGAGAG
>Ga0207040_1344_pt1 | contig 9961 bp, 9 predicted proteins | sample Alteio_BWMinCont_72_FD_153279 | JGI IMG/M metagenome (GOLD analysis project Ga0207040, IMG submission 153279) | Enriched cells from forest soil in Barre Woods Harvard Forest LTER site, Petersham, Massachusetts, United States -... | ecosystem: Environmental > Terrestrial > Soil > Temperate forest >... | reverse complement strand
TTGTACCGCACCTATGCGGGAAACGCTTCGGATCAGGCCGTGCTGGCGGCGTGCCAAGAAGGTTTACGTCACTCGCACGAGGCACTGGAGCGCTGGTTTCCTAATATTCTTTCATGTATGACACCCGAGGCTGTTGACCCTTGAAAAATCCACGAAACCATCGATTTCGGTCGCCTCCTTTGCGAAAGTAGGGCTAGAGCGACGTAATTTGCAACAGCTTTCAGTACCAGTGCCGTGCGAGTTTTTCAAAATTAGGATCGTCCTCTCTGCCCGACGGGATCTTGAGCAACCTTAGCCTTTTGGCCGAGGGGTTAGGATCGTTAACCGTGCTGCTGGAGGTGATAGAGGACGCGTTGATTCATTGACCAATGCCGACTAACAACATTAGACCAGACGCCGCGACATACAAGCGGCGATCAGATCTTCAGTATAGGAGACAAGAAAATGAAAATTGGGCTATACAGTGTGACGTACCGAGGGGTGTGGTATCGCGGGGACGCCGTGGATGTTTTCGGCCTTGTGCGCCTAGCGAAACAACAGGGTTGGGAGGGACTGGAACTCGATACCGAGCGGCCCCACGCTGCCCCTATGGATCTCTCCGGGGACGATCGAAGGCGGTTACGCGATCTCGCTCGCGACCTTGGACTGGAGTTGTGCGCAGTGTCGCCGAACTGTGATCTGTCAAGCCCCGTGCCGGGACAGCGTGAGGCTATGATCTGTTACGTGCGGGAATGCATCAAACTCGCACACGACCTGGGCTCGCCGATCTGCAAAGTTTTCGCCGCCTGGCGCGGCGTAACCCTTCACGACGGAATCGCGACGTACGACGAAACGTATGGGTACAACCAGTACGGATTTTGGAAAGAGGACCGCCGGGGGTTCGTCGTCGAATCAATGCGCGAGCTCTGCAAGGTTGCGGAAGATTATGGCGTAGTCTTGGCAATGCAGAATCACGGACCCGATGTCGTGAACTCGTATCCGGACGTGCTGTCCCTCATTGAAGAAGTCGGGTCACCGGTATTCAAGGCGTGTATGGACATCAACATCGAGACTAAACCCGAATCGGCCGAGCATGCTCGCAAAATGGCGGAAGCGACTGGAAGTTTGCAGATCCACTCACATATGAACGGGGAGTTCGCGCGTCGCCGGGACGGAAGCGTGGTATTAGTTGCTGCCGGTTATTTCGACAAGAACTTCTGGGGAAGACAGGTCGCATACCCGGCGTACGTTGATGCACTGGTAGCTTCTGGGTACGGTGGCTACGTTGATTGGGAGTTTTGCCACCCAGCCAATCAGGACGGAAAACCTGTAGGGATCGAGTACGTGCACGACCAGACGCAAATGGCCCTGGAGTATTTATCGGCGCTGCGTGAGGCTGCCGAGCAGAAGGCAGCGGCGATAGTCGCAAGCTAATGGGGCGACGTTAACCATCGGCCGCCGGAGCACCGGAAGACGATTGGGATCGCGTGCTCATCAAGTTGAGATGTGGGTGTCGAAATTGGTCGTGTCGAACGCAAGCACGTCGCTGGAGAGTTCGAAGCGCGCCACGGAAGCCTTCGAGATCGCGACCTGCGATTGTTCCAATTGCGTGTCGGTAACCTGTTGCGCCACGCGATGAAATCCCTGTCCGCTGAACCTGTTGCTCAGTAAACACGACAGGCGGGGCACGCTCCCCTCCAGAAAGTCCGCCAAGTTGCACTTCGGTCCGGCCGCACAGGCGCGCTGAATCGCCACCGCCACCGTCCATTCTCCCTCCGAGGGTCCTTCCGAGGCCCCCAGATTTTCGCATGCCCGATCGATATGTCCAATGAGATCGAGTTGCTCAGAGACCCAGATCAACGCGCCGATGTCGCCAATTCTGCGCGTACCCACCGTACGCGTAGCGCCTAGGTCAGCCACCGGCGGGGGTGTACCCAACCGAGTACCACCTGCCGCGCCACCGAGCGCCCTTCAACCGGGTCCCATGTCGACTGGGCTGATACGGTAGAGCCGGCGATTGACCTCTCGTTCAAAACATGCATTATTCCATGTGGCCCTTCTAAACGTCGAACGTCAAGCGATTTCCTTATTTTTCCGGGGTTCACCCCTCGACTAACGCCCCGAATGTGCTCGGATTTTGCGAAAGTAGGGCTAGAGCGACTGCGAAGCTGTGTACCCCCACCCAACGTGAGCATTTGGGTGTTGGCCAATGGCTCCTTGAAATCGTCGTTAGCGAAGAGGCGGAATTCATACTCGCCAGAACTCAGATTTGCCACACCTTTCGGTAAGACGAAGTTGAACGTGGCCGCGGTTGTGCCGACAGGCGGCGCGTTTTGGATGCCATTCAAGTACGACCATGCCAGCAGATTAGTATTGTCGCTAGGTGCACCAGCCCGAAACAATCCGACCCAATCGTTAATGCCTGAACTGCCAGAAACGGAGATCGTTACCGAACCACCTGACTGGATCTGCATGGGCGTGGCGGTGATTCTCGGCACTCCGGACCCGCCGGAACCGACCTTGAACGAGTTGCCGGTAGCCAGCCGCGTGAAATAGTTGTCACTGGCGTACAGGCGAAATTCATACTGCCCGGGCTGCAGATTTTTCGGCAGAACAAACTTGATCTCAGTATTGCCTGTTGGCTCCGGGGGATAGTCGTGGGTACCCGATAGGAAGCACCATGCGAGCGTGTTGAAACCGTCATCAGTCGCCCCTACCCGAAACAAGCCAACCCAATCTCCCCTATTGCCTGGACCGCCGGAAACGGAGACTGTCATCGAACTGCCCGGCCCTATGGACGGATCCGCCTGGGCTGCGCTGGTGAGGGCCAAAATGAAGGGTAGCAGTAAGACAAGAATATGCAGGACGTTCTTGGACGAGCAGCCCCGCCCACTGGTGAATGATCCCCCACAAAGGTGAATACCGGTCATGATTGTCGATCTCCTTTTTTGTTTTCGCTTCTCTGGTTCTCACCACCCCTTGAAGTGGTTCGCACACTCTCTCGGATACTCGGACACATTGAGTTCCTGGGTACGGTCAGGGTGCCATCGCTTTCACAATAGTTTCAGGTGGCATCGAATATTCACTAAAGGTCCGCCGTCACACACAACCCTTATCGAATAGGTTTGAGGCCCCCCACCGGTGACAGCTAGGTCTCTAGAGCAGCCCCTGTCGTGCCGTTTCTCCTCAACGCGCGAAGTATACTCAAGTATTGCCGAGCGCAAAAGTACTGGTAATAGTTAATGAACCATTAACATTAGAGAGAAATAATCCACTTACATTTACTTTTCAGCTTGCACATTTTCCAACACACTTGTAGGCCACTCTTTGCTTGACGAGATAAAACGAGGAATACAGATTCATGAAAATTACGTCTATCGAAACTTATCTGGTAGGCAATCCGTGGAAAAACTGGCTCTTTACGAAGGTCTCGACGGATGAGGGTATATCTGGAGTTGGCGAAGGATCATTGAATTATTTTGCCAAGACGGTCCAGACCGCTATTCATGAGCTTGAACACTTGGTATTGGGGATGAATCCTTTTCAAGTTGAAGTGATCTCTCAGCGCTTGATCAGAGACGTGTATTCGGAAGGCGCTCAGATTCATATGTCGGCCGTCGCTGCGATTGAGATCGCATGTTGGGACATTATTGGCAAGGTATGCGGTCAGCCTATTTACAATTTTTGGGGAGGACGCTGCCATGACAAACTTCGCGCCTACGCGAACGGCTGGTACCGAGGCCCACGCACACCGGAGAGTTTCTTCGAAAAGGCCACTGCGGTTGTGAAAAGAGGGTATACGGCGCTTAAGTTCGATCCGTTTGGGGATAATTGGCGCACGCTATCTCCCTCTGAATTCGATCGCTCGATAGAGATCATTTGTGCCGTCCGCGGCGCCGTTGGAACTAAAGTCGACATCTTGATTGAGGGACATCGCCGCTTCAATGCGGCTACAGCCCTGCAATTGGCAACGGCTATGGCCCAATATCGACCGACCTGGTTTGAAGAGCCCTTGGATCATTGCAACATTACAGCAATGGCTGAATTGGCACGGCGCAGCCCGGTTCCCATCGCGACCGGCGAGAGCTTCTCAAACAAACACCAATTCGCAGAACTTCTGATGCACGGCGTAGTGGATATTTGGCAGCCAGAACCGCTGAATTTGGGTGGCCTATTCGCCACTCGCAAGGTAGCCGATCTTGTAGACAGTCATTACGGAGTGATTGCCCCTCACAGCGCCCAAGGGCCGATCTGCTCGGCAGCATGTGCACAATTGTCAACGTCGCTCCCGAACTTCTTCCTTCAGGAGATTTTCGACGACTTCAACGAACCGTGGGAGAAAAATCTAGTCGATTATCCAGTAGAAGTAGTGAACGGGTATATCGAAGTTTCGGAACGACCCGGGCTTGGAGTCGAGCTCAATATGAATGAAATCGGAGGACATCCCTACCATCCAGATAACGCACTCCCATTATTCAAATCAGGATGGGAGTTGCGGCGCAGTGAGTCGCTAGTGTAGTGTCGCCTAAACGACTGGAGTTATTTTTTCCTCCTTTTTCGTGAACGCGGCAGGGTGCATCCGGGCTGTATGTTTTCCAGGGTTTGCCGGAACCGTCGCAGTTTCTCCACGATCGAATCCACGGTAGCTGTCCAAACAAATGGTTTTGGATTCCGATTCCAGGTGCCCATAAACTCTTCAATAGCCGTGATGAGGTCCGGCACACTGAGAAACGTTCCACGTCGTATGCGCTTGCTCGTCAGTTCGCTAAACCACCGCTCCACCAGATTTAACCAACTGGAGCTGGTCGGAACATAATGAGGCAGGAAACGCGGATGCTTCTTCAACCAGGCCTGAACATTGGGATGTTTGTGAGTACCGTAATTGTCCATGACCAGATGCAGCGGTATCTCGCCGGGAAACTCTTGATCCAAACGTCGCAGAAATTTCAAAAACTCCCGATTGCGATGCCGGGCGAAGCACTGACCGACCACTTTGCCTTGGGCCACTTCCAACGCGGCAAATAGCGTCGTAGTCCCATTGCGTTTGTAATCCTGCGTCATCGTTCCGCAGCGGCCTTTTTTTGCCGGCAATCCTAGCTGGGTTCGATCCAGTGCTTGAATCTGGCTCTTTTCATCCACGCACAACACCAGGGCTTTTTCGGGCGGATTAAGGTACAGCCCCACCACATCGGTCAGCTTCTCCAAAAACTTTCGCATCACGAGATAGTTTGAAAGTTTTCTGAAGGTGGGGTTTGAGCTGATGACTCTGCCACACCCGATTAATCGTGTCCTTGCTGACGCCTTGTTGCTCGGCCAAGGTTCGGCAACTCCAGTGGGTGGCTCCTGCGGGGCGAGTTTGTAGTGTGGCGTTAATAATAGCTTTGCTCTTTTCGTCCGAATAGTGCGGCTTACGTCCCCGTCCCGCTGCCACCTCCCACAAACAATCGGTGCCGTGGCTGCGAAAACGAGCCCGCCACAATGCCACAGTTTTAAAGTTGATCTGCAAGCCTGCAGCAATCGTTTTGTCCGGTTGGCCTTCGGCCGCCGACAGGATGATGTGACAGCGCTGCGCCACCTGTTGCGGCGTGCCATGCGCCACAACCCAGCGCTGCAATTCCAGTCGATCTGCCTGCCCCGGGGCAATGGGCTGAGCTTGGCGCGGCATGCACCCTAGCGTATTCCATTTCCAGAAAATAACTCCAGCTATTTATGCGACACTATACTGGCGGTACGATGATCTTCGAACAATTAACCTGACCAGCGATGGCTAACGTACTCAACATCCACAATCTCATCATCTGAATCGATCATTTCGACCTTCAACAGAATCTGAAACCGCTTCCCAAGAGACGCGCGCTGGTCTACGCCGACGGTTGAAAACAGATCTGTCATTTCGCCCGGCGTGGTTAGATAGTTTGTCGCGCCTTCGATGGCGCGGCCGTGATTTGCGGCAATCATGGTGATGGTAGACGACTGCGAAGCTCCCGGCCTGCGCGTAACAAGCACATATTCTCGGTAGCGGGAAAGCTTGGCATCCTGGTACCTCTCTCCGCGATAAGACCGCGATTCTGCTCCCAGTGGCGATAGAGTGCGGATCTCGTCTTCTGCAATGACAAAATCTGTCTCCTCCTGCAACATGTCCATGTACGGATTGGTGCGGGTACAGCCGACTAGGACCAAATTGCAATTCCGGATCTCCTGCCAGGATGCAGTGCGCGCATTCCTGACACCCACCTCTGCGCCGTGGCCGTGGAAAAAAGCCATCACCAGAAACATGCTGTTGACCTCACCAGCGTCAAGATAATGAAAACTGGGGCGCAATTCTCTTCCCTTCAGCTCGGGCAGCCTCTCGATCAACTGACCACCTCCCGCTTGTGGATTATTGACATATAGATTTCGCACGTACGTCTCCCATCCTTCGCGGAAGAACAAAGGCTCCGTGTAGACCATCAAGTTGGGGCGGTTCTGTGCAAGGTAGGGGCTCCAGAAATACTTTAGGGCTTCCTGACCCTTATGCAATTCAACGGCTGGTTGAGATTGTGTTTCGATGAATTCAGCCCGATACTGTCCCTTTGGGATGACGAGTCGAAGAATCTCACCTTTTCCCGCGTCATCAAAATACTTCTGAAGCCGTTCCCGAATTCCCTTCATGCTCACCCGAACTACTGGATCAAGCTTTGGATCGAACGATCGCTCGCGCCTGAGAACCTCAGTTGCTATTTCGTATTCCTTGATGCTCTCGCCTGTGTCGGCTGTCTTCTCGCATACGTAGGTGAGAATTCTTCCCAGAGTCAATGTTCGCGCGAAATGTGGGCTGGCCAGGATCTTGTCCAGTACTGCCTGTTGCGAAGGATGCATTTCACCCGTCCTGCATGAACTGACGTGAATTCGAGCAAGATCGTATCACATGCAGCACCGGGAGAAGCTGCTGCACCCGTGGTTGCCGTGGTTGCTGAGGTCGGTTCCTTGAGCCGCCGCAACATTTGAAACAGAACAAAGAATACGCCTACACGCATTATCCCGTTCTACACGAGAAACCGACGGGACCCTTGATTTTACTGGGGTTTGGTTTTTGAGGCTTTGGGGGTTCGGTTCTGGGCGAGACTAATCCAGCCGTCGTCGTCGCTGTGGGAATGTGGGAATCCCGCGTCGTTTGCGGGATTTCCAAGCGCGGGGGGAACGGTGGAAAAGTCGGGGTAGGACTTTTCCACGGTTTCCCCCGCGCGTCATTTCCACAGCGAACTTGCTCCGAGCAGCGCTCTGGTCACGCTTGCTGAGAGGGCGATGTTTCCCTACTCTTGGGAGATATGAGAGATCGAGACTGGACGAAAATCTTGGGCTGGCCCGGCTATCGGGTCTATCAGCAGGAAATCAACGAGCAGGCCAAGACCCTGAAGTTATGGGTGCGGCGGAAATCGGGCAACCACAAGCTGGTGTGTTCCGGGTGTGGGCAGCGGGTGCCACGGATTCACGAGATCTACGAGCGTGAGATACGCGATCTGCCCTGTTTCGAGTTTCAGACCACCGTGGTGATCGAGTTGTATCGGGTGGATTGTCCGGACTGCGGAGTGAAGACAGAAAAGATCGAAGCGCTGCCCAGCAATGCTCCGTTCAGCCAGCGCTTCGAAGATGCGGTAGGGCAGGCCTGTGAGAGTGCCCCGGTGCGGCGTGTGGCGCGGCAGTTTGCTCTGCCCGAGAGCACGGTGCGGGCCCTCGATCTGCGCTATCTGGAGCGCTGGGCCAAGCGACGACGGAAGCCGGCGTTGCGGCAGATGGGGGTGGATGAAATCTATCTGGGCAAAAGCCAGAAGTTTTTGACCGTGGTGAGCAATCTGCAAAGCGGGGAACCGCTGTGGTTTGGTTGGGAGCGGAAGCAGGAAACCTTAGACCGGTTTTTTGTGGCCGAGCTGAGCGCTCGGCAACGCCAGAGGATCGAAGCGGCCTGCGTGGACATGCACGAACCCTTTCGCCTGAGTCTGGAACACTGGGTGCCACGGTGCAGTCTGGTCTATGACAAATTCCACATCATGCAGCATGCCAATGAAGCTGTTTCCGAGGTGAGGCGCGCGGAATTCTTCCGCAAGGGTGGGGCCGCACGGGAATTGATTAAGGGCAAACACTGGCTGCTGCTGACCCGCTGGGTCAATCTGACTAGGGGCAAGAAACAGATGCTGCAGCAGTTGCTCGGGTTAAATCGCCGCTTGATGAAGGCCTACTTGCTGAAGGAGAGTTTGGATCGGTTATGGAACTATCGTTATCCAGGAGCCATGACGCGCTACCTGCTGCAATGGATGGACCAGCTACGCTGGCAGCGTCTCCAACCCATGGAGAAGCTGGCCAACATGTTAGTCAAGCATCTCAATGGAATCCTGAACTATTGCACGAATAAAATTCCTTTGGGCGTGGTGGAAGCTATCAACGGAAATATCAAGGCGATCCTTCGCCGAGGCCGGGGCTACCGTGACATCCACTATCTCCTGCTCAAGGCACAACGACTGGCCGCTACCAAGACCGAATTCATCACCTTCGAGAAAGCCGCTTAAATTGCCTACTTCGTCACTTTCTCGTGGAGAGCCCATTATCCTGACGCTTCCCGTGGCCAACGCGGCTGAGTGTAGAGACCACCGTCCACCCAGATCGTTTGGCCCGTAATAAAGTCAGCGGAATTGCTGGCAAGAAACACTACGGCTAAGCCGATGTCGCTTGGCGTCCCAATTCGTCCCAGCGGAGTTATTCGAGACCACGTCCCTGCATAGTCCTTCAATTCCTGTTTAGTACGTTCAATTTCGATGGAGCCGGGCGCTACACAATTAACCCGAATTCGATACGGGCCCAGTTCCACCGCAGCGACCTTGGTAAACATCTCGAGGCCGCCTTTGCTCGCGGTGTAGTCAACAAGATTGAGAAATGGCAACTTATTGCAGCCAGATCCAATGTTGATGATCGCGCCGCCATTGGCGAGCATAAGTTTGGCGGCTTTTTGGGTGCATAGAAAACTACCCTTCAGATTGGTGTCAATAACGAGATCCCAGTCGGCTTCCGCTAATTCCAGCAGTGGTTTCCAGGTTTGTATGCCTGCATTGTTAACCAAGACATCGAGGCGGCCGAAGGTTTTCTGTACTTGCTGAAACATTGCTTCAACGTCAGCGCTTTGCGATACGTCGCCAGCAACCGCAAGGGCACGCCTGCCTAGACGTGTGATCTCCTCCACAGTAGCGCGTCCGCCCGCTTCATCCCGGTGATAGTTTACGGCTACATCACAATCTGCTTTCGCGAGTTCCAAGGCGATGCCCTTACCTACACCTTTACTGGCTCCAGTGACGAGCGCAACTTTACCCTTAAGCGACATATGCATTCGAGCCTACCTTTCGAACACCGAGAATATACTGCGACCACTCTATGATGAAAGTACTTTGACCGGGTCTGCCGCCCTTAACGTTAACCTTGGAGCCCAACATACATTTACTTGGCCGCTTGCATCCCCCGGGTGCAAACTCGTTAGGGTAACGGAAATGAAAATCGCACTGGGTTCAGACCATCTCGGCGTAGCGCTTAAGAACGAACTTGTCACCCTGCTTAAAGAGCGGTCGGTGGACTTTCAGGATTTTGGGATCTCGAGCGGAGAGGTGGATTATCCCGATATTGCTGAAAAAGTTGCGCGGGCTATCCATGACGGGCAGTTCGACCGTGGTATTCTCGTCTGTGGGACGGGCATAGGTATGGCGATCGCTGCTAACAAAGTACAGGGAATTCGAGCGGCTGTGGTGCACGATCCTTACTCAGCGGAGCGCTCGCGCAAGAGTAACGATGCCCAAATTTTGACGATGGGCGCTTGTGTAATCGGCGCACAGCTGGCTCGTCAGTTAGCTTCCATTTGGCTGGATTCCGAGTTCCAAGGGGGAGACTCTGCTCGCAAAGTAAAAAAAATTGGTCTGATCGAATCTCGGAGCACGGCTGAGTCTTCTTAAAGGATTCGTGAGAA
>Ga0207040_1339_pt1 | contig 10126 bp, 9 predicted proteins | sample Alteio_BWMinCont_72_FD_153279 | JGI IMG/M metagenome (GOLD analysis project Ga0207040, IMG submission 153279) | Enriched cells from forest soil in Barre Woods Harvard Forest LTER site, Petersham, Massachusetts, United States -... | ecosystem: Environmental > Terrestrial > Soil > Temperate forest >... | reverse complement strand
GCGTCACAATGGAGTTGAGTTCCCAGCCTTCCAGCATTTGCCAGGAGCCACTGCGTCCAGGGATCGCATACGTCAGCGAAAGTGTGAAACGTTGGCGCATGTCAAAGTCGCTGTTGGCGTATTCTCGGCCGACCTGATAAGAATTCTCGGGCAAACCTGCGCCGTAGCCAAAGTCCCAGTTGGCGCCCACGTCATCGAGCGCATGGGCGAATGTGTAACCCGCCACCATGCTGAGCCCGTGATAATTCCGCGAATTCAAGGTGACCTGCAGACCGTCATAGTTGGACCGGTACAGGTTTCCCATTTGGAAGATGTTGCTCAGGTAAGTCGGAAAAGAAGGCCGGACGCAGTTCCGTCCGGCCCTTCTTTCGTAACAGCTCACAGGCTGCACAAACACAAAAGGGCTAACATGAAAACAAGCACTGCATTCCACTTTCTATTTCTGCTGTTGTCATCCTTCATGCTTATTTCTATGCTCGCAGTCGCTCAAAACGGCGAACGCCGCGAACGCAACATCGATGAGATCAGGGTCGAAGCCATTCATCGTGCCGAGGTTGGTCAGTACCCACTGATCGGACTCGATCCCGCCGACGTAAAAGAAGCCTTCGAGAGCATCCACAGCAGCGACAAGGACGAATGGGCTGCGGCATTCATGCACGTAGCCGATCGCTATTTCAATGAAGCAAAGTCGTTGGAAAAATCCGATCCTACCAAGGCGAATGCCGATTACATCCGCGCCTGGCGGCTCTATTCATTCGGACGCTGGCCGATTCCCGCATCCCCGGGCAAGCAGCGCTCCTATGAAAAGGCCATTCAAGCATTTCTGGCGCACGCGCGCTTCCTGGACCCGCCACTGGAAGTGGTGCACATTCCTTTCGAAGGAAAAGAAATCACCGCTTACCTACGGCTGCCGAAGGATGCGAAAGGGCCGGTGCCGCTCGTACTAGCGGTCAACGGACTCGACAGCCGCAAAGAAGATCTCGCCGAAAGTTTTGCCGCGATTCTTCCCTTCGGAATCGGCTACCTTGCCGTTGATGGTCCGGGCACCGGACAAAATCCGGTCAAGGTAAGTGAAACGGCGGATCGCGTGTTGTCGAAAGTGATCGACTACGCGCAGTCGCGGCCGGAAATCGACAAGAACCGCATCGCCATGCACGGGGTGAGCTGGGGCGCATATTGGGCCACCAAGATGGCGATCATCGAGCGCACACGGCTGCGCGGCTGCAGCGCACAGTCGCCGCCGGTCGACAAATTTTTCCAGAAAGAATTCCTGATGAACTCGCTTCTGGGCAATCGCGAATATCTTTTCGATCAAGTGCCGGCGCTCATGAATATCCTCGAAGGCGTGCAGTCGCTCGACGAGATGGGCGGGTATCTGCCGAAGATGTCGCTGGTCAATCAGGGCTTATTAGGAAAGCCGATGGCGCCCATGCTCGTGATCGCGGGAGTTCTCGACACCCAGGTTCCGATCGAAGACGAATACCTGCTGCTGAGCAAAGGCGATGTCCCCAAAGATGCATGGATCAACCCGCGCGGCAGCCATCTCGGGCGGCAAGTAGGGGTGTGGCCCGATCCGCTAATCTTCAAGCAGGTCATCATCCCTTGGCTGGTGAAGACCCTGCAGCCCGCGGGGGAGAGATAGCCGCCTCGGCCTTCCCGCCAGGGCGAAGCCCGGAGCGGCCCGGGGATGGAACTGCGATCATCTCAACCAAGCCGACGTAACTCTTTCGTAACCCTCCTCAGTGCACAATTTTTGCTGCACTTTAACACTCATGAAATATCTTGCAGGTAGACTTCTTATCAGGAGGCTCTCGGCCATGGGTTCAGCCCGCGTCGCGAAGTCCTTGCCGCTTCAGGTGGCTGCGGTCTGCTACCGCAGGCGCGGCACGGCGATCGAGTTCCTCCTGGTCAACACCAATGGCGGCAACAAGTGGACTTTTCCCAAGGGTTCGACTGATCCGCGTCTGTCGCACAGTCAGGCCGCCGAGCGGGAAGCCTCCGAAGAGGCCGGAGCCATCGGCACGATTGAGCCGCGACACTTCCACCTCTACCTTCACTCCAAGGGCGTATTCTGGCAGCCCGGCGGCGTACAGGAATTCGTAATCAAGGCCTTCCTTATGGAAGTCCACCAGATGCGCCGCCCCGATGAAGGCAATCGCCGGCCCACATGGGTGAGCGCCCAAGAAGCGAAACGCCGCCTGGCCAAAGGCCGCGAAGTAAAATATTCCCGCGAACTCGACGCCGTAATCGACCGGGCGGTGGAACGGATCCAACTTCACCACGAAATGTGGCAAGCTGATTCCGGACCACGCCATGCCCGCCCGGCGACCTCCAAAGATCCCATCGTCAACGCGGTATGGCCTTAAATCTCGTTCCAAGTGCAGACGCTGCTGATCAGGCCCATTCGCCCCCCCAAAAAAACTGCCGATTGATCTCAACGAGATCAAGACCCGACAAGGCAGCTGGAGAATATATTGGTTGAGAGCGTCGTCGACGCTAAGGCAGGCTTCAATCTTCATTGTTAAGATGATCCTCGAGTCGCCGCATCGTGGTCAGCGCCGGGAACCCACTCAGAATGGCCGTCCCTTGCGTCGCTACCGTAGGCTTTGGCGAGTGAAACGACTTTTTGCCTGGCTCCATCACCTTCGTCGATTGGTGATCCGCTGGGAGTACCACGTCGAAAACTTCTTCGGTATGGTAGGCCTCGGTTGCATGCAAATCTTGTTCAGATATTTATAGGACCAGAGCTAGGGCATTTCGCTGCCGGTCGACTCCGCGATGCCCAAGCAAGGAGAAGATCAATAAGCTTGGCCGCCAGGGTACCGGCAACCAAACCGATTGCTACCCCTGCACCCGCTACGAACAGCCGATTCGGACTGCTTGAGGTCAAAGGATATGTGGGTGGATCTACTATTTCGAGATGAGTTCCAGGAGTGTCACTGCTTGTTTTCGCCATCTGTGCTATCAATTCCTTCAGAATTCGCTGCGCTCTTCGAGGATCCTCATCCGAAAAGCTAAACCGGAAGGAACCGTCCAATGGAGCCTCGCCCGCCAAGCCGATTTCCATGGCCAGACGCATTTTGTGGATCCGCCCATCCAACGAGTGCAGCTGCCCATCATGATATTCATACAGCCTTTCCCTCTTCATGATGCTTCCCAGCGAGTCTTGATCGTGGAATGCCGAATGCACAAAGTCGACGACTCGGAGTGCAGCCTCTGAAGCGTTCGATGGCGGGCCTGTTGTATGCAGACGGACAACTGCAGAGGAGACATACTTCGCCGGCGTTCTCAGGGCCAAGATTCCGGCGACGATGCCGCCCAGCACAGCGGCACTGATCGCAATCTTGAGTGTCCGACCGGTTCGCATCTTATTTGGTTCCTTGGCGCCGTTCAGGCGCTCCATTTCGAGGCGGAATTGTTGGGAGCAGCGTCTGAGAGGATACCAAATTTAGTGGCCTTGACGGCGCGGCTAGGAGCCGCCCTTCCCAAACCCATTTGTGAGACGGCCTGTACCAACTAGCAGCCTGGTTTTATGAGACGATAACTCCAGCCCATGATTCAGCTTTCCGGTGCCGGAAAACGTTTCGGCCACAAACTGCTCTTCGAAAACGTCGACTGGCTTATCACGCCCCGCGACCGCATCGGCCTGGTGGGCGGGAACGGTACCGGCAAGTCCACGCTCATGAAGATCCTCGCCGGGATGGACACATTCGACTACGGCTCGCTCATCATCGCCAAGGGCACCTCCGCCGGATATCTTCCCCAAGACGGACTTACGCTTTCCGGCCGCAGTGTTTTCGCCGAGTGCATGTCGGTGTTCGATGACCTGCGGGCGATGGAGACGGAACTGGAATCGCTCACCCACAGCATGGCGGAACTCGACCACACCAGTCAGGAATACTCGGCTGTCGCCGACCGCTATCACCGTGTGGAACACGAATTCCGTACCCGCGACGGCTATTCGATCGAAGCCGAAGTAGGACGAGTGCTGATGGGACTCGGTTTCGCCAAGCAAGACTGGCCGCGCCTGACCGACGAATTCTCCGGGGGATGGCAGATGCGCCTCGCCCTGGCCAAGCTTCTTTTGCAGAAACCCAACCTCTTACTGCTCGACGAACCTACCAACCATCTCGATCTCGAAGCCCGCAACTGGCTGGAAGATTATTTGCAAAACTATCCGCATGCCTTCTTGCTGATCTCGCATGATCGCTATTTCCTCGACGTCACGGTCAGCAAAATCGCCGAAATCTGGAATAAGCGCTTCTGGTTCTACACCGGAAACTACGACAAGTTCCTTGCCCAAAAGACGCAGCGCAACGAGCAACTGCAGGCCGCTTACCGCAACCAGCGCGATCGCATCGAGCAGCTTGAAGTCTTTATCAACCGTTTCCGCTATCAGGCTACGAAGGCCAAGCAGGTGCAGAGCCGCATCAAGGAACTGGACAAAATCGAGCGCATCGAGATTCCTGCGGAAGAAAAAACCATCCACTTTTCGTTCCCGCAGCCCAAGCCCAGCGGCCGCATCGTGGCGGAATTCGAAGACGTGGCCAAGAGCTATCCCGGCAAGCTTATCCCGGGGAAGACTGGCAGTCCGGAGAAGGAAGTCTTCCGCAACGTCAGCTTCATGATCGAGCGTGGAGACCGCATCGCCCTGGTCGGCGTCAACGGTGCCGGCAAGTCCACGCTGATCAAATTGCTGGCCGGCACCGAGCCAGTCACGCGGGGGGAATATCGTCTTGGCCATAACGTGGAAGCCGACTACTTCGCGCAGGATCAATACAAAGAACTCGACGCCGAGGCCCGCATCCTTGACGATCTCGGCGAAGCCTCTCCGCGCTCCGGCGAAACTGAACTGCGTAGCCTGCTCGGCTGTTTCCTTTTTTCCGAAGACGACGTCTTCAAGAAAATCGGTGTGCTCTCCGGCGGCGAACGCGGCCGCTACGCCCTGTTGCGCCTGCTGCTGCATCCCGCGAACTTCCTGCTGCTCGACGAACCGACAAATCACCTCGATCTGCGCGCCAAAGACGTGCTCCTCAACGCGCTCGTGGAATATACCGGCACCGTTGTCTTCGTCTCGCACGATCGCTATTTCATCGACAAGCTGGCCACCCGAGTCTTCGAAATCGGCGACGGCAAAGTCGAGGCCTTCCCCGGCAATTATGAAGACTATCTCTGGCGCAAGCAGGGCGGGCAGCAGGTCGCTCCGACGCTTGCCGACGTTCCCGGAGTCAGGCCCACGAAATCCGAGGCGACGGCGTCGAAACGCGCCCCATCCGGCCCCCCTGCGAACGGAAATCAAAGCAGCGAAGCCACCCCCTCAACCGACGCGGGAAAGAAGCGCCTGAATCCAATCAAGCGCAAGCAAATGGAAGATCGTGTCCACGAGTTGGAAGAAGAAATCAGCCAGACGGAAGAGGCGATTCGAAACTTAGAAACCGGACTCCAGAACTTCGTCAACACCGAAGAGAACCAGCGCCAGTCCGAGGAGCTCGACCAGCACAAAACCACTCATGCCGAGTTGATGAAAGAGTGGGAGGAATTCTCCAAGGAGTTGTCAAAACAAGCCTAGGTATTTCGAGGATTTTTCTTCTCTGAAGAATGCAGAGAATCGCTACGCCCGATCCCGGATAACCTCCTCCGCACCTGTACACCGTCTTCCGTAATCTCTCACCTCCATTTACTTCTGTGCGATATTGAGATTGGCCGCTCGGCCAGCAACTGCCGAAGGCCACCAAATTTCAACCCACCGCATGACCCGGGTGTCAGGCGCTTCCGTATTGCGCACATGGCGCGGCGCCGCGCGGAGACCCAAGGAAGGTCAAATGCTTCAGTCGTCGGAGAACTCATTCAACCCAAAGGCCGGATCGCCGGCTTCCAACCCTAACGCTTACAATCCGATCAAAACCGTCACCGCTCCGGTGGATCAGGCGACGATCGGCCGCACGCTGTTCATCAAGGGCGAAATCAGCGGCTCCGAGGCTCTTTACATCGACGGTCGCATCGAAGGCAAAATCAACATGCCCGAAAGCCGGGTCACCATCGGCCGCAACGGCAAGGTCGATGCCAGCATTCAGGCTCGCGAAGTTGTGGTCATGGGCAAGGTGACTGGCAACATCGAGTGCAGCGATCGCGTCGATATCCGCGCCGAGGGCTCGGTCCACGGCGACATTTCGACTTCGCGCATCAGCGTCGAAGACGGCGCCGCCCTCAAGGGCGGAATTCAGGTTCGCAGCGAAGGAAAACACAAAGACTCGCCAGCCCAGAATCAGTCCAAGTCAGTCGAGGCTCCCAAGGCTTTGGCGGCCACGGCCAGCGCGTAATTGGCGCGAAGATTCTCCGATCGCAAGCCGGGGCACGCTCGCGCGTGCCCCGGCTGTTCTTTGGAACCTACCTCGGCGCATTCCCACTGACATTGCCGGCAAGTTCTCTCGCCATCACTCCTGGCGCGATCGGCCGCGTTGGAGCAAGCTACAGCTCTACGAGTTACTTCTTCTCCACCGGCCGGAAATCCAAGGCGGCAGAATTCATGCAATAGCGCAGCCCGGTGGGCGCAGGCCCATCCTCAAACACATGTCCCAGATGCGCGTCGCACTTGGCGCAGCGAACTTCGGTCCGCACCATGCCGAACTTCGAATCTCGATGCTCCACCACGTTGCTGGCCTCCCCGGGTTTGTAGAAACTCGGCCAGCCCGTCCCGGAATTGAATTTGGTCTGGGAATCGAACAGCGGCGCGCCGCAGCACACGCAGTGATACATTCCCGGCTCTTTCGTGTCCCAATACCTCCCGGTAAACGCACACTCGGTGCCCGCCTCGCGGGTCACGTGATACTGCTCGTCGCTAAGCTGTTTTTTCCACTCGGCTTCGCTCTTGGTAACTTTCTCTGCCGTCTTTTCGGCCATGTCGGCTCCCTTTCGATGATCTATTTGGCTAAGGGTTAGATGTTTCAGCGCCGCAAAAGTGGCAGGCTAGTTCTCCACTCCTTCTCCCACCTTGCGATACTTCCCGCGAAAGAACAGCAGCGGCTCGCCTTCCCGCACCACCACGTCCTCGACCTCCGCAATAAAAATGGTATGGTCCCCTGCCTCCTCGGCCGAGTGCAGCCGGCACTCCAGATACGCGAGCGATCCCCGCAGCATCGGAGTTCCCTGCCGGGTGCGCTCAAACCTCGCCCCAGCTTCTTGCTCAGCGTGCTCGTGCGTGCGCTCCGGGCGGGCGTAATATTCCGAAATCGCCCGCTGCTCGTCGCACAGCACATTGATCCCGAATCGTTTCTTGGCGTGCAGATGCGCGTGCGTCCGCGTGGCGTGATCCACACACACCAGCACCAGCATGGGGTCGAGCGACACCGAGGCGAATGCATTGGCCGTCATGCCGTGCACCTCGCCATCGAGGTCCACGGTGACGATCGTCACCCCGGTGGCGAAGCACCCCATCGCTCGTCGAAACTCGGCAGGATTCAATCCCATCGTCGTAGAAACATTGCCTGCAACGTCCCTCTCACCATCGTTCGTGCGGCCGGCGGCAAGACGTTGCCAGCAACGTCTCTACCGAACCGCCTACATTACCACGCCCCGGCGTTGTATCATTCGGTGCAGGTGACGCCGATCGAAATTACGCCGTCAACGCCAATCAAGCGCTCGGCTTGCGCCTCAGCGCTGGCCGACATCCGCCCCGGCGTCTCCATCTCGCGCCAGGCCGCCCTGCACCTGATCTGCTGCCCCGACGACGAACTCCCCGAACTTCTCGCCGCCGCCCGCGCCGCCATCCAGCGCTTCAAGCCCGGCATCATCACCTACTCGCGCAAGGTCTTCCTGCCGCTGACCAATCTTTGCCGCGACTACTGCGGATACTGCACTTTCCGCCGCGATCCCGGCGATCCCGGTGGGCACACGATGACGCCGGACGAAGTCCTGGCAGTCGCCCGCGCCGGCGAAAAACTGGGATGCACCGAAGCCCTATTCTCTCTCGGCGACAAGCCCGAACTACTTTTTCCTGAGATGCGCGAAACCCTGCGCCACCTCGGCTACAAGTCCACGCTGCACTACCTCGAAGCCATGTGCGAACTGGTGCTCCGCGAAACCAGCCTGCTCCCGCATCCGAATCCCGGCCTGCTCAGCGCGGAGTGGATCGCGCGCCTGGCCGCCGTATCGCCCAGCATGGGCCTCATGCTCGAAACCACCAACGCCGCGCTGCTTGCCCCGGGCGCCGCTCATGACCATGCCCCCGACAAAGTTCCAGCTAAGCGGCTGCGCACCATCGAAGAAGCTGGCAAGCAAAATGTCCCGTTCACGACTGGTTTGTTAATTGGAATCGGCGAATCGGCAGTAGACCGTGTCGACACGCTGCTGGCCATCCGCGATCTACAGGAACGCTTCGGACACATCCAGGAAGTGATCGTGCAAAACTTCCGCGTCAAGCCCGTGATCCGTATGGCGAACTGGCCCGAAGCCACTCGTGGTGATATGCTCCGCGTCATAGCGGTGGCTCGCTTGTTACTCGTCAACGTTAACATTCAAGCGCCGCCCAATCTTTCCGGACCTTATTATGATTATGATGATTTGGTCGACGCCGGCATCAACGATTGGGGAGGAATTTCCCCGCTGACTCCCGACTACATCAATCCGGAAAAGCCCTGGCCGCAACTGCGCCTCCGCACGGCGGCGAAAGGATTTTCCTTGCGCCAGCGTTTGCCGGTCTACCCAGAATTTCTTCCTGCCGTAACGGCTCGGGCGGGTCTCTTGTCAGAAAAACTCCGCGCCGCGGCCGATGATCACGGCCTGGCCAAAACAACAACAACAGAAATAGAAATGCAAATAAAGAGGCCCGCATGATCTGTGTTCTCAGCGGCGGCACGGGCGGCGCGAAATTCGTCGACGGCCTCCGCCAGGTCATGCCTGCCGAGCAAATCACCCTAGTGGTCAACACCGGGGACGACCTGCTGTGGTGGGGCCTCTACGTCTCTCCGGACATCGATTCCATCACCTACGTGCTCTCCGGTATGCTCAGCCGCGAACGCGGATGGGGGGTAAAGGGCGACACCTTCCTTTGCCTGCAGGCCATGGGACAACTCGGCGAGCCCACCTGGTTTCACACCGGCGACCGCGATCTCGCCATGCACCTGCTTCGTTCGCGGCTGTTGGCGGAAGGCAAAACGCTTTCCGAAGCCACCACCGTCATCTCTGAAAAACTCGGCGTGAAGGCGCGGGTTCTGCCCATGAGCGACTCGCGGGTTGAAACCCGGGTGAATACGCCCGTTGGCGAGTTGAGCTTCGAAGAATATTTCGTGCAGCGCTGGTATCAGGATCCCGTGAACTCGGTCCGTTTCGCCGGTGCTTCTGACGCAGAACCCGCGCCCGGCGTCATCCAGGCCATCCTCGGCGCAGACGCAGTGATTATCGCCCCGAGCAATCCCATCACCAGCATCGGTCCGATTCTGGCCGTGCCTGGCATTCGTGAAGCGCTGGTGCGCGCTCCGGGGAAAGTCGCCGCCATCAGCCCTATTGTTGGCAATGCTCCGGTCGCGGGTCCGGCGGGCATTCTTATGGCCGCACAGGGACTGCCCTGCTCCATTGTCGGAGTCGCCCATGCCTACGAGGATTTTCTCGACGTTCTCGTGTGCGACAACCGTGACACCCGCGCCGCTGAACTGCTCCGCGCCAACGGCCTGAGCGTCCGCTGTACCCAAACCATCATGCGCTCCGCCGACGACAAAACGTCGCTGGCGCGCGATGTCCTTTTGTACGTTTCGGAATTACCGCGCAAAGGCGACCCCTCCCAGGCCCACGGCGCTGCCTTCAGACGTTTGGATTCCCGGCCGTGATCCTCATTCCGGTAAAGAACCTGTCCTCCGCGAAGCAGCGCCTGGCGGCTGTTCTCGATCAACCCGCGCGCACCGCACTGGCGCAGGCCATGCTGCATGACGTGTTCGCCGCGCTCGACGACTGGAAAAATCGTCCGCAGGTCGCAGTCGTCACCAGCGATCCCTTCGCGGTCACGCTGGCCGAAGAATACGAATTCGAAATCATCCCCGACCCCGACAACCGGGGAGAAACCGGCGCCATCGAGATGGCCACCCGTCTGTGCGTCGAGCGCGGCGTAGACAGCACGCTGGTAATCCCAGCCGAT
>Ga0207040_1333_pt1 | contig 10384 bp, 7 predicted proteins | sample Alteio_BWMinCont_72_FD_153279 | JGI IMG/M metagenome (GOLD analysis project Ga0207040, IMG submission 153279) | Enriched cells from forest soil in Barre Woods Harvard Forest LTER site, Petersham, Massachusetts, United States -... | ecosystem: Environmental > Terrestrial > Soil > Temperate forest >... | reverse complement strand
GGTGGAGCAGGGGACCCGCCTGAGGCCAACTATGATGGAAGCCTCCCTTCAAGCCCGACTCGTCCAAATCAAGATTTTGCTTTGTGATGTCGATGGCATTTTGACCGACGCGACCGTTTTCATGGGCGCGACCGGAGAGTTTAAGAGATTTAGCATCCTGGACGGCCTCGGCATCGCAATTCTGCGGCGGGAAGGAGTCAAGGTAGGATGGATTTCGAATCGTTTCTCGGAAGCCACGCAACAGCGGGCGAAGGAGTTGAAGATCGATTTTCTCTTCCAGAAATCCGGGAGCAAGATCGACGCGGCGCGGCAAATTTTGGACGAACTCGGGCTCTCTTTTGAACAGGCCTGCTACATGGGGGATGACATTGTGGACGTAGGGCTGCTGCAATTGGCGGGTTTGGCGGTGTCCGTGCCAAACGGCCATCCGGAAGCCAAAGCGGCCGCTCACTATGTGACGGTGGCGGCGGGAGGACACGGAGCGGTGCGGGAGGTTGTGGAATTGATTTTGAAAGCCCGGAATCGTTGGGAAGAAATCGTGGCCGAATATGCCCGCCAGGGAGCTCATTAACCGCATGCGGTCTTTCGGATTCGGCCCAACGGCTCGCCGGGGGCGGACTCGCCCCGCGTTGTGGCGCGGTTGGGTATTGGTGGTCGTCTGCCTCATGGTGGTCGCCATCGAGCTGCCTGGCCAAATCAGAAACCGCGCGCGTTCGACTCGAACCGACCGGCCGCTTTTCGAAAACGGTGTCCTTGTCGGCTGGTTTCACGGCGGCAGCAGCGATGTTGAGTTGGGTGGCCGGGGGTTGATCCGGGTCAAAGACGGGTTTTGGTTGAAGCGTTTTCGGAATGGCGACACCAATGATCTGGAAATGCTTGCCGAGGGACCGAACTGCCTCCTCGATACCCGGAATCAGGATGTCTCTTCCGATGAAGCCATCCTCATCCACGGTTTTTCTTCCGGGGAATCCCATGTTTTAACCACGAATCTGGTGATCGCCGGACGGGGTTTCTCGACCCAGCAAAGCAATTCGGTCCTGATTATCTGGAGCGATGTGAGGACCGAGGTTTTGGGCAAAGCAAAGCCCGAAATCAAATCGCCTGGCCAATCCGGGAGCAATTCGCAGGCCGCGGACCAGCCCGTGGTGATCCATTCCGAGTTTTTCCAGTTCTACCAACGCAGCCATCTCGCCAATTATCGCGGGCATGTCCGCGCGACCCAAGCTCCCTACACCCTGGAATGCCCGGTAATGGACGTACGGTTGGGAGATAACAATTCCTTTTCTAATACGGTAGCGGAGGGCGGAGTTGTCATTACGGATGAAAAGAACCAAGGCCGGGCGACGGGAAGCCGGGCGGTGTATGAGGCCGGCTCCGGTTTGATGAATCTCACCGGTGAGCCGCACTGGCAGGACGCCTTGGGACGCCAGGTTTGGGCCCGGGAATTTGTCTTCGACCGGGAATTGAATGCCGTCTTCGCGAAGGAGGATGCCCATGCGCTGCTGCCGGGGAACTCGATGGGAACGAACAGTCCCGTTTTGCCGGGCGCCTCGGGGATGGGCAGGCAGAAAGCCGGATCGATTTACGACATTCGCGCTGGAACGATGCAACTCGATCTGGGCGGCGGTCAAACCAACGCGGCCGGCGCGCCGGCTGAAACCTTGCACCATTTCGCCGCGCACCATCATGTGGTGATGACGAACGAAATCGAGCAAAGCTGGGCCACGGGTGATGATGCGGTTTTTACGAAGGAAACCGGCGTCCTCCGCCTTGTCGGACACGCGAAATCAATTGCCGGCGAGGACGAGGTGGAAGGAGATGTCATCGAGGCAAACCGCGACGATCGAACCTTGTCCGCCCACGGCCAATCGATGGTCCGCGTTCCTTCGCGAGCAGTGCAGGGCGGGCGAGTTGCGGACGGCGCGACGGGAAGTCCGCAAGCGCGGGGACGCGGCGTGATCGAGATTCGTTCGGACGATTTCAACTGGAAAACCAACGTGGCGACATTCCGGACACGAGTTCACGGGGTGGATCTCGAGAAAGGAGAGCCGGTGAGCCGGATGGATTCCGATTTTTTGCAATTAACCTTTGATGACAACAATCACATCCGGGCTTTGTTTGCCACGGGTAAAGTCGTTGGTGACGGGTTCCCGGCCAATGCCAAACCTTCCACGCTTCACGCAAGCTGCGAGCAACTGGAAGTCTTCTGGTACCCGGGCGGCGCCATGCTGAAGCGGATCGAGGCCCGGGGAGATGTGCGGGGTGAACAGGCGGTGCTGAACCTGCCGGACAAGGAGATTTACAGACGCGGACGGGCCGGTATGCTCTGGTTGAATTTCTCGAGTTTGACCAACCGGGTCGAGACCGGTCAGGCGCAAACGAACGTCTTTTGGACCCAGATGGAAAGGGACCGCGCGGGAATAGTCACGCTTCGCCAAAGCGAACGAGGAGCGAAAGGGGAGCGGGCTGACTATCAGGTCGAACCCGCGGGGCGCGGGCTGGTTCTGACCGGACACCCCCTCGGGTGGATGGAAACGACGAATACGGCGACGAAGAAATATTCCGCGCAGATTTTGACCAATGCGGACAGTTTGCTGGTGAGTCCGGCCACGGGAAAGCTCAGGGGCAATGGTCCGAACTGGGAGTTTCTGCCTGTGAAAGCCGGGCAGTTACCCCGATGAATTGGTTTCTATGAGTTTGATGGCGACCGACAATTTGGTGAAAGAATACCATCATAAAAAAGTGGTCAACGGCGTTTCGATCAACGTCTGCGCCGGGGAAATCGTCGGCCTGCTTGGTCCGAACGGCGCGGGTAAGACGACGACATTCAATATGGTGGTCGGGGTGATCAAACCCGACGGCGGCGTGGTGCGATTTGAGGACAAGGCGATCACCCCTCTACCCATGCACAAGCGGGCGCGGCTAGGCATCGGTTACCTCACTCAGGAACCCTCGGTTTTCCGTAAATTGACCGTGGAACAGAACATTCTCGCGATTCTGGAAACCTGCGCGTTGAGTAAATCCGAGATGGCGACGCGTCTGAGGTACCTGCTTGATGAACTCGATCTGACCCCACTGTCCAAGAGCAAGGCCTATCAACTCAGCGGAGGCGAGAAACGGCGTCTGGAAATAACCCGCGCCCTGGTTACCAGCCCGAAGCTGCTTCTCTTGGACGAGCCATTCAGCGGCATCGACCCCATCGCGGTCTATGAAGTCCAAAAAATCGTGCGCCGGCTCAAGGAACGGGGACTCGGCATTCTTATCACCGATCACAATGTTCGCGAGACCTTGAAACTGGTTGATCGAGCCTATTTAATTCACCAGGGCAAGGTTATTTTTGAAGGCACGGGTCCGCATTTGCTCAATGATCCGGGAGCGCGGGATACCTATCTCGGACCCGATTTCAATATGTGACCCGCGCCCGGGATAAATCTATGGAACGCGAAACCATTACGGTGGAAAGATTTTACATCGGCCAGGCCGACGCCCTGCAACTCCGGTTGGTGGCGGCGGCGAACGGCCTGAAAAGGGTGATTCGCGAGCCCACAGTTAACCGCCCGGGCCTCGCCCTCGCCGGCTTCACCCGCTACTTCGCGAGCAAACGGATGCAGGCCATCGGCAATGCCGAGGCCTATTTCCTCAAATCCCTTTCCGCCGGACAACGGGAAGAGCGTTACCGCAACCTTTTCTCGTTTCGAATTCCTTGTGTCGTTTTCTCCCGCAACCTCAGGCCCGACCGCGAATTTCTTCGCGCCGCGGAACAGGCGGGAGTGCCGCTTTTCATTTGTCCGCTCATCACCATGAACTTCATCAACCGGGCGACTCTTGCCTTGGAAATGTTGTTCGCTCCCCGCGGCAGTGAGATTGGCAGCATGGTGGACATCCTCGGGGTGGGCGTCATCATCCGCGGCGAAAGCGGCATTGGCAAAAGTGAAAGCGTGCTCGCGCTCATCGAGCGCGGCTACAGCCTTGTCGCCGACGACGTCACCCGCGTCACTCTTGTGGACGGCCGGGAAGTCGTTGGAACCAGCGCCGAACTCACACGCAATCACATGGAGGTCCGGGGAATTGGAATCATCAATGTCGCCTCGATGTTTGGAGTGCGCAGCATCCGGCACGAAAAACGAGTCGATTTGGTGGTTTCGCTCAAATTGTGGAACGAGGTGCCGGACGTGGATCGCCTGGGGATGGAGGAGCAGTACGTCAAGATTCTCGGTATGGACATCCCGCACATCATTATTCCGGTTCGCCCCGGACGCGATCTTGCCCGCTTGGTGGAAGTCGCGGCCTTTCAAACAAAACTTCGAGCCGCCGGAGTCAACCCCGCAAAGGAACTCAACGACCGGCTCATCGCCCAGATGCGGGCCAAAGAGCCGCTCTAAAAGTGCGGGCAAGCCCGGTTTTACGGGTCGTTTGGATTAGAGAAGCAGCGGCTGGCCGTCATTCGAGGGAGAGCCGTTTGAGGTCTCTTCAATCCGGGATTCGGGGGCGGAATCGACGCTCACGCCCCTCCTGCGCGCCTCCGCCCCGTCCACAGGTTCTGGTTGATCCACCCGCTCCCCTTCATGGTCGGCGCGCGACGCGCCCGTCGCTTCCGCGCCCTGCGCCAATTCATCCGCTGGGGACGCCGCCGGTTCCGGAACTTCCGCCCCATGGGGTTCACCCGGCGCGATTTCCGCGACGGGCGACGCGACAGATTCCGGGGCGACCGACGCGATAGAGACCAACGATTTCCTTACTAACTGACCCTGGAAAGTATAGCCGCTGGCGATCACCTGTTCGACTTTGGCCCCCTCTGGCAGCGCCTGTTTTGCATCCGCCACCTCGTGTAAATTCGCGTCGAACGGGTCGGTTGGATTCGGCGCAAAGGCGACCAAGCCAACCCGGCGCGCCACATCCCGTGAGACCCGTTGAAACTGGCCGATTTGCTCGATCAGCGGAGGCTGCTGCGATCTCACCGCCGCTTGAAATAATGCGAAGGTATTGTCCAGCAAACGCACAAGGATTTGCAACCACTCCCCCTCGCCCCGGCGCAGTTTCTCGACCTCGAGACGCAACCGGTTTTTTTCAACGTCGTTCGCCTTTTCGATGAAAGCGCGGAACTGGCCGGCTTCGACGGCCATTTTTTGGGAGATTTCCCGGGCGGCCTCGACGGCTTTGGAGGCGTGCTCGTGAACTCCCTGCCATTGGCCGGTGGCGCCGGCAACTTGTTCCGCCACCGCCTCGATCCGGTTCACCTGGGTAACCGCGTCGAGCAAATTAGTGCTCTCGCCGAGCTTGAGCGCTCCGCGATATTCGGCAAGGAACGGGATGATTGCCAGCCAGGCCCCAAAACCCGCGCTGGCGCTGCACACCACCGCCGGCCAGAGCCCGAGGGGCCTCGGGCTATAGACGCACACCACGACTGCCACTCCCGCCATCAAAGCATCCCCAAGAAAGAACGGCCATTTTGCCAGTTTTGGTACCGAAACATCAGTCATGGGCGGTACCTTTAGTCAAATTTGCCAGCAATCCCAAGCCAATTCGTCTCGGTGCCGATGAGGCCTTGGAGAAGGTGAACCCGCCTTAATAATCGTAAAGTCCGGAATCGCGGCTGTAAGAAGAGGGGCCGGGGCCGCCTTCTCCTTCATCCATCCCATCCATTGCGTTGCCGAGCAGAGGCCCCATGTCTTCCTCGATTTTTTCCGGGTCCTCGCCCGCTTCGAGACGTTTGATAGCCGTCTCCATTTCCTTGGGCATGGTGCCAGCCGGCATGATGTCCTTCATTTTTCTCATCATTTGGGCCAGGTGTTTGGGGTTGTTTTCGTCCAGATGGGCCATGTCCCGTTCCATCTCGGCCATGGCGCGCTGCATGCGGGGATCGTCAAAATCCGGTCCCGGATCGGCTCCGGGTTCGGCGGTCGCCGCCGGCGTCTCCTTGGCCCGGCCGGTGAGGGCGAAGGCGCTCATTTGCCTTTCCATCCGGTTGTTCCCGCACTTTGGACAGACCGGCAACCGCTCGGGCTCGACCCGTTTTGAAAGGAAACTGTAGATTTTACGGCATTTCGGACAGGCAAATTCGTAGATGGGCATATTCGTTCTCTAATCCCGATTATCTTAGCCCCCGCGGTCGAATCAAGCAACGGGGAGAATTGGACTTGATGCCCCTCCAAAAAAAGTTTTAAAAAAGAGTTGACCGTTCGGTCAACATGCGTCAGAGTATGGGTGTTGAAAGAAATGACAAAGATTCGTATAAGAGTGGAAAAGCAGAGTTGAAACTTTAAACCGGTCGAAATATGGCAAAACCCAACGTCACAAAAGAGAAGCTCGTCCAAGTCGCCTTTGACTTGATTTGGGACAGCAGCTACGGCTCAGTGAGCGTGGGGGACATCTGCGACCGGGCCGGGGTAAACAAGGGCAGTTTTTATCATTTCTTCGAATCAAAAGCGGATTTGGCGGTGGAAGCTTATCAAGAACACTGGAAGGAGAAGCGCCCGGAAATGGACCGGATTTTCTCGTCCCAAGTGCCCCCTCTCGACCGCCTCCAGAAATGGTGCGAATATATTTACGAAGTGCAAAAGCAGAAGGCGGAGAAATACGGCCATGTCTGCGGCTGCCCTTATGCAAGCGTCGGCGCGGAAATCGCGACCCGGGACGAGAAAATCCGAATTAAAAGCGAAGAGTTACTCCAGCGTGGAAGGAAATATATCGAGAGCGCCATCGCGGATGCCATTCGCGAGGGGCTCGTGAGTGTGACCGACCCCGCCCAGGCCGCGCAGAGGGTTTGTTCGTTGTGTATTGGGATTTTGGTGGAGGCGAAGGTGCAGAACAATCTTGAGATTCTCCGGGATCTCGAACCAACCATCATGAGAATCATCGGGGCGAAAACCGTGGTGGTATAAGCAGAGAGACTTTCGAAAAAAGAACGCAAAACCCGGCCTGAGCCTTGCCCGAAAATAAATTGACCGGTCAGTTAACTGCAAACAAAGAAGAAGAAAAATATGAAAACAGAAGACGCAATCCCCTCCGATCAAACCAGGTCCTTGTCCTACTTGGGCCTGACGCCCCGCAATTTCCCCGCCGCGTGCCGGGCGAAACTGAAGGCGCTCAAATCCGATCTCGTGCGCCGGTTCACCACCGAGTTTTCCGACCTCCAAGCGCGGCTGGTTCGTCGCGCGGTTGACGAGGCCGAGGCTCTCGCGGCCTTGACCGATTTGCCGCTCTTGCTTTTCCCGTCCCTGGCGGAAGAGAAAGTTCAAAAGACTCGTGAATGGAACCTGCATCAGCGGGAAATTCTCCATCGTTCCGGCCTCGCGCTCGCGGACTGAACATAATTCGAAGAACGCCAACCCTTAACCCTGACCCGCTATGTGGATCGTCAAACTCGCCCTGCGCCGCCCTTACACCTTCGTCGTCCTCGCCCTCGGCATCCTCATCGCCGGCGCGGCGTCCTTTAAGCAGACGCCGAAGGATATTTTCCCGGAGATCAACATTCCGGTCCTCAGCATCATCTGGACGTATAACGGATTGAGCGCGGAGGAATTTGAGAAACAAATCACCGTCTATTCGGAGTACGCCCTCTCCGCCAACGTCAATGATATCCAGCGGATGGAATCCCAGACGATCGACGGAGTGGGGATCATCAAACTTTATTTCCATCCCGGCGCAAATATCGAGCGGGGTCTAGCCCAGGCGACCGCGGTTTCGCAAGCCATCCTGCGACGCATGCCGCCAGGGGTGCAGCCGCCCATCATTTTGCGGTTTGCGGCGGATAGCGTTCCGATCATTCAAATGTCGCTGAGCTCGGACACCTTGAGCGAGGCGGAACTCTATACTTACGGGATTTACCGCATTCGCCAGCAGCTTGCCACCATCAACGGTTTGACGCTTCCCGCGCCTTTCGGCGGGAAAGTCCGCCAGATCATGGTCGATCTCGATCCGGTCAAACTCCAAGGCAAAGGCCTGAGCGCCCGCGATGTGAACAACGCGTTCATCGACCAAAACCTGACGCTCCCGAGCGGCACCGCGAAAATCGGCGATACCGAATACAAAGTGAGGATGAACAACACGCCCCGCGTCCTCGAGACGCTGAATGATTTTCCCGTCAAGACGGACCACGGGGTGGTGACTTATGTGCGGGACGTCGCGCATGTGCATGACGGTTTCGAAGTCCAACCGAACATCGTCCGCGCCAACGGCAAAAGAGCGGTGCTGCTTGAGATCATCAAAAACGGACACAGCTCGACCCTCGACATCATCAACGAGGTCAAAGCCAAACTGCCGCAGATGCAAGCCGCCGCGCCGCCGGGTCTGAAGATCGACCTCTTGTTTGACCAGTCCCTCTTCGTCCAGGCGGCCCTCGACGGCGTGGTCAAAGAAGGGGTCATCGCCGCGCTTCTCACCGCGACTTTTATTCTGCTTTTCCTCGGAAGCTGGCGCAGCACGCTGATTGTGGCGATCTCCATTCCGCTGAGCGTGCTGGCTTCGATGAGCCTTCTGAGCGCCCTGGGCTACACCTTGAACGTCATGACCCTCGGCGGTCTGGCCCTCGCTATCGGGGTGCTCGTCGATGAGGCAACCATCACGATTGAAAACATCCATCGTCATTCGGAGAAGGGACAGAGCCTTCGAACCGCCATCCTCGAAGGTTCGAGGGAGATCGCGGTTCCCGCGCTGGTTTCGGCGCTGGCCATCAGCATTGTCTTTGTGCCGGTGGTTTTCCTGGTGGGACCGGCGAAGTTTCTCTTTACGCCCCTGGCCTTGGCGGTGGTCTTCGCGATCCTGTCGAGCTATGTCCTTTCCCGGACGCTCGTGCCGGTGCTCGTTAAATACATCTTGAGAAACGAGACGCATGACAGTGCCCGCAATACCGCTCCGAATTGGTTCAACCGTTTTCAGAACGGGTTCGCCGCCGGTTTCGAGAATCTGCGCCGCCGCTATCTTCTTCTCTTGCGCTGGTCGCTGGTGAATCGCAGCGTCGTCTTTATTCTATTTGCCGTCTTGGTTGGGACCGCCTTCGTCGCCCTGCCCTGGGTGGGTCGGGACTTTTTCCCGAGCGTGGACGCCGGTCAGTTCCGCCTGCATGTCCGCGCCGCCACCGGAACCCGCGTCGAGAAGACCGAACAAATCTTCAGCGCGGTCGAGGATGAAATCCGCCACACCGTGGGAAGCGAAAACATTGGGCTGATCCTGGATAACTTCGGGGTCGTCTCGGAAAAGTACAGCCTGGCGTTTGGTGACAACGCCACAATTGGCAGCCACGACGGCGAAATCCTGGTCTCCTTGAAGAAAGAGCGCACGCGCAGCACGCCTGAATACGTGGCGGAACTGCGGCAGAGTTTGCACGCGAAATTTCCCGACCTCTCATTCTTCTTCCAGCCTGCCGACATCGTCAGCCAGATTCTTAACTTCGGTTTGCCCGCCCCCATTAATCTGAAGGTCGCCGGCTATAATCGCGAGGCGAACTTCGCCGTCGCTCAGGAATTACGCCAGCGCATCGCGCAAATCCCGGGCGCGGTGGATGTCTATGTGCATCAATCGCTGGACGCGCCGACCTTGGACCTGAATGTGGACCGCACGCTGCTGGCAAAGAACGGCATCAGCCAGCGCGAGATTGCCAACGACATTCTTGTGAGTCTGAGTTCCAGCTCGCAAGTCACGCCCAACTTCTGGGTGGACCCGGTGTATGGCATTCCATTCCTGATCGCAGTGCAAACGCCTCCCCACGTCGTGCGCAGCCTCGATGACGTTATGAACACTCCGGTGGCCGCCAGGGCCAATGGAGTGGGAACGGCCCAGGCACAGTTGTTGGACAACGTCGCCACGGTCTCGCGCGGCACCAGCCCCAGCGTCATCAACCACTATGATATTCAGCCGGTCTTTGACATCTTTGCCAATGTCCAGGGACGGGACCTCGGAGGTGTCGCGAGCGACGTGGAGCGCGTCGCGGCGGAATTCCAAAAGAAGATGGCTCCCGGTAACTCCATCGCGATGCACGGACAGGTCGAGAGCATGAACACCGCCTTCACGCGGATGGGCCTAGGACTCATCCTGAGCGCGCTACTGGTTTATCTTCTGATGGTGGTGAACTTCCAAAGTTGGAGCGATCCGCTCATCATTATCACCGCGCTGCCGGGCGCGTTCGTGGGGATCGTCGCCGCGTTGTTCCTCACCGGCACGACCTTCAGTGTGCCGAGTCTGATGGGGGCCATCATGACCATCGGCGTGGCCACCGCCAACAGCATCCTCGTCGTCACCTTCGCCAACGATGAACTTCGGAAGGGGATGAGTTCATTCGAAGCCGCTCTCAGCGCCGGGGCCACCCGGCTTCGCCCCGTCCTGATGACGGCGGGAGCGATGATCATCGGCATGTTGCCCATGGCTCTGGGTTTGGGCGAGGGCGGAG
>Ga0207040_1332_pt1 | contig 10394 bp, 6 predicted proteins | sample Alteio_BWMinCont_72_FD_153279 | JGI IMG/M metagenome (GOLD analysis project Ga0207040, IMG submission 153279) | Enriched cells from forest soil in Barre Woods Harvard Forest LTER site, Petersham, Massachusetts, United States -... | ecosystem: Environmental > Terrestrial > Soil > Temperate forest >... | reverse complement strand
GCATGCTGCACGGCATGGTGATCCGTCCGTCGGCTGTGGGCGCGAACCTCATGAACGTGGACGAGAGCTCGGTCTCCGGAATGCCAGGCTTCGTGAAAGTCGTGGTCAAAAAGAATTTCGTCGGCGTGGTCGCGGAAAAAAACTGGCAAGCGGTGCAGATCGCCCGGGCGTTGAATGTCACCTGGACTCCTGCTCCCGAACTTCCGAAGCAGGAAACATTTTACGACCATTTGCGGAATCAAAAGCCTTCGCGCGACACGCTGCTCGTGAATTCCAATGACGTTGACCAGAAACTTTCTGAGGCCGCGATGGTCGTGAGGGCCACCTACCACCATCCGTATCAAATGCACGGATCGGTCGGAAGTTCCTGCGCCGTTGCTGATGTGCGGGGCGACAAGGCCACGGTCTGGTCGCCCACCCAGGGCGTCTGGCACCAGCGCGCCACCCTGGCCATGCTTCTCGGACTCAAACCGGATAATGTGCGCGTGATTTTCAGACGCGGCTCGGGCTGCTACGGAATTAACGGCGCCGATGCGGTCACCTATGACGCAGCGCTGCTTTCGCAGGCCGCCGGAAAACCGGTGCGCGTCCAGCTTACGCGAAAAGACGAAATGGCGTGGGAGAATTACGGGTTCGCATTTACGATTGACGAACGCGCCGGGCTCGACGCCCAGGGAAACATCATCGCGTGGGATCACGAAGCGTGGTCGCCCGTGCTCGGAAATCGCCCTGTCTACTCCTATCCTGGGAATGTCATCACCGGATTTCTGGCGGGTTTTCAGCCGGAGGAATTCAGGCCGCGGTCACCTGCGCCGGAGCCAACAACGTTCAGCAACAACAGCAACGCGATTTGTTCTTACGTTGTGGGCCATGTGGCCGGAGCCGATCACGGCGCGGGCACGATCAAGTCGGAACGCGCCCTTCTGCACAATGTTGTGTCACCGTTTTGGACCGGCCCGTTGCGTTCGCCGCAGCGCCTGCAAAATACATTCGCGCATGAATCCTTCATGGACGAGCTTGCGGCCCGCGCCAAAGCCGACCCTGTAGAATTTCGCCTGCGGCATTTGAGCGAGCAGCGAATGGTCGACGTCGTGAAGGCCGCCGCAAAAGCTGCAAATTGGGATTCGCGCACCTCGCCGAAGCCTCGCGTCGCTTCTGCATCCGGCATCGCTAGCGGCCGCGGCATCTCTTGCGTCGCCTACGAAGGCGACAACGGATTCTCAGCCATGGTCGCCGAAGTCGAAGTCGATCTGGCGACGGGAAACCTAGCCGTGAAACGCTTGGTCGTCAGTATCGATGCCGGCCCGATCTCCAATCCAGACGGCCTCCGTAATCAAAGCGAGGGCGGCGCGCTGCAAGGCATGAGCCGCGCTCTCGGTGAAGAAGTAACCTGGGACGACCACAACGTCACCTCGATCGACTGGAGAACGTATCACTCGCTGCCCCTCGGCTTCGCGGTTCCTAATGTCGAAGTGATTCTGCTTAACCGGCCCGACATGCCGGCCACCGGCGCCGGTGAAACTGCGATCACGGTAGTCGCATGCGCAATCGGAAACGCTATTTTCGATGCGACCGGTGCGCGTATCCGGCAGGTACCGTTCACGCGGGAGCGCTTCACGCGCGGTGGCACAGGCACCGGCCAAATTATTGTGGTTGAAATTCGCGGGGTGCGACTGGCTGCCGGAGGTGACACCCTGATCCGGGGTGATGGATGTGTCGGCGACAATCAATTTGACACGCTGAAACGGCACGCACAATTCTTCCGCGACGAGCTGCATCTGGGCCGTCGACATGCCCTGCCCCAGTTCTTCTTTTCCGGTGTAGGTAGTCACCGTGCCGTCCGAGCCGATGGCAATCCAGGAATCAACTTCCATAGCCGGAGGAGAATCCGCGGCCGGATTTTCTCCGAACGCGCCGGCGCGCGTTTGCTGCGCCTCGAGATTTCCGAGTGCCTCGCCCATGCTGAAGCTGACGATCAGTGCCCCCGTACCCTTGATAAACGTGCGGCGCGAAAATCCAGCGAGCGCCAGTGCGTTCGCGGCGCCGCGCGACATGGAGATTTCGGCGGCGGGAAGAGGTGGATTTTTCATCGCGCCATCTCCTGTTTCGCGCGGCCGATCGCGCGCAGCATGCGCGTGTGCGTGAAACAGCGGCACAGGACACGAGACATTCCATCCTCGATTTCCTTTTCCGTCGCCTTGGGATGCTGATCGAGAAATGCCTTGGCCGTCAGAATAACTCCGTTCAGGCAATAGCCGCATTGCGCGGCCTGCTCTTCGATGAACGCCTTCTGAATGGGATGTGGCTTGTCGATCGTACCCAGTCCCTCGAGCGTGATGATCTCGACGCCTAGCACCGATTCCACCGCTGTGATGCAGGAGCGAACGGCCTGGCCCTTCACAAGAACCGTGCAGGATCCGCATTGTCCGAGGCCGCAGCCGAATTTCGGACCGCGCAGGCCGAGGTCGTCACTCAACACATAAAGCAGCGGTGTTGTCGGATCGACGTCGAGGCTATGAGTTTGCCCGTTTACCTTCAGAGAGATGAGGCTCATATGTGTATGAAGTTATTGCGAACCGCAATTTTCGTCAAGCGGAAGTGTTTACAGAAATACGAATTGGGAATTGCGCGCCAGCGCGGCAGCTCACATCTCACGTTGCCGCCAGAAACAAGAAAGAGGGCCGGCCGTCTTTCCTGGCCTCGCAATTCCGCTACGACGTTTAATTACTTACGCGCTAGCCATTTCCCATGTACATCACGTGGACGTAGGTTCCCAGCCGTACGTTGTAGGCTAAATACCAGCCATCGTGGTCGGGATCGTCGTAGATCACAACGTTGTCAATTCCCCAGTCCCAATCATTGCAATAACCGATGTCATACGGGGCTACCGAAAAATAGAAGCCGCCGAACCAGAAGCGGTTTGGGCCTCCGCCCTCGATGCGGAACGTGTGCCCCCTGCCAATTCCGCCGCTAAATCTTCCATGCTCAAAGGGATGATCGACGTGGTAGTGAGCATCATCCCTGCCTGTATCGTGTCCCACCCACCTGTCACCATTGGAATGGACGTGTGGAGCGTCAGGGTGACCCTTCAGATCGCTATAGGAACGCGCACGATCCGGGGCAGCCTGGCGGGATTGCTCTTGCGGCTGGCGCGATTGCTGCTGAGGCCTTGCGGCCGGCGCGGGACCTGGATGCGGTGCCGGGCCGTGCGCGGGCACGTGGCCTCCGCCAACGCCACGAACAGGAGCGCTTCTCTGTTGTCCGCCTCGTTCTTGTGCCGCCGCGGGAATAGACATCAGCAGGAGCGCAAGAAATAATCCGAAAAGGTTTTTCATTTCCATCTCCTAAACATGAATTTGGACGCGAACTCGAGCAGTGCAGTAAGAGACGACAAACCTCTTTGGGTGGGTATTCCGTTGGATGTCTCGCGAGAGCCTGCGGTTGCCCATCCCAACTCGGAGACTCATGCGGCCGGCTTCCAAGTTCACGAGTGAAGTTGGAAAATCTCCCGTCTTCATGCAGACTACGGTACAAGAAAAGCGCGGCCTGACCAACGGGGCAAAAAATGAAACTCGATAAAATTTATACTCGAACGGGCGACGAAGGCAAGACTTCACTGGGAGACGGATCGCGGCTGCCTAAATTCCATCTTCGCGTCACCGCGTATGGCGGGATCGATGAGGCCAATTCCGTCATTGGCGTGGCGAAACTTCACGTGGAAGATGCCGAGGTCTCACAGCTTTTGCTGCACATCCAGAATGACCTGTTTGACGTGGGCGCCGATTTGTGCCGACCGGAGCAGCCCGGGACGGAAAAACCGCTGTTGCGAATTACGGAAGAACAGATTAAATGGCTGGAAAATCAAATCGACCATTTCAATGCGGATCTGGAACCTTTGAATAGCTTTGTGCTTCCGGGAGGAAGCCCTGCTTCGGCTTACCTGCATCTTGCGAGGACGGTCACGCGACGCGCGGAACGCGACGTAGCGCGTCTTTTCGCGGATGAGCCGGCGAGCGCCGCCGTCCTGCGCTACGTCAATCGCCTCTCGGATCTTCTTTTCGTCCTGGCACGATTTCTGAATGACAAAGGCAAGAAAGATGTCAGCTGGCAACCAGGGTTGCATCGCGGTTAAGTAGCGCATTCTGTTCAGCCTGCGGGGTTACTGCTTGCAAGGGCTAACCCCCACAGGCCGAAGCCTGTGCTGCTTAAAAACCTTCCGCAAGCGTTGCAATGCCTGGATGATTTACAGGGTTGTGTAGACAACGTGCACGAACGCATCGCTGGTCAGCACCCCTTTACCCCATACTGGATCAAGATCAGCCAGAGGTTTGGCGGCGATCGCCTGTTCTAGGGATTTGCCGGAAGCCTTCAGTTTTTGCACACGCACGCGCGCGGTAACCAGCATGTCGCGAAATTTTCTGAGGTCGGCTTTGTTCCCGAGCGGGCCGTGCCCAGGAACGATTTTCGTTCGGTTGTCAACCATGGCCAACATCTTGGTCGCGCCGGCGATCATTCCGCCAATGCTGCCCTTGGTTTCCTTGTCAATGTAGCCGTAAATGCCGTTGAAAAAGACATCGCCCATGTGCAGCACGTTCGCTTTCTGAAAGTGGATATAAATGTCGGAATCGGTGTGCGCGGGAGCGATGTGGCCGAGCGCGATATGCTCGCCGCTAAAATTTAGTTGGTAGGACTCCTTGAAGGTGCGCTGGGGAAGCGCATTTTCGGGAGACGGATCGAAATGCAGGCCGATAACGTCGAGGTCGTGCGTTTCTTTCAAGCGCTTCAGCGTGTTTTCGTGCGCGATCAAAGTCGCTCCGGCAGCACGGACGTTTGCGTTGTTGTCGGTATGGTCCCAATGCCAGTGCGAATCAATCGCAAGCTTTACGGGAGCCTTGCTGATTTCAGCCAGGGTGTCCTTAAATCTGTCCCAGGCCAATTGCGTGAAGGTGTCGACGAGCAACTTGCCGTCTTTGCCGCTTAAGACAACGACGTTTCCGCCCGGGCCCCGCAACAACGTGAGGGTTTCGGAAAGCTTCGTCGATTCGATGGGAACTTTTCCAAAGCGGGCGCGAGCCGCCGTAAGCGCGCCGCCATTCGGCGCGCCACCCTGCTGCGCGAACCGCGGCGCCACACCCGAGAGAACATTGGGGAAAATATGCGACAGAGCCAATCCGCCGGCGACTGCTCCCGCTCCTCGCAGAATTTCACGTCGCGTGGTTTGTTTGACGACGTTGTCGGAATTCATCACGTACCTCGCTGCGAAGCGGAATCAGAGTTCGAGCCGGTCTGTCGACACGGACTATAGCAGCTTTGTAATGGAATGGGGATTTGCGCCGGGAGCGTTGCTGACATCCAGTTGCGCGGCTTTCAGAATCCGCCGCCTATGGTTATACTGGCGCGATTTTGAATGAGAGGAATCCCAATGGATCCGTTTGAGTCTTTCAAGGTGGCACAGAAGCAAGGATGGGCGCACTTCACGCCGTTTGAAGCGTTGACAACCCCGTGCGCGGCGAAACTCATAAAGCGCGCGGGCGTCCGTGCGGGGCATCGGGTGCTCGACGCGGCCTGCGGGACCGGTGTCGTTTCGGTCACGGCGGCGCGGCTGGGCGCCCGCGTCACAGGGCTCGATCTGACGCCCGAATTGCTCGAACGCGCCCGAGAAAACGCGCGCATCGCTGGAGTCGAAGTTGATTGGCTGGAGGGAGACGTCGAGAAGTTGCCATTCGAGGATGCCGAGTTCGACTTTGTGCTGAGCGAATTTGGCCACATTTTTGCGCCGCGGCCGGAAGTTGCCATCGGCGAAATGTTGCGCGTGCTGAAGCCCGGCGGCACGATTGCATTCTCTACGTGGCCGCCCGAGCTGTTTGTCGGGCGTTCGTTCGCGCTCTCGGCGAGTTACATGCCCACCCCACCGCCAGGCGTTGCGCCGCCGCCGTTATGGGGCGATCCAAACATTGTGCGGCAACGTCTCGGTTCCGCCGTGAAGGACATTTTTTTTGATCGCGCGACGATGCTGGTCCCAGCGCTCAGCCCAAGCCATCACCGGAGGGCGTCCGAGAAGAGCTCCGGCTCGATGGTGCGCCTCGTGGCAAACCTGGAAGGCAGCGATCCCGCGAAACTTGAAAAATTCCGCCGGGAATACGATGCACTGGCCATTGAATATTTCGAGGACAATTATTTGCGGCAGGATTATCTCATCACGCGAGCCAGGAAAATCTGAAGGAATCGGGATAGGGGGAGCAGTCGCCTGCTCGCCCCTCCCACACCACCGTACAGGCGGGTCCGCATACGGCGGTTCAGCAAGTTGAGCCCTGGCGGGCCGGAGGTTCGAATCGTCGTTCGCCACAAGGGCTTCGCCACTCGACAGGTTTCCGTTTCGGCTTCACCGTCTTCTGAACCTGTAAAGCTCAGCCGAAGCGGATTGGCTGGCGCAGTGCCACTCATGAGTTCGACGTTCTACTGCTCACGCTCACTGTTTGGGCCTTCTTCACTTCCGTGAGTACTACGCCCGCTGCTGACTTCTGCTGCAGGATCGGAGTGAATTACTCCACCCTCTGTCTCGAATTCGAGACGTGCAACAGATATCCCGCGATAAGCTCGACTGCTTTCGATACGCGACCGCCGGATTTACCACCAGCGTTCTTGATGGATACGGACTTCGCGATCATCTGTCCGCTCGTCCAACGCCGTAGGCCTCAAATCCAATTCTTGTCCATCAGCCCGTATCTTTGCTCCACGCTTCCTTCAGACCCCACCTCGCGGTGACGCCCTTGCGCTTCGCTACCCTTCACCTCCATCAGGTTGGGACGGGACTTTCACCCGCTAGCTGCCGAACGTGCACGACGTAGAAAGGAAGGGCCGGACGATTTGATCGTCCGGCCTCAACTTATATCCCGTCCAGCAACTACAGATCACGGGAAAGGCAAATAGGACCAAAAGTCATTCAGGTAGCCCGGGGGCGCGCCGTTGGAGGAATCATAGCCCTCGCCTCCGAAGACCCTCACGTAGCCATTCGGACCAGGTGCCCATATTGCCGCTCCCCGGCGCGCTCCTGCCACGTTATTCACGAATGGGATACCTTGGGTTAGGTATGAGCCGTTTTGGTTGACATTGCTGCTTCCCTTCCACCAGATCCATTGTCCGGAGCTATGCTGATACTCCCAGATGTCATTCAGGAACCCAGTCGGGTTCGTGGTCGTTGTCCCATATCCCCAACCCCCAAAGAAATAGAGGTTGCTATTGGCATCGCTCCAACCGGCAGCGCCCCAACGCGACCCGGGCAGGTTCGTTGCGGCACCCGTACTTAGGTTATTCGTGGCCTGCACGCCATAGGTGCCCATCTGATCGCCGATGTTGTTCCCAGAAACCCATACCCACTGTCCTCCGGTAAACTCCCAGAGATCGTTGAGAGTCGACCCTGCGGGTCCCCCGGTCCCGGTCGAATCGAGACCAAAACCACCGAATAGCCAAACGTTACCAGCCGGATCGACCCAGAGAACTCCGGCCTGGCGACCACCTGGTGAGTTCGCAGCCGCGCCAGTCCCCTTTGTGCCGTAAACACCATTCACGTTGCGTAGATTAGATCCGGCAACCCAAGTCCACTGACCACCGGAGAATTTCCATAGATCACTAAGTAAACCGATATTGCCTGCCGAATCGACTCCTTGACCACCGAATAACCAGACGTTGCCAACTGAGTCCGTCTGGGTAGTCGCAGCCCAGCGTCCTCCGGGGATATTCGAAGAATTGGCGACGCCCTTTGAACCGTAAGTACCGGCCTGGTTGCCGGCAGTCGAACCTCCGACAAAAACCCATGGACAAGAGCTTGTTCCCGCTCCGTTTGCGTCAACCGAAGCACCAGGAGCACATTTCCACATGTCATTCAACAGTACGGAATCCAATTGATTCGGCGTGCTTCCGAACCCTTGACCGCCAAACAACCAGAGCGTGCCCCCGGAATCAGTCCAGCTCGAGCTGCCCCACCGTGAGCCCGGCGCAGCGCCTGTTGGAACATCTGTAAACTCTAGCTGTGTAGGGTCGACAATCCATTGCGTTGCGCTCGGAGGCAGTTTGGTAAGTACATTGGCGGGCACCCAACCCCCAGCAAACTCATCAAAAACCCAGAGATCGTTGAGAAAGCCAGGAAGTTGCTTGCCCAAGGGTGAGGGAAATGGATATCCGTTTCCGCCGAAAAGCCAGCGTCGCCCTCGGTTGTCCGTCCACGACGCAGGGAAGTCCCTGCCACCTGGGGTATCGGTATTAGCGGGTGGAACTAGACCTACAGGAAACAGGGGAGTTACAATGGCTGCATAATTATTGGCCACGCTCGTTGTGCTGACGTACCAGGTGATCCAGTTCCAGTCGTTGTGTTGGCAATCGACGAGAACGTTTGTAACATTGCCGCTGGCTATGCCCGTGTAACCGAACAAGCTGCATGGCTGAGGCTGGCTGGTAGGAGGCAGAAACATAGACACGTTATAAATACCACCGTTGGTTACCGGCGTCGCAAATGTAAAAGTGGTGTCGCCGCTGACAAAAAGATTGTCGCCCGCGTTGTCTTGCAATTCAACGTTGTCGCCAGCGCCCGCGACCAGACCAACAACCGAGCCAGCAACTGTGAATGCCGGCTGCGAGCAAATGACCTGGACGTTACTAACGTTGCTGTTCGCGGTGCCACTACCGTTCACAACGGTGCAAGTTTGAATCGGATTGGAGGGCTGAGTTAGAACGGTGACGGCATAAGCTGTTCCGGCGGCAACCGGCGCCGAAAACGTAAAGGGCACGTTAGCTTGGCCGGAGACCGCAAAGTTGTTCCCGCCATTGTCCTGCAAAACCAGCCCGGATCCAATGAGGCCGGAAACCGAACCGCCGACAGTGAGACCACTGCTGCCGCAGTTGATTAGAACGTTCGTAACGTTGGCCGTGGCAGTTCCTGTGCCATTCGCGACGCTGCACGTCTGGAGGGGGCCCGTCGGCTGCGTCAACACCGTTACGACGTAGGCACCAGGCACACCGGTCTTAAAGGTGAAAGAGCCATTTGCCGTAATTGGCAGATTGTCCCCGCCCTTGTCCTGTAAAACCATCCCGGTCCCAAGTAGGCCAACTACTGTTCCGCCGATGGTCTCTGTCGCGCCACCGGAGCCTGAACCCGAACCGGAACCGGAGCCCGATCCAGAGCCTGATCCCGAGCCAGAGCCTGTGCCAGAACCTGGGGTCAATGAAGTCGCACCTCCGCTCCTGCAGGCCGATAGCGCGAGAGCGAGGCAAACGACTAAATAAAAAGGAATGTGTTTGATCACGGACTTCATCATGGTTCTTGGCTCCTTCACTACTGGAAGATCAATCGTCTTCTTTGGTCCGCACCCCGTCCAGAATCCATCCCAGCGGAATCCAAAGACTTACACTGAAAAGATCACAATGACGAGAAAGACGCGATTCATTCGGAATTCCCGACATTTACTCTTTTGACGCTAATGTCTCTTCTTACTAGGGTCAATCTAGAGTTGTTACGGATGTGTCCACCTAAGTATTAAATACATTGAGCACCTGGATACTGGTCGTGAAGACGAGCGCAGGCATACTCACGAAAAATTGGAGCAAGCCGCACGTACTGAATGAGTTAGAGCAATCTACGAGCTCCATTCATCGCGTCGAGCGCTGGAAACCACCTCAGTCCGTAACTTTTCATTGTTTTCCGCGGCCCTGCGGTGTTGTGCTTGTTTCGCGTGAACTTGGACGCATGTGGTACGATCTTTCGCGGACTACATCAACTACAGATACGATATTTTGCCGGCAGCAACCCGGTCTTCCGATTTCCGGGCCGCAGCAGCATTCTGACCGATAGAAACCGCTACCTATGCGACCTTCGCAGATTCGCAACTTGATTATTCTCGCGGTGTTCGCCGTGGTTGCCATATGGGCCAGCTCCACCGTCGCCGACTTCGTGATCGAGTACAACTGGTGGAAAGAGATCGGCCAGGTAAATACCTGGGTGGGGATGCTGTGGTACAGCATCGCTCCGGCGGCGGTGGGCTCGCTCGCGGCTTTTCTCGCGTTGTGGGTGGCTCATACGCGCGCGCTGCACTTTGCTGGAATTCTTCAGCGCGATCACCGGCTGTACTCCCGGCTGATTCCTGTCGGCCTCGCTATCGTGGCAATCGTATTCGCATCGAGCTCAATTGATTACTGGACGGTGATGCGCTACTTCGGGTCGCGAGGACTCGCGGCGCCCGCCGACGCTTGGAAGGACCAGGTATTTTCTCGAGGCCTGCCGTTTTATTTATTCGATTTGCCTTTCTACGCGGAAGTTCTCGGATTTGTCTTTGTGCTCGCGATTCTTTGCGCACTGGTTTTTTGGGTGACCGCGAGGGGCTGGCAGTTGGCGGAAAAATTTC
>Ga0207040_1331_pt1 | contig 10463 bp, 5 predicted proteins | sample Alteio_BWMinCont_72_FD_153279 | JGI IMG/M metagenome (GOLD analysis project Ga0207040, IMG submission 153279) | Enriched cells from forest soil in Barre Woods Harvard Forest LTER site, Petersham, Massachusetts, United States -... | ecosystem: Environmental > Terrestrial > Soil > Temperate forest >... | reverse complement strand
CCTCTACGTAAACGACATCGATTCCGCCGCCACACGCTGGAAGGGGGTCTTCCTGGCCGGCACCGACAAGGGTGTCTCGCGCCTGACATTGGCGGAGGAAGCGATTGTAATTGCCGACCGCAGCGAGGGCAAGCTGGAGTTACATCTGCGTAACGGAAGTGTTCACGAGTTCTCTTCCGACGACCCAAGCCACTATTCCCTGTCGGCATTTGGAGAGCGCGACTTGCCCGTGGAAATAAAGTCGGCCGAGGGCGATCGGGTTTCAGAACCCAGCATTCCGGGCCGGACCATGAGCGCATTGTGGCAAGAACGCAAAAACCAGCGCGATGCGAACGTGGAACTTCAACGCCGTATTTCTTTCCCGTTCGCGTGCATTTCCTTCGCGTTGCTGGCCATGCCGATTGGCGCGCGCCCCCGGCGCGGCGGCCGAGCCGCGGGTTTTTTGATCACGTTGCTCCTGATCACGGGCTACTACCTGATGTTCACGATTGGCGCGGGGCTTGCGCGCCAGGGAACGATTCCAATTTGGGCGGGCATCTGGTCGGCGAATGTTATTACAGCGGCGCTCGGACTTTACCTGCTGCCGCGGCTGGAGCGCATGCCCGGCAGCAGCCGGACCGGCGCTGCCTGGGAAAGAATTTCCGGTTGGCGAATCTGGAAAATATTCTCGCAGGGAAAACAAATCCTGGAGGCCCCCGAGAATAGCGCCCTTGCGGGCATCGGGCCACTTCACAGAAAAAAAGGCCGCACCGGAATTCCACAGCTTCTGGATGTCTATCTGCTGCGCAGCTTTATCTATTATTTCGTGCTGCTTACGGTCGGATTCATACTTCTGTTTGAAGTGTTCACATTTTTTGAATTGCTGGATGACATTTCGCAACATCGCACCGGTGTATTGGGCGTCGCTCTGTATTTTATTTACCTCGCTTGCTATCTGTTCTACCAGCTTGCGCCGCTCGCCGCGCTCGTGGCCGTGCTGGTAACACTCGGAGTGATGAGCAAGAACAACGAACTCGTGGCATTCAAAGCCAGCGGCCTGAGTTTGTATCGCATCGCGCTGCCGTTGCTGCTGGGCGGAATATTTCTCGCGGCGAGCCTGCTGGTGCTGGACGACACATACCTGCCCTACGCCAATCAGCGCCAGGACGCTCTCCGCAACCAGATCAAGGGCCGCCCGGCGCAAACCTATTACCAGCCCAGCCGGCAGTGGATCTTTGGTCAAAATACCAAGATCTATAACTACGAGCTCTTCGATCCCGATCATGAATTGTTCGGAGGCTTGAACGTCTTTGAACTGGATCCGTCCACCTTTGAAATCCGCCGCCGAGTATACGCCGCACGCGCTCATTGGGACGCCCAACAGGGGCTTTGGATACTTGAGTCCGGGTGGATCCGCGATTTCGAGCACGGTCAGTTGACTCGCTTCACGCCCTTTCTAGCCAATGCGCTAAACGAACTGAATGAGCCGCCAAGTTATTTCAATCGGGAAGTGCGCCAGTCCTACCAGATGACCTGGTGGGAGCTGCAGCGTTATATTGCCGACCTGCGCCAGGCCGGGTTCGACGTCGCGCGACTTTCCGTGCAGCTGCAAAAGAAGCTTTCCTTTCCACTCGTCGCGCCGATCATCATCCTTCTGGCGATCCCCTTTTCGATTTTAGTGGGAACGCGAGGGGCAATCGGCGGCTTAGCCTTGGGCGTCGGAATCGCTATCGTCTATTGGGCTGCCTCAGCGCTTACCGAGGCGATGGGCGCAGTCGGACAGCTGCCCCCAATGCTCGCCGCCTGGGCGCCCGACACCGTGTTCGGTTTTCTCGGATTGTATTTCTTCTTGAAAATGCCGACATGAGGCAGCACCACGTCACTCGTGATCTGGAATTCATGCGTTCGATACGGACAATCAATATTAAAAGTTTAACTTTAGGATTGAAGTGTTGAGGCTGAATAACCAGGCTGCTTCCTTTATCTACTTCAGCTAACACTTGAACAAACATTTAGTATGTCTCAAATCTAAAACTTGAAATCAGAAACTAAAACCCAGAGCGTTTATTTAACTTTGCACGGCATCCTTCGTAACTAAAGACCGGATTTTTTGGATGACCAGGTCGATGCCTACTTCGCTGTTGCCGCCCTCTGGAATAATGACGTCGGCATATCTCTTGGACGGCTCGATGAATTCCATGTGCATAGGGCGCACGGTAGCCAGGTATTGATCGACCACGGATTCAACCGTTCTTCCTCTTTCGCGAATGTCCCGGCCAAGCCGGCGAATGAAGCGCAGATCCGCGTCGGTGTCGACGAATATTTTGATATCCATTAATTCGCGCAGCGCCTTGTTTTCAAAGATGAGAATGCCTTCGAGAATCATCGCCGGGGAGGGATCCACGCGGACCGTTTGGGGCGCTCGTTCGTGTTTCGTGAAATCGTAAACGGGACGGTCGATGGCGCATCCTTCGCGAAGTTGCCGCACATGCTCAATTAAATAGGGTGTATCAATGGAATCCGGGTGATCGTAATTTTGCCTGGCCCGCTGTTCCGGCGGAAGATGCGGAAAGTGCTTGTAGTAATGATCTTGCTGGAGGACCCGGACGCTTTCGGGCGGCAGAACGGAGATAATCCGCTCGGTAATCGTGGTCTTCCCCGAGCCCGTGCCGCCGCAAATCCCGATGATTAGGCGTTTCGCCACGATGAATTCTCGAGAAGCCAGAACGCCAATTTTGTCGGCGAGGCGACCGGACGCGAAAAATTTCAGCCGCGCCTTGGTCAATCATGCCTCGTCAAAATTGGAAGTGCTGGCGTATTATTTCTTGCTCTTCTTCTTGCCGCCGGACTTCCTAGCGGCGCGTTCTTCAATCACCGCCTGTGCCGCCGCGAGCCGAGCGATCGGAACACGGAACGGCGATGCACTGACGTAGTCCATCTTTACTTCGTGACAGAATTTCACGCTGGCCGCGTCCCCTCCATGCTCGCCGCAGATTCCAATCTCCAATTTTGGCCGCACCGATCGCCCTCTCTCGATCCCCCAGCGAATCAGCATACCGACCCCGTGAATGTCCAGCGTCTGAAAAGGATCGTCCGCAAAGATTCCGGCTTTCTTTTCGTCCACATACTCAGGCAGGAAACGCCCGGCGTCGTCACGGGACAGCCCCATTCCCATCTGAGTCAAATCATTTGTCCCGAAAGAAAAGAATTCAGCCACTTCGGCAATCTCGTCCGCGAGCAAAGCAGCGCGCGGAATTTCAATCATCGTCCCAACCAGGTATTCAAGTTTTACCTTCGATTCTCGAAGCACCTGTTCCGCGACCTCACGCGTCCTATCGGTCAGAATTTGAAGTTCTTTTCGATCCATCACGAGCGGGATCATAATTTCAGGTATAACTTTAATACCGCTTTTTTGACATTGAACCGCCGCCTCAATGATCGCCCGCACTTGCATTTCAAGAATTTCTGGGTAGGTAATCGCCAAGCGGCAGCCGCGGTGGCCAAGCATTGGATTGGCTTCATGTAATTGTTCAACGCGGCGCGCGATTACATCGACGTTGACGCCGATCTTTTCCGCGAGCTCCTTTTGCTTCTCAGGATCGTGAGGAACGAACTCGTGGAGCGGGGGATCAATCAGTCGAATCGTGACGGGAAATCCATCCATGACGTTGAAGATGCCAATGAAGTCGCGCCGCTGGTATGGCAGAAGCTTGTCGAGAGCTTTCTTTCTGGCTGTGGAAGAATCGGCGATGATCATTTCCTGGATCGCGAGCTGCCTCTCAATGCTCTTTTCAGGCTGTTCAAAATCCTTGAAGAACATGTGTTCGGTACGGACCAGTCCGATTCCCTCGGCGCCCATTTCCAGCGCTTTCCGAGCGTCGTGCGGGGTATCGGCATTCGTACGCACGTGAAGTTTTCGCATCGAGTCGGCCCAACCCATGAGCGTCGAAAATGCCTCCGGCAATTCGGGAGTAGAAAGCTTCACCTGTCCGAGGTAAACCACGCCATCGTTTCCGTCCAGCGTAATCCAATCTCCTTGGTGGAATGTTTTCCCGTTGGCATGGGCGACCTTGGTCGCATAGTCAATCTCAAGCTGCTCGCACCCGACGATGCAACACTTGCCCCAGCCTCTCGCAACCACCGCGGCGTGGCTCGTCTTGCCCCCCGTGGCCGTGAGTATTCCCTGGGCGACGAACATGCCGCCAACATCCTCGGGACTCGTTTCGCGCCGGACGAGAATCACTTTTTCTCCGCCCTGGACCATGGCTTCGGCCTCTTCCGCGGTGAAAACCGCTTTTCCTACCGCCGCTCCCGGCACCGCGTTGATTCCAGCCGCCACTTTTCGTTTAGCCAGATCCGCCCGTGCCGTCGATGGATCGACGACGGGATAAAACAGGCGGTCGATATCCTCGGGCTTGATGCGCTCGATGGCCTCTTCCTTCGTGATGAGGCCTTCTTTCGCCATATCCACGGCGATCTTGAATGTTGCCCCAGGAGCGCGCTTCCCGACGCGCGTTTGTAGCATATACAGCGTCCCTTCCTCCACCGTAAATTCCATGTCCTGCATGTCGCGATAATGCTTTTCGAGTAGCTGGCGCACTTTCTCCAGCTGCTTGTAGACCTTCGGCATTCGCGTGGCCATCTCGCTCAAGTGCATCGGCGTACGGATGCCTGCAACCACGTCCTCGCCTTGCGCGTTGATCAGAAAATCTCCGTAAAAGATTTTCTGGCCCGTGGACGGGTCGCGCGTAAAGCAAACGCCCGTGCCCGAGTTGTCTCCAATATTGCCGAACACCATTTGCACGACGTTCACGGCCGTGCCCAGCAGGCCCGTGATACGCTCGACGCGGCGATACGTTACTGCCTTTTCGGCGTTCCAGGAGCCAAACACCGCTCCGATGGCGCCCCACAATTGCTCCTCCGGATCCTCCGGAAAAGCTTTCCCTGTTTTTGATTTAAAATAATCTTTGTACGCTGCGACGAGTTCGCGCCAACCTTCGGCGGTCACTTGCGTGTCATCCTTCACGCCGCGCCGCGCTTTCATGGCTCTCAATTTTTCTTCAAGCTCTTCTTTAGGTAAACCGATCACCACCGACGAATACATTTGAACGAAGCGGCGATAGGCATCCCATGCAAACCGCTCATTTTTAGTATTGCGAGCCAAGGCCTCGACCGACTTGCTGTTGAGGCCGAGGTTGAGAATCGTTTCCATCATGCCGGGCATCGAGCGGGCGGAGCCGGATCGCACGCTAACGAGCAAGGGATCCTTGGCGTCGCCAAGCTTTTTCTTCGTGGATTTTTCGAGCCGCGCCAGATTCTTTTTGACTTCGGCGTGGAGGGATTTTGGATACGTAAGGTCGTGCTTTAAGTAATAATCGCAGCATTCTGTGGTAATTGTGAAGCCGGCCGGAACCGGGAGACCGATTCGTGTCATCTCGGCAAGACCAGCTCCCTTGCCACCCAGCAGGTCTTTCATGGAGCCCTCGCCCTCTGCTTTTCCCGCACCAAAGAAGTATACGTATTTCACGAATGTCCTCCCTTGCGATTTTTAAAGACGAAATTGATGTCGGCGCGCCGACGAAGAGCCATTCACCCCGTTGCCGATCGACTAAAAATTACTTTGCTTGCTCCGCGGTCACGATTTCCGAGAAATCCGCGATGGTCGAAAATTCCGAGAGCAATCCAGAAAGGAGCGTCAACCGGTTCTTCCGGACCTGCTCCACTTCCGCATTCACCATCACCTCGTCGAAGAATCGATCGACGGCGGGTCGCAGTTTGGCAATTTCCTGTAACGCCTCGCGATATTTCAGGGCCCGCTTCTGCTGTTCCACTTCCTTCATGGCCGCGGCCGCGCGTGCGTGCAGCTCTCGCTCCGCCTCTTCCACGAACAAGTCCGAGCGCACCGATGACAGCTTCCACCCGGATTCGGGCCCGGCCTTTTCCAGGATTTTGCGGATGCGTTTGAACGACACGGCCAAAGCCTCAAAATTCTTCGTCTTTCGTATCGCCCGAATGGCCTCCATTCGGCGGACGGCGTCGACCAAATCATCCGCCCCGGCCGAAAGCGCCGCATTAATTTCGTCATAGGCCAAACCGCCCGTCTCCCTGAGGACGAATCGGGCGCGGTCCAGAAGAAAATCCAGAACTTGCTTTTCCACTGCCGGAGAAACCGCAATCTTGCGTGGGCCGTGTGCAAGGGTTCGCGCGGATCGAGAAATAACCATGGCAAGGGATACAGGCAACTTTGTTTCAATCAGTATTTTAACGATGCCAATTGCGGCCCTGCGCAAAGCGAAAGGATCACTTGAACCCGAGGGGACTAACCCGACTGCGAAGCATCCGACGAGCGAATCAAATTTGTCTGCAAGTGCCACGGCTTGGCCGGCGATGTTTCTGGGAATCGAATCCTCAAGCCCGGATGGCTTATAGTGATCGTAAACGGCCCAGGCAACTTCTTCAGGTTCTCCTTGAGATTTTGCGTAGAGGCCACCCACGATTCCCTGCAGCTCTGTAAACTCCCGGACCATCTCCGTGACGAGATCACACTTGGAAAGTTCGGCGGCACGATCGGCGGCGCCGACGCTCGCGTGGGCAATGCCACGCGCAAACCATTGCTCGCAGAGCCAGCGGGCCGACTCACGGATGCGCTCGACTTTTTCGCCATAGCTACCGAGCTTTTCCTGATAGGTGACGGCACCGAGCTTTGGAAGATAGTCGGCGAGCCGACATTTCTGGTCCGTCTCCCAGAAGAACCGGGCATCCGCGAAGCGTGCTCGCAGTACGCGCTCGTGTCCAGCCCGGATGAGACCCGATTTATCCTTATCGAGATTGATGACGGCCAGGAAGTTCGGGGCGAGTGATCCGTCTTTGCGCTCCAACGCGAAATACTTTTGGTGGTCGCGCATGACCGTGATCAGTATCTCCTCCGGCAGCTCCAAATAGGACGAATCGAACCCGCCAAGGATCGCTGTCGGGTACTCGTTAAGATATGTGACCTGACCCATGAGGTGCTCATCCTCATGAATGCGCAGGCCCTTTGCGCTTGCCAGGCGGCGCAATTCCCCTTCTATCTTCTGCCTGCGGTCCTCCGGGCGGGCCAACGCAAAATTGGCACGCAATTTCTGGAGGTAATCCTTGGCGTCGACGACGGGAATCTTTGCCTTCCCGAGGAAGCGATGCCCCGACGAAAAATTCCCCGCCACTGCATCGCCCAAGGAAAACCGCAGCGCTTTCCCATCAAGGAGCGCGACCACCCAACGAATCGGGCGTATGAAACGCAGCCCCTCGGCACCGGCCCAGTACATGCTGCGCGTCCAGGGAATTTCCGCAACCGTTCGCGGCAGGATCTCCTCGAGAATTTCCTTCGCCGACTTTCCCAAAATCACCTGCTTGGCGGAAAGATACTCCCCTTTGGGCGTCGCGACAGTGACCAATTCGTCGACCGGCACATTCCATTTTTTTGCAAACCCCTCGGCAGCTGGTGTGGGCCTACCTGATGAATCAAATGCCACAGACTTCGATGGCCCCTGGATATCCTTTATCTCGTCCGGTTGCCTGACGCGAATGCATGCGCAGGACGCAGCGAGTCTTCTCGGAGCACCGTAGACTTCGACAGGAGAACCCTGGGCCAGGTTGTGGGCGCTCAGATATTTCTCAAGTATTACTTTTAATTCCCTCATCGCGCCGGGTAGCATCCCGGCAGGTATTTCTTCGCACCCGATTTCGAATAAGAAGTTCGCCGTATCCTTCAACTTGGCCTTCATCGCGCAACCTCCGCGGTGGCCGCTGCGCCGCGCGATTCCGCCTGTTGCGCGAGGAAATCGACTGCCACCCGGCAAGCGATTTGGCGGATGCGGCCAATCAATTGGGCGCGTTCGGTTGTGGAGATGACGCCGCGGGAGTCGAGTAAGTTGAAAAGATGGGAGCACTTCAGGCAATGGTCGTAAGCGGCAAGGATCGGATAGCGCCGGTCCTGTTTCCCGGAGCGTTTCTCGTAAGCCGCAAGCAGCTGACCGGCTTCCTTTTCATGCAACTCGAAGAGCTTTCGAGTAATGACAGGATCGGCGTATTCAAAGTTGTAAGCGGAAAACTCCTGCTCTTCGAGCAGCCTGACTTGCCCGTAGCTGCGGTCTTCCGACCAGCGCACATCGTAAACGCTATCCACTCCTTGAAGATAGGCGCAGATGCGATCCAAGCCATAGGTCAACTCCGCCGGGATAGGGTCCAGGTCTATGCCTCCGCTTTGCTGGAAGTAAGTAAACTGCGTAATTTCAAGGCCATCGAGGAGAACCTGCCAGCCGACCCCCCATGCACCCAGAGTCGGAGATTCCCAATTATCTTCCTCGAAGCGGACATCGTGCGCGGCAAGGTCCAGCCCGATTGCCGCCAGACTGCTTAAATAGAGGCTCTGAATATTGGGCGGCGAAGGTTTCAAAATCACCTGGAGCTGATGATGTTTGAAGAGGCGGTTCGGGTTTTCGCCGTACCGGCCGTCGGCGGGCCGACGCGACGGCTGGACATAGGCCACGCGATAGGGCTCGGGTCCAAGAACGCGAAGAAAGGTTTCCGGATGCATCGTGCCCGCTCCGACTTCAACATCATACGGCTGCTGGATCACGCACCCTCGATCGCCCCAATATTTTTGCAATTGAAGGATTAGATTTTGAAATGTAGGGCCCCTGAGTACTTTCGACTTTACTTTAGGTTTAACCAATTGCACTCTCTCCGGTTTCAAATGTTTTTCTGGAGATCAATTTCTTCTCGATGTGACGCTCCAGAACATCTAAGGTATAGCTTAGAATTTCTTTTGCTGGGCCAAGCGGTGGATTTTCTTTCAACAATCGGTCCAAGGTCCCCGTCATTGCCGTTCGGCCAATCGAAAGTGCTTCATGAGATATTGACTTTATCCAATCGTCCCGACAATCCGAACAAAACAGCTCCGCGAACCCAAACGAATGAAATGCAGTTTCGAGTTGCAAAGCTCTACCACAACTTGAACATCGATCGAAAGAGCCAAGCCAGCCACCGAGTCGAGCGGTCCACAAGCAAAAATATGCAAGTATTACTTGAGATGGTCCATGCGCCCGAATTGCACGCGCGGTGAGAAGGATCAATCGGAATTGCGCGTCCGAAGCTTCCCTTTCACCGAGCACCGAATCGGTAATCTCGCTAACCAGCGCCAAAGCGACCGCGGACGAGTAGTCCCGCTGCACATCCATAAACGATTCGATCAATTCGCACTGATTGATGCGAACGAGTTCCCTCGTTTCGCGTTCAAAATACCAGATGCGGATATAGGCGAGCACCTCCAGAGTCGAGCCAAAACGGCTCTTCGGCAGGCGCGCTCCGCGAGCGACGCCGCGCAACCGGCCGGTCTGGCGATCGAGAAAACTGACCAGCCGGTCGCCCTCGCCGAGCGGAAAGGTGCGAAGAACAATGGCCTCAGACTCCTTGAGTGGCATTCATTAAGTCGGCGCGCCGACCGACCGAGACGAACTCGCAAGCAGATTCGCGCGACGAAATTTTGAATTCGTTACTTACCATACCACGAAGATTGAATCAATTGAGAACCGCAAAAGGAATTCCCAGAACCCGTATGTGAATTATTTCTCGGCGGGATACTCCGCCATCCCCGAGCCGCGCAAAAAGCCACTTGCGCCCAATCGCTCAGATATTGAACGAGAAGCCATGCATAACCTGCGACTTACGGGCCTTCAAATAATATGTTTACTCAGGAACCCGGTGGCGGATAATTATCAGACGCACAACCCCCGCATTTCCTCTTGCGCCTGAAATGAATTTCCGTACAGTATCTCTGTGCAGGAAAAAACCTCTTCCGTCGTCGACATCGTTGGCGTGGGGCTGAATGCAACCGACACGATCATTCGCCTCCCACACTTCCCCGCCTTTAATTCCAAGGTTGAATTTCGCGCTTCCGAGGTTCTGCCGGGCGGGCAAGTGGCCACGGCAGTCACAGCTTGTGCGCGCTGGGGTTTGCAGGCGCGCTACGTCGGGAAGATCGGCGACGATTCGGCGGGCATCCTGCAACAGAACGAAATGATAAGAGCAGGCATCGAAGCGCACTGGGTGATCGCGCCCGACTGCCAGAGTCAGTCCTCGTATATTCTGGTGGATCAGGAAACCGGGGAGCGAACCGTCCTCTGGAAGCGTGACGCGCGGCTGGAAATCCTGCCGTCGGAGATCCACCGCGAATGGGTGGTCCGGGCCAGACTTCTCCACGTGGATGGCCATGACTGCGCAGGAGCGACCCAAGCGGCTCGTTGGGCCCGCTCCGAGCAAATCCCTGTAACAGCCGACCTCGATAACCTCTACCCCGGAGTGGAAGCCTTACTTGAGAATGTGGATTACGCCATAGCTTCCAGGGAATTCCACTCCCGTCTTTGTGGAGAAAACGATCCATTCGTTTCGCTTCCAGCCGTCGCGTCGCGATTCGGGTGCCGCCTCACAGCCGCAACGCTGGGCTC
>Ga0207040_1330_pt1 | contig 10532 bp, 6 predicted proteins | sample Alteio_BWMinCont_72_FD_153279 | JGI IMG/M metagenome (GOLD analysis project Ga0207040, IMG submission 153279) | Enriched cells from forest soil in Barre Woods Harvard Forest LTER site, Petersham, Massachusetts, United States -... | ecosystem: Environmental > Terrestrial > Soil > Temperate forest >... | reverse complement strand
TGGACAACCGAAGGACATTCGCGTTTTCAAATCGTTCGGCTACGGACTCGATGAGTCTGCGGTAGCTGCCGTTCGTCAGTATCGATTCAAGCCTGCAATCGACCGGCGCACGGGGAAACCCGTTGAATTCCTCCTCACCGTACAGGTGAACTTCAAGTTGTATTAGAGGACAGTGCCTTCGAATCTCCATATTTACTTCGGCAGTTCTTCGGAGCGCGGGGCGAGGTTTTGAAGGCCCCCTTTCGGCCAATGAAACTGCCATGGCGAAACGGGGCGCAACGCGCGAAGAATCTGCTCTCTTTCGCGAAGAGTTCGCTTGACTCTTTGCGCCTGAAGAGCGGAAATGGACTACTGCCGGAGAGCTTCCCGGCTGTAGCCTGGGGGAAGGGTTGAAGGCCGATATCGAGCAACAACTCGAGCAACTGCCTGAAATGAGCCGAATGGCGCTTCAGGAACTTTGGCTGGGGCTTTTTGGCAATCGACCCAACCCTAAACTCCGCCGGGAGGTTTTGATTCCCATCCTTGCCTATCACTTGCAGGAAAAAGCCTTGGGCGGCCTCAAGCCGGCCACCGCCAAACGCCTTCGGTCTTTTGCCGAAGATTTTGCGGGCAGCAAAGGTCGCGTTACCAGTGCCACTCCACGCGCCAAAACGGGAGCGCGCTTTGTCCGCGAGTACCAGGGACGGCTACACGAAGTCGCCGTCCATGAACATGGCTTTGATTACGGAGGCCGCACCTATCGAAGCCTTTCGCACATCGCGCGGGAGATTACCGGGACTCGCTGGTCTGGCCCGGCGTTCTTCGGTCTCAAGAAGCGCAAATCGAAGAAGGCCGCATGAGCGGGCCCATTCGATGTGCCATCTATACCCGAAAGTCGTCCGAAGAAGGATTGGAACAGCCCTTCAATTCACTCGACGCCCAGCGCAAGGCCTGCGAGGCGTTTGTGCTCTCCCAGCGTCATGAGGGCTGGCAGCCACTCACTGCCAGGTACGACGATGGCGGCTTCTCGGGCGGCACAATGGAACGGCCTGCGTTGCAGCGACTGATGATCGACATTGCGGCAGGCAAGGTCAATACGGTCGTCGTCTACAAAGTCGACCGGCTTACACGATCTCTGGCCGACTTCGCAAAGCTGGTCGAGCAGTTCGATTCGAAAGGCGTGACCTTCGTCTCCGTCACCCAGCAATTCAACACTACGACTTCGATGGGCAGGCTCACCCTGAATGTGCTCCTGTCGTTTGCCCAATTCGAACGGGAAGTGACGGGCGAGCGGATCCGGGACAAGATTGCTGCCTCCAAGCGAAAGGGAATGTGGATGGGCGGTAGAGTTCCGCTTGGCTATGATCTGCGCGACCGGAAGCTCTACATCAATGCCGAAGAGGCAAAGAAGATCCACGAGATATTTAATCAATATCTTCGTCTTGGCTGCGTTTCCGCACTGAAGGAGCATCTCGACAAGGGATCGATTCGAAGCAAGTTGAGGCCTGGCGATGGGCGCCGAACTGGTGGAGAGCGGTTTTCCCGTGGCGCGCTCTACAAGCTTTTGCGGAATCATCTGTACGTGGGCGAGATCGCACACAAAGGAGCTGTCCATGTGGGTGAGCACGAGGCCATCATCGACCGTAAGACCTGGGATCAGGTTCAAAAGCTGCTCGAGGAGAATCGCCAGGGCGTGAAGTCGCGAACCCGGGCCACTAGACCAAGCCTGCTGACCGGTTTACTGTTCGACGAGGCGGGCATCCGGTACATCCCTACCCATGCCCAGAAGAGCGGCAAGCGCTATCGATACTACACGTCCCAAGCAGTTATTCGGAAGGCGCAAGAAGGTAATTCCATAGGCCGCATCCCGGCGCTCGAGCTCGAACGGGGAGTCATGGAGAGGCTGAGCGAATTCCTCCGTTCTCCGATCGAGGTTCTCCAAGCTGCGAAAGAAGCGGGCATCTCAGATGCAAGTCGCAGCAGCCTTCTGAAGTGTGCCACACAAAAGGCCCAGGACTGGTTCGGATCCACGAAACTAGGGCAGCAGGATGTTCTTAAGACGGTCCTCAGTCGCGTAATCATTCATTCTGATTCAGTTGAGATTCGTCTGAATGCTGGGTCGCTGTTTCGAGCTCTCCTCGGCGAGAGGGAACGGAAGCAGGAGGGGTTCGCGGACGCATTTCTCGTCCATTTGTCCTGCCCCTTCCGATGCAAGTCTCGTGGACAAGCGCTTCGCATCGTCGTCGGCAATGATCAGGCCGCGTCTTCAGAAAGTACCGTCGCCATCCTCAAGGCCATCGCTCGTGCCCGGCTTTGGTACGACCAGATTGTGTCAGGGGAGGTCACGAGCCTGCCCGAACTTGCACGGCTGCATGGCGTAACGCCGCGGTACGTCAAGAAGATCTTTCCTTGCGCCTCGCTTGGACCAGACATCATTGAAACCTTTTTGAATCGGAAGTGCACTCCGCAACTCACACTCAAGGCTCTGACTGAGAAGGTCCCGCTGGATTGGATAAGACAGCGTGATTCCTTGGCTTAGGGATGACGTCACTAAACACCCGTCCGACTCCCCTCAACCATATACAAGTTATTGCCAACTCTCTGCAACGGTCAGGAATGCTGTCCTCCCGTCGGCACCTACCCAGCTGTCCAGTCCTCCTCTGAATCTGTGCGGTCACTGACACGCCGATCAATAACACCCCTCTCAAACCCCGATAAAACCTGTTCTCCCCGGCGCTCAGTGTGCCGGTTGTGCGCCCCATTAGCGGGCCGGAGGTGAATCATGGCCCGCAAACTCGGGCAGATTATTGCGCGCGGACAGAGCACGTGGCTCGTCCGCATCTATCAAGGGCGCGACCCCGAAACCGGGACGCGCAAATACCTGAACCAGACCATCCACGGAGCGTTTCGGGAGGCGCAGCGTTTCCTCAATCTGAAGCTCCAGCAGCGGGATCTGAATCGCACGCCGCGCGCGGTGGCCATTACCCTCAACCAGTTTCTCGATCAGTGGCTAGCAACGTCGGCCAAGCCGAGGCTCCGAGCCAGAACCTTCCACGATTACGAGTCGCTTCTCCGGCTCTATATCCGTCCGGTTCTGGGCACGCGCCTGATCGGCACGATCTTGCAGATGGACATGCAAGGGCTCTACGCGCAGTTGTTCGCGCGCGGATTGTCAGCGCGGACCATTGAGTACACGAACGCGGTGCTTGAGTCAGCGTTCCGGCAGGCTGTCCGCTGGAGAATGTTGGCCGAGGACCCCTGTGCCGGAGTCGACCTGCCGCGGGTGAAACGCAAAGAAATGCAGGCGCTCAGTGTGGAGGAGTGTCGCCGGTTCCTTTCTGTTGCAGAAGAATCCGAACTGTATTCACTGTTTGCGCTCGCACTCACGACCGGGATGCGGCCAAGCGAATACCTCGCACTCAAGTGGTCCGATATCGATTGGCAGCGAGGAGCCGTCAGCGTGAGTCGAACAATTCAGGTGACGGGGTCAGCGTGGGCGTTCGATGACACGAAGCGCAAGCGCAGCCGGCGGGTCGTGAAGCTACAGAGCTTCGTGCTCGCGGCGCTTCACGCTTTGAGGGAGAAGCAGAGAGCGGAGGGAGAAGGGAGCTGTTCCCCCGCGAACGAGCTGATCTTTGCGACCGAAACCGGAATGGCGCTCAAGCAGAGAGTGGTCAAGCGGGAATTCCGGAGACTGCTGGCGAAGGCCGGGATTAGGTCCGTGCGCCTCTACGATCTGCGCCACACAGCGGCCACCTTGGGAATCGCTGCCGGAGTCTCCGTGAAGGTGATCTCGGATCAGCTGGGCCATGCCAGCATCTCATTCACGCTGGAGCGCTATTCGCATGTCTTGCCTTCGATTCAGGACGAAGCAGCTGCGAAAGTTGAGAGGCTGCTCGTAGCGTGAATCATCGCTTACGCAAGAGAGGTGTGTGGCGTGTTGAATTGGGGAGGCCGGGAAACAGAGGGTCCTGAGCCCCCGTTAGTCTCACCTTGCTAAACTCTTACAAAACCAGACCAAAGCAACGGCCAAGTGCGCCAAACGCGCGTCGCTTTTCCTATTTAGGTGGCAATAGGGTTGCTAGACTGCTAGATCAACGCCCGAGAAGTAGAATTTCCCGGGCCCTGAGAATCCGGACGATGACAATTCAGATCCCGAGTCCCGCGGCGGCGTTCTAGCGAAAGAGCTCGCCCGAGCGGGTGTAACACCTGAGCGTGGTCACTGTCTTGTGGCTGGTCTGCTTCATAATGATGAACTCCCGAACTCCGTTTATGACGGCTTGTGTTACGCAGCCCGCACGAAGGCTACGCAATCACATGATACGACGCCAACGCTTTCGGGCTCACGCAGCGTGAATGTACTCCCTTGATCTAAACTCTCAGTCGTAAGCACTAGTCACTTATGAGCGAAAGATATCAGACGTTGTTCACCCGTCTTCGGCCACATCGCATTGCCGTCCTGACCAACGTCGACGACCCAATGTGGCAGGAAAGCTGTATTTCGATCATCGCGTTTTTGTCACAGCAGTGGGGTGGATACCACTCACTCATCATCCCGACTGATGGCAAAACAATCGACATCACGTTCTGGAAATTTCTTTCTGCTTTCGATCCTGACGCGATCTATTTCTACAAACGAAGTTTCAAGGATCTAAAGCGTTGGGTTCCGGCCGAAGCGGAAAGCAGGATGGATACCGAACTGAAAAAACTGCGTGCCCAGGGCCATGAAGAACTGGAAGAAGCCGAGATCCGCGAACAGATGCTCAAATGGCCTGCTGATGGCTTTTCAATCTCCCAAGACCTCACACAAGAGCTCTTAGACCGACTGAGCCCTTTCCATTTTCAGGATTTTTATAACGTCATGCCCATTCACATGGGCGATACGCCTAGATATCCCCTGACGAAGGTTGCGGATGTTGTCCCATTCGTTCAATCTCCGGATGCTTTGTTCGTGCTCAACGATAATTTGCCTCAAGACCGAAGGGCACCTCCATCGCTCTGGCTGTTTGCGGAAACGGGAGTAGTCTCGGATCAGTTACAAAGGGATTTGAATGAAGTTGGCGTGACCTCTGTCCCCAAATACATGAACACGGAGACCGACGGCACGATCATTGGCTGGGGTATAGAGCCAGGAGCGAAGCTAGGACCGAACACTGCATTCAGCTTTTCAAGACTTGCACTTGCCACTGTCAGATCAAGGTTCGCTCATCCATTCGCTATCCCGTCCATTATCGTCCGCGGCGACACGGTTAAAGACTTTTGCCTTTACTATGCGATTACCCGCAACAATGGTCGTGCCTTATGGCTGCCTCAATGGTTTATCCCGACTGGCGGCGAATTTCCGGGCAGCCTGATCTCTGCAGTTCGAAAGCTCGAGAACATGGCACAAAGCCAGCACTGTGACTATTTTTCATTGCTCAGTATGTCTGCAACGACAGCCGAATTGAGCGATTTGACCGCGCTCATCCGACAGCATATGTCGAGTCTTTCGCTCAACATCGACGATGGAAATGATCCCCACTACCTCGACCGGATGCTGCAGTATCCGTCGAAGGTCTATATCAAGGGGAATATTGATCGAATTACTGCTCATCAAATTGTCGACGATAAACTACCTGGGTATTTCGAATCTCCAATGCCCGCAATATTTTCGGAAATTAAAGCGAGCAATCATCGTTGGGTTGGCGAGATATCATTTGCCGGTCACCCTGTTCCTCGACATCCCGAACTCGGTCGAATTCTTATAACCGGCCCCAATATGCAGGAAGCCCGGGCAGGAATAGACGGTCTCGCATATCAATTTCCTGGCGCCCTAGTCACGGGAGACGATATCGAACTCCAAATGCTTCGTTTTTCGATCTCGCTCCCGTCGTCCGACAACATCTTTCGGATTGTCCTAAAGAAATGCGGATACGAATGCGTGATATCGGATAAAGGAGCGTTTGCCAGTGAATCCACTCAGAAGTTTGGCAGCTTAGATAAGATCGTCGCGGCATTGCGAGACGCTAAGACGCAAGCTTTACTGAAGAAATTCATGGACGATTCGGAGAACAAAGAAGGAGTGCATGATCAGGGCACTTATCTCCGCGATAATCGTCGCTATCTCAATTTCGCGCCGATGAGCGCCATATTGGGCGGTGTCGAACAGGCTATAAGCCTTATCGATGAATGGATCGCACACGGCATTCTGTACCGTGGCTTCATATTTAAGTGCTCTCGATGCTCGAACACCGCCTGGTTTTCTGTTGAGAGTATCGCGCAAAACTTCACTTGTCAGCGTTGTGGCACAATGCAGCAATACAAGCATTCCAACTGGATCAACTCGAACGAGCCAAAGTGGGAATACAAGCTTGACGAAATCGTCTATCAATTTCTCCATCACGACGGCAATGTTGGGCTCTTAACAATTGACGCATTGCGTAGGCAATCGCTTGGCAACTTCATCTATTCACCAGAGCTTAGGATTCGCCTTGAGTCTGATCCAAAAATAAACATGGAGATCGATATCTGCTGCATCATGGATAGCCGGATCATCATCGGCGAGGCCAAGAGCAACAATTCGCTCAAAGCACACGGGAAGAAGCCAATGCAGGTGATGGCAAAATATGAAGCACTTGCAAAGGCGATGAAAGCTTCAGGGATAATCTTCAGCACAACCGAGCCCGAATGGGATGAGCCTTCTCAGAAGGCGATCGACCATCTGCGGAAACACAATCCACTTCTTCGGATATACAACTACCGCAGCCGAGATCTGAATCTCAAACCATGAAATTGTGAACGGCCATCCTCCGCCTGTTCAGCAGGCACGCCCTTCCCAAGTGACGGCGGCACGCGAGTGGACCGACTGGCCAGCAGCTGCACCAGTTCGGAGAACCGCGTGAGATCTTCAGAAGCGCGCATTCGGTGCGGCAGATGTGACGGACCGAAGCAGCAATTGGGAAGAGAATGAGAAAATTGAGCCGCGGTACGGCTTCTTTATGAACTGATGCGTGCAATGGTTTATGGCAATGCGACATGAGGTAGAATCGTGAGCGAGATTCTTGACAGAAATGAGGTTCCGGCACACGTTTCAAGCGTACGCATGCTCGATTGTTCCGGAGATTATTTCGTTGATCGCCTGGCAGGACCGTGGATTCGGTTGGGCGCTTGGAATCACAATCCCGCCGTTGATCGCGACAATGTGGCCGATGAGATCATGCGCCAGTGCGTTCTGATTCCATCTGAGGCCTTCGCACTTCTTTTTGACAAGCTGAGACAGGTTGGGATATTGAACGGTCTCGATCGACCGGGTGGGACCGTTTACTCATCAGGGCGAGATAAGGAATACATCTATTTCCCATTCCATCAATTTGCGTTCCCGTTTACGAACGTGATCGGAGAACCGCTTGTCTTCGTGCATGCCAACATCACTTCGGCCGGGCTGTTTGTGAATCCCGATCTTTGGATGTCCTTGCAGTTGGAGGAGCGTACAGCTGGCAACGGCATCTGGTGGGACCCTCGTAGAGCTATGGATGTGTTGATCCAGCGCGTGAGCGCCGATAACCTGCACACCGTCGACATCAGAGCGGATTATTTATTGCGCTATCTGCAAATGCGCCAGATGTCGCTATTGATCGGGCACTATCGTCAGTTGCAACTGTTTCACCCCTCGCAGGGCGCAATCGACGCATTTGTGAAAGAAGATCTCGTGGTCGGATCCCCGGAATCGGGGACGAAGGCATTTTTCGAAAATTGGGGGCTGCGTCGCGATGATTTTTATCGTGGTGATTATCTCCAACGTCGACTACATCTATGGATAGAGATCAAACCTCCGGCAATCGACATTGAGAATCCATGGGAAGTACCACCATCGTTTGACACGCACGATTTCACATTGCCGACCAAGTTCGGACAGGTGGCACCGGCTAGGTGGCGGCGATTTCGGGATGAGGACGACTGTGAATTTGCCGGAACAACCTGCGATTTCATGGATGCGATTTACTTTCGTCAGGAGGTACTCACTAAGTATGAGGTCACGAGCGGGTTTGAGGTGAAGGACAATGGTTCTGTCTCGAACATCGGATATTGGAGCCTGACTCGCAGTACTTCCAGGATTGGAAATGAGCTTCTTACATTGGCGATCGGGGATTTCGCCGAGGGAGTGCCATTTGAGGAATGGCCGCATTGGGAACAATATGCGGTTGAACCTCCGAGTGAGTATAGCCTCAGAGCCATTCATCAAGAAATACCTATTCCAAAAAGCGTAAACTCGCTCCTGCGTGCCCTGCAGCAGATGAATGCAGCTTTTTCCGAGATGGCGAACGGCATTGGTCTAAGATCGTCAACCCCATTGTGGCGCGGTTCCCTGGACAGTTTGGCTGGTCGCCAGTTGAAATGGGTTTATCCCGCCAGTGCTGGGGATGACGAGTTCATCAAGAGAGCGACGCTGACTTCCACGCTCTTCTTAGATGGATTGCAGCCTTCACCCATGCGCGAATTCCTGAACGTCTTTGGCATGAGGTTTCACGAAAGTTTCGAAAAAACGCGATCTCCACTCGGGTCGCGAAAACTATTGCAACGTACCGCGCTTGCCGCCGCGGTCATTGCCGTGATTCAGCCTAAACGGTCGAAGGTTCCGTCTCTTGTCAAAGCTGCCGAGGGAAAAGGCGCGGGTCGCATTGAAGCCGATTTGGAGAGAGAACTGCTGGCGCTCAATACCCAGATTCGTGAGGAGTTCTCCCCGCTGGCGTTTTTTGTACGATTTACGACTTCACGGTGGGCTAGCTCATCCTCCCAACAAAAAGGAGTCGGCGCTTGCGGCGGCTAAACTCGGGCTCCCCAAAGAGAATTGGCATCGCACAGACTATCTGGCGCTTTTGGAGCTCGTGCGGAGAGGATTTGAGAGAATCAGCGAGCATTTCCGAGCTGCCAGAGACAAATTGGAAGAGATCACTCTGGCATGATCCGATTGAGGGTTTCCAATGGCGAAGATCGGTCGAAATGAACCGTGCCCGTGCGGTTCGGGCCGAAAATACAAAAAATGTCATGGCGAGGTAGCTTCCGTTCCTCCCGCGGCGGCGATGGCTGCGCTGGAGGAGTGTTTTCGAGAAACAGACGAAATAGACGAGTATCCCTTTGAACGAATCGGCGTCAAGTTTGCCGAGCTAACTGTAGATTTGGCGACATTCGACCCGGTCTCTTGTGTCACGGCGATCGCAGCGCTATCAACGATAGCCGACAATCGCAACCGCATGGTCCGTCTCGACCACACCATCGAGAGAGCTATTGCCCTTTGCCGAAAGAATCCCATATGTCTTGCGAGTCGAATCCTCTCGAAAGTATGAACGGCTGTTCAACCTGCGCACCCTCTTCCAGACCGACTCATCCGGTTGATAGGCGCAATGCACATCTGTGCCCCGGCGGTAATCAGCTCGCATGTTGAAGATGAATTCTGCCCCTAGGCCGACAAAGTTGGGGGAATCGATGTCCGCCGATCTGGGAATTAGTCGATATTCGTGATGTGTCCACATCGAGAACAGGTTTGCGTCGCTGTGCCCTTGGAATCTGACTCCCCATCTATTAAGCGTGTCCTTCTGGCTGGAGAACTTCCAGAGGAGCAATTTCCACCGCCGCTCATTCATCATCAGCCGGTCGAGATCAGCAGACGACCACACTTGCAGGCTGCAACCATCCGGCAAGGCGGTTGGCGGTTTCATCGCACATCCGCGCCAGACTCCGCCTTGAACAATCAAGGTCAATCCGCTTGTGCAAGCACCTTCAGAGAGCAGGCGTTTCGCACTACGTTCGATGTATGCGCCTAAGGAGTCCCGGAACGTCGGGAACCAATTCGTCGTTATGCCCTTCGCTTCGATGTCGTAAACGTCGTCATGCAGAAAGAGCAGATGCATGTATTTATTCCCATCGAAGCGGAATGCGGCCTGGCTCACATACTTCGCGGGAGGCGCATCCTCGCCAGGAAGTGTTTTGGTCAACATGTCTTGACGTTTGATCTCTCGCGTTGCCCGACGGAATGTCCGATAAGCTTGGAGTCCGCCAAGGCTATTCTCCAGACCGCCAAGCATATCCTTCTGTCGCACGCTCGTGAAAACGTGTGCCATCGCGGCCCAAGCAATTGCCGTCGGATGAGCAATAAGCAATTGATCGCCCAGTCGTATGAGAGGTTGGCGCCGGACCATGCGCATCGAGCGCGCTGGTGAGTCTCTTCGGAATTCCTCAAAGGTTAGCGTGAAGGGAGCAATCGATTCTTCCGATACCCCGAGACTCTTAAGTTGATCGTCTGCAATCAAGACTGTTCGACACAAATCCCAAAGAGCATCATCCGAGACCGGCAAGCAAACATCGGAGATCTCGTCTCCGGCTTCACCGTCATTCCGAACGCAACCTCTGCGTTCCACCAGAAGATCAGACAACTTCAGCAGGGACTGACACTCTTCGCGAAGCTGATCAAGTTCTGCCGGGGCTTTCTGCAAGGCGTCGAGAACATCTTGCGCGTAATAATCCGGGTTGCTGGAGTCCCCCAGAAAGACCCGATAGTTGCCAGACGCCGTCATAAT
>Ga0207040_1328_pt1 | contig 10649 bp, 10 predicted proteins | sample Alteio_BWMinCont_72_FD_153279 | JGI IMG/M metagenome (GOLD analysis project Ga0207040, IMG submission 153279) | Enriched cells from forest soil in Barre Woods Harvard Forest LTER site, Petersham, Massachusetts, United States -... | ecosystem: Environmental > Terrestrial > Soil > Temperate forest >... | reverse complement strand
AACATTGCCCGCATGGAAGATGCCGACCTTAACGAAGAGTTATTTTTAAAGGTTTATGGCGACGGTTCTATTAAAACTGAAGCAGAGTTTAGAGATAAAGTAAAAGCTGAATTATCTTCGATGTTTGCGCAAGATAGCGACCGTAAATTATTTACTGAAATAGAAAAAACATTAATAGAAACAGTTAACCCTGCTTTACCTGAAGATTTTTTGAAACGTTGGTTAATGGCTGTAAATGATAAGCCTGTAACCATGGAACAGTTAAATACTGAATTTGGTGCATGGGCACAATCAATGAAATGGAAATTAATTGAAAACAAAATAATTAAAAGCCATAACCTTACTGTAACAGCTGAAGAAGCTACCACAGAAGCAAAACGATTTGTACATAGTCATTTTGCACGTTACGGGCAAACTCCAAGTGATGAAGAAGTAGAAAAAACAGCTATGTCGATTTTACAAAAAGAAAAAGAAGCTGAAAAAATATACGAAAACCTTTATTACGCTAAAGTTTTAGCTTTGTTTAAAAGCAATTACAAATTGAATACTAAAGAAGTAAGCTACAACGAATTTTTCGGCATTAAAGAATAAGTGTAGAAATGATACATAGTAAAAAAAGCCTTTCGCCTGAAAGGCTTTTTTTATGGTTAAAATTAAGCTGAAAAAACACGCAATCTTTTTACGATATTCGCAAAAAATAAAATCATGTCTAAAGCATTTATACAACACCTGCAAACCGAGCTTACAGCTATTGAAAACAACGGTTTATTTAAACGCGAGCGCATTATTGCATCTGAGCAAGGTGCAGCGGTTAAACTGGCTAACGGTAAAGAAGTTATTATTTTTTGTGCCAATAATTATTTAGGCTTATCCTCACACTCAAAGGTTATAGAAGCTGCTCATAAAACTTTAGATACACACGGTTATGGTATGTCGTCGGTTCGCTTTATATGCGGCACGCAAGACATTCATAAAACATTAGAAAAAAAGATTGCAGACTTTCTGCATCAGGAAGATACTATTTTATATGCTGCTTGCTTTGATGCCAATGGTGGTGTATTTGAGCCGTTATTGGGTGAAGAAGATGCTATTATTTCTGACGAATTAAACCACGCCAGTATTATTGATGGAGTACGCTTATGTAAAGCACAACGCTATCGTTACAAAAACTGCGATATGGCTGATTTAGAAGAACAACTAAAAAAAGCACAAAACAATCGTTTTAAATTAATTGTTACCGATGGTGTTTTTAGCATGGATGGCTTTGTAGCCCCTCTTGATAAAATTTGTGATTTAGCCGATAAATATAATGCTATGGTAATGGTTGACGAAAGTCATGCTACCGGCTTTATTGGCAAAACTGGTCGTGGTACGGTTGAATTAAAAAATGTGATGAACCGTGTAGATATAATTACTGGTACTTTAGGTAAAGCTTTAGGTGGTGCCATGGGGGGTTTTACTACAGGTAAAAAAGAGGTTATTGAAATTTTACGCCAACGTTCTCGCCCCTATTTATTTTCAAATTCATTGGCCCCACATATTGTGGGCGCATCTATAGCTGTGTTTGATATGTTAAATGAAACCACTGCTCTACGCGATAAATTAGAGTGGAATATTAACTATTTTAAGAAGGGCATTAAGGAGGTTGGTTTAGAGTTTAAAAATGGAGATAGTGCTATTGTACCCATTATGTTGTACGATGCAAAACTGGCTCAAACTTTTGCTGAAAAATTATTGGCAGAAGGCATTTATGTAACAGGGTTCTTTTATCCGGTGGTACCGAAAGAACAAGCTCGTATACGCGTGCAAATATCTGCCGGACACGAAAAAGAACATTTAGATAAAGCTTTAGCCGCTTTTGCTAAAGTAGGTAAAGAGTTAGGAGCAATAAAGGCTACCGTTTAACATTACCCTTTCTTTGCAATAAAACAACTATTTTTTCGTTATTTTGTAGACGTTTGCTTAGTATAAATCTCATAAAAAATAGTTTAACTCCTTTTATTTACGGTCGCGTGAAATTATTTTTTCTTGCGTTTTGTTTTCTGTTTTTTGCGTCTGCTTTTGCGCAACCCACAACAGAAAGAGGTTTAAACTTGCCTACTTTTTATAATCGCCGCTTACATTTTGGTTTTAGCTTGGGTTATAACCAAACTGATTTTAGAATACACACCATTCCAAACTCTCAGTTATATAGTCATTTGCAAGATTCTATTCGTTACCCTAACGAAACCCTAAAACTTAAATCAATTACCAGTAAAGCCGACCCAGGTTTTAATTTAGGAATTATTGTTGATTTTAAAGTGCATAAATATGTAAGGCTACGTTTTTTACCCGGAGTATCTTTTGCCTCGCGCACTTTATTTTATGCTTTTGATGTTGTAAGCAATAACCCGGTAACTTCTTTTGTAGCTACTCGTAGAACAGAATCTGCATTTATTTTGTTACCCCTTAATGTAAAATTACAATCAAAACGTATACGTAACTTTGGCGTATATGTTATTACTGGCGGTACTTATAGTATAGATTTGGCTTCGGCAAAAAAAGACCAAGCTAATGCCGATGTAGTTCGTTTAAAGCAGACCGACTATTATTTTGATGCAGGTGGCGGAGTAGATTTTTATTTCCCTTATTTTAAATTTGCCATAGAGTTGAAAATGAGTACAGGTTTAAATAACATTTTAATTAAAGATAACACCGAATTTACTACGCCTATTAATAAATTAAACTCGCATGTTTTTTTATTTAGCATAACTTTTGAAGGATGATTAGCACTCTTAATCTGTCGCTTTCTCCTTCGGAAGCATTTTCAGAAAATGAAATTAAAAACAAAGCTCGCTTAGAGTTAGGTCTTTCTGAAAAAGACGAGTTGCATATTATTTTACAAAAACGTTCGATAGATTCTCGTCAAAGAAACGTAAAAGTAAATGTAACCTTACAAGCCTTTGTTAATGAATCTTTGCAGGAAGAAGAAATTAAAGCGGCTTATAAAAACGTATCTAACAAACAACAAGTTATTATTATTGGTGCAGGCCCTGCAGGTTTATTTGCTGCTTTGCGTTGTTTAGAGTTAGGTTTAAAGCCCATTATTTTTGAACGAGGCAAAGATGTAAAAACACGCCGTAGAGATTTAGCTGTTTTAAATAAAGAACATATAGTTAATCCCGAAAGTAATTATTGCTTTGGTGAAGGTGGTGCTGGAACTTATAGTGATGGTAAGCTTTACACACGTTCATCAAAACGAGGCAATGTGGTTAAAATTTTGAAAGCCTTAGTTTTCCATGGAGCCGACAAAACTATTTTGGTTGATGCCCACCCACACATAGGTACTAATAAATTACCTAAAATAATTGAAACCATACGGCAAACTATTATAGATTTTGGCGGCGAAATTCATTTTAATGCTAAGCTTACTGATATTATTATTGAAAAAAGACAGATAAAATCTATTGAAGTTTCTCATCTTGAAAAAACTACAACTACTAATCACTCGGCTGATTATTTAATATTAGCAACAGGGCATAGCGCACGCGATATTTACTATTTATTAAATGATAAAAATATTGCCATAGAAGCTAAGCCTTTTGCGATGGGAGTTCGGGTTGAACATCCGCAAGAAATTATTGATAGCATACAATATCATTGCAACATTAACCAGTTAAAAAATGTACGTGAGTTTTTACCTGCGGCATCATACAGTTTGGTAAACCAAGTAAATGGTAAGGGCGTGTACTCTTTTTGTATGTGCCCGGGTGGCATTATAGCACCCTGTGCTACCGATGTGCAAGAGGTTGTAACAAATGGATGGAGTCCATCTAAGCGTAATAACCCGTATGCAAATTCGGGCATTGTGGTTGGTTTAGATACAAGCGATTGGAAAGATTTTGAAAAACAAAAAAAACTTAGCTGCACTTGCCTTACAACAACAATTAGAACATAAAGCCTGGGTTGCCAGTGGTAAAACACAAACAGCCCCCGCGCAACGTTTGATGGATTTTATTGAGAATAAAACAAGCTCTACCCTACCTGATTGTTCTTACCAACCGGGCATAACCAGTGTATCTATGCTACCTGTTTTAGGTAATGTAATTGGTAAAACTTTGCAAGAAGGGTTTAAAAACTTTGGCGCAAAAATGAAAGGTTATTTAACCAACGAAGCTGTTATTGTGGGTGTAGAATCTCGTACCTCAACTCCGGTTCGGATACCACGAGATAAAGAAACTTGCCAGCATACAGAGATAAAAGGTTTATACCCTTGCGGAGAAGGTGCAGGTTATGCAGGTGGCATTGTTTCTGCAGCCATGGATGGAGAACGTTGCGTGAATGAAATTTTTAAATTAATTTCAAATTAAACAATGGAATTAAAAAACACGTACACCGTTATTGGTTTAATGAGTGGTACATCGCTCGATGGGCTTGATGTGGCTTTATGCACCTTTACAAAAAACAAAAACAAATGGGTTTATAAAATTATTGAAGCCAAAACATTTACTTACAATAAAACATGGAAAGAAAAGCTACAACATGCTCATTTACTTAATGCGCAGGAGTTTTGTAAACTACATGTTGATTTTGGAAAGTTTTCTGCACAAGCTATTGGTCAGTTTTTAAAGGGAAAAAAGCATAAAGTAGATTTAATTGCTTCGCATGGACAAACCATATTTCATCAACCACATAATGGTTTTACTTGTCAAATTGGTGATGGAGCTGCTATAGCTGCATTAACAAACATTACAACTGCCTGCGATTTTAGGAGTAGCGATGTTGCTCTTGGTGGGCAAGGCGCGCCTTTAGTGCCTATTGGCGATAAGTTGCTTTTTACCGATTATGATGCCTGCTTAAACATTGGTGGCATTTCTAATATATCTTTCATTCACAAAAAACAACGTTTAGCTTTTGATATTTGCCCGGCAAATTTGGTATTTAATTTTTACGCCAATAAAGCCGGAATGCCTTATGATAAAGGTGGTAAACTTGCAGCAAAAGGAAAAATTAACCAAACTCTATTAAAAAAATTAAATGCACTTTCTTTCTACAAAAATTTAAAAAGCAAATCGTTAGGCAGGGAGTGGATTGATGAAAAAGTAATTTCACCTTTAGAAGGTGAATCTATTTCATTGAACGATAAATTGGCAACAGCCGTTGAACATAGTGCTTTTCAAACAGCCAGGGTTTTAAATCATTTCAATACAAAAAATGTGCTGATTACAGGCGGCGGTGCTTATAACAAGTATTTTATTGAACGAATACAAAGCTATATAACCTGCAAATTAGTTTTACCTGATGATAAAACTATACAGTTTAAAGAGGCTTTAATCTTTGCTTTTTTAGGTGTTTTACGTTTGCGTAACGAGGTTAATTGCTTAAAGCAAGTAACAGGGGCAAGTAAAAATAGCTGTGGTGGTGCTTTGTATAATATTTAGTCTATCCGAAAAGTTAGAAATAGATTTACATTAACCGTACTAATTTTTTGGCTAATCGCCCCCGTGGTTGAAGACTTACCACTTGAACTAATCGTTACATTTCCATAATCAATAGTCGTAGTAAAATATTCTGCGTTTACCCCTAAGAAAACTAAATGAGCAATTTCATATTTTAATCCTAATCCACCACAAAAACCAAAACCAGTTCCTTTAGTTACAGAGGATGTAACCGATGTAGAACTTCCATTTTGTGTTCCTGTTTCTGTTATTCCAAATGATGTAGATTTAATAAGACCAACTAAAAATTTTACGTCTATATACAGTTTGCTATTTTTATCATATAGAAAAACTATTATTAGAACCAATCATAAACAAATTATTCTTCCAAGGAGTTGATGTCGTAGTAAAATTTATAGTTGGGTATTTAGCATGATATTGTTCAGTTAACGATTGATTATCGAGCCCATTAGATTGATATCTATACATAACCTCTACGCCAAAACCATGCTTAAAAAGCCAGTTTAAACCTACGCTTGCATTATAGCCTATAACCGCAAAACCCGATGCATTATTTGATAGTTCTTTTGCGGCAAAATCGCGAATTGGAATAGATGTGCCACCAGAAAAAGAAAGATATGTTTTTACCTGTGGTTGGGGCGGGTTATTATTGCGTTTAAAAGAAGTATCTGGTTGCGTTTGAGCAAAAACTCCAAAACCTATTATATAAACCAAAAAAGTAAAAGCTACGCTTTTATTTAGCATAACTGGTAGCTCTCGTTTCGCGAATAACAGTAACTTTTACCTGACCCGGATAGGTCATTTCAGTTTGTATTTTCTGCGAAATTTCAAATGCCAGTTTCTCTGCATTTTGGTCGGTTACTTTATCAGATGAAACCAATACACGTAATTCTCTACCCGCTTGTATAGCATAAGTTTTTTCAACCCCAGGATATGATAGGGCAACGTTTTCTAAATCTTTTAAACGTTTAATGTATTGTTCAGCCATCTCTCTGCGAGCACCCGGACGAGCACCACTTATAGCATCACATATCTGAACAATTGGTGATAGCATGGTAGTCATTTCGATTTCATCATGGTGAGCACCAATGGCATTACATATTTCTGGTTTCTCTTTATATTTTTCAGCCAATTTCATCCCATAAATAGCGTGCGGAAGTTCTAACTCTTCATCAGCTACTTTACCAATATCGTGTAATAAACCGGCACGTTTTGCCATTTTAGGGTCTAAGCCCATTTCGGCAGCCATAACAGCACAAAGATTTGCCACCTCGCGGCTATGTTGTAATAAATTTTGCCCGTAAGATGAACGGTACTTCATTTTACCAACATGACGTAATAATTCAGGATGTAAGGCATGAATGCCTAAATCAATACAAGTACGTTTACCTGTTTCAATAATTTCCTCTTCAATTTGTTTTTTAACTTTTTCAACTACCTCTTCAATACGAGCCGGGTGTATACGTCCATCTAACGCTAATTGGTGCATAGCTAAACGGGCAATTTCACGACGAATTGGGTCGAAACAACTAAAAATAATTGCCTCCGGGGTGTCATCAATAATAACCTCAACACCTGTTGCGGCTTCAAAAGCACGTATGTTACGACCTTCTCTACCAATAATTCTCCCCTTCATTTCATCACCCTCAATGTGGAAAACAGTAACTGAGTTTTCTACCGCATGCTCTGCTCCTACTCGTTGTAAGGCTTGTATAACAATTTTTTTAGCTTCTTTATTGGCGTTAAGTTTAGCCTCATCCATTATGTCTTTAACATAACTCATAGCCTCTGTTTTAGCCTCGCCTTTAATGGTTTCAATTAGTTGCTCTTTAGCTTCGGCAGCACGCAACCCAGAAATTGCTTCTAATTGCTGTACTTGTTTTACATGCGCTTTCTCAACCTCTTCTTGCTTTTTGCTAATTACATCTAACTGTTGGGTAACCTGAGCTTTAATTTTGTCCGCATCCTGTTGTTTACGGTTAGCTTCTTCGTTCTTTTTGTTAAGATCGGTTTCTTTTTGCTTAATGTTGTGTTCTCTCTTTTGAAGCTCTTGATTTTTTTCAGCTACTTGTTTATCGTGCTGAGTTTTTAATTGAAAGAATTTTTCTTTTGCCTGCAGTATTTTTTCTTGTTTAACAGCCTCATTTTTCAATTCAGCTTCTTTAATAAGGTTTTCTTTTTCTTGCTGACCGCTTTTATTTAGGCGAGAGTTAGCGAGAATAAACCCAACAATCAGTCCGCCTACTAAGGCTACTGATATGGCAATAATGGCTATAATTATGTTCATATATATTTAGTTTGTGGCTACAAACCAAACCCATACGAAAAAGAAATTGTTTTAAGCCTGTACTTTTTTAGCATGGTTTTCTACCATACTATTAAGTTCATCTAAAAGCGTTTGTAAGCGGTGTATCTCTGAGGCTTGCTGTTGCTTAGTTTTTAGCAGTTCGGTAACCATTTGAAGGCTAACCATGGCAAGAAGGTCACGTTTTTCTTTAACGGGATAATTTTTTTCAAATTCAGAAATATGTTCATTAATAAATGAGGACGCCTGGTGAACCATGTCATGGTCTGCCGCATCTAACGTTAGCTGGTAACTTAGTCCTGCTACTGTTATGTTTACCGAAGTTTTACTCATCATTTATTTATTTTATTCGCTTAACAACGCTATACAATTTTCAATTTCACGTATCAGTTCGTTTATAGCCTGTTTTGCCGCAGTTTTATCTTTTACCTGCAACATTAATGTTTGCGCTAATTTAATGTTTTTATTAGTATGCTCCAAATTATAAATTGCACTCTTTTGATTTTCAATTACTTGAGTAAGATTTGTTAATGTTTCGGTAGCTGCTTGTAAATCAGCCTCGGTTGTTTGAAACAAGGTTTCAAACGTATGTTTTTGTTCATTTAACAAATTAACCTGGCTTAATAATTTATCAATAAATGCCTCGTCATCTGTTTTTGCAGAACTTGTATTTGTTAACTCTTCTTCTTTTTGAGAAACAACCGAAGTAAGTTGTTCTAATTGCTGACTAAGGTTTTGCTTCTCCTCTGTTTCAGCCAAAATACCTTGTTGTAAAGCAGCTATTTGAGATTGTAATGAACCAATCTCCGATTGTAATAACACTACTTTTTCATCGCGCTGTTGTGAAATGACTTCCAATTCATGTTTAACAGCCTGTAATTCAGACGATAAATGCTGTTTTTCAGCCTCTATGCCTTCAGCCTTATTTTCAACTTCTTCAACAGCCGGAATATTTTGTTGAAGTTCGGTAAACTGTAAGTATAAAGATGCATAATCGCCCTGTAAAGTAGCGTTATCAATTAACAATTGCTCTTGCTGTTGTTGCCAGCCTGCTGCAATTTCTTCTGTTTGGGCTTTTAGCGTACTTAATTCAATGCTATGTTTCTCTATTTCTAAATTTTGAGAAGCTACCAATTGTTTTAACGTACGTTCTGAATTGCTAATTAAATCCAGTCTCTCTGACATGCTATTTAGCTCAGCCGTTTTTTCTTCTAACTCGTTTGCTTTGTTTCCAAGTTCGGTTTTTACGCTAAGTTGAAGTTTAAGGTTTTCAATCTCTGTGTTCTGACCATCTACATGATAAATAAGCTCTCTTATTTTTGCTGTATACTCTTCATTTTGGATGCTAAGTTTAATTAGCTCTTCCGTATCTTGTAATTTAGAGCTTATTTCTTCTTTCTCTAATTGATGAGTAGATTCAATAGATGAAACTTTTTCCTGAAGCTCCTTTAATTGATTCTTTAAAGCCACAATTTCATCGTCTTTTTGTTGAAGAATGCTTTTTTTCTTCTCAACAAGCATATTAAGACTGTTAATTTCAATCTCTTTTTGCGATACAAGTTGTTGTTGCACCTTAGTGCCTTCTGAGTTTAAAAACAGGTTGCGGCGGGTATCTTGCAACGTATTGCGGTTAGATAAATCTTCGGTAAGAAGTTTCTCTAATTTCTCTTTTAAATCAATATACTCCATGTAAACAAAAATTAATTGTTGCTAAAATAAATAAAGCAAGTGCGCTTTTTAAAGCCTGTAATTTTTGTTTTAAACAATAAAAAGTTAGTATTGTGCTTTTACTTATACATTTGTAAAAAATAAAGATATGCTGCAATCAATGACCGGCTATGGAAAAGCCTCGGTAGATTTTGAAGATAAAACCATTACGATAGAAATTCGTTCGCTTAACAGCAAAGGCTTGGATGCCTCCTTACGTATGCCAAGCCTATACCGTGAGAAAGAAATTGAATTACGCACTGAGCTTGCCAAGTTATTTGAACGTGGCAAAGTTGATGTTTCAGTATCGGTTGATTATAGAAGTGAGCAACCATCTACCCAAATAAATGTACCCCTTGCCGAAGCTTATTATAAGCAACTAAACGAGTTAGCTACTAAAGTAAACGAGCAAAATGCCAATTTACTTGAAATGGTTATGCGCATGCCTGATGTAACAAAATCGGCAACCAGCACACTTACTGAAAAAGAATATGCGCAGTTTTTAGAAGCTTTTAAAAAAGCAGCCGAAGGGACTATTAATTTTAGAAAAACAGAAGGAAAATCGCTACTAACCGAGTTTACTAAAAGAACAGACCTATTATTAGGTTACTTGGAAAAGATTGAAACAAGCGACCCCTTACGCATTGAAAAAATAAAAACACGCATACATAAAAACATTGCTGAGTTTGTAGCCGCCGAAAGCATTGATAAAAATAGGCTTGAACAAGAGCTTATTTATTATTTGGAAAAAATTGATGTTACCGAAGAGAAAACCCGTTTACGCACACACATAAAACATTTTATGGATACGGTTAAAGAACCTGCCGGCGGTAGAAAACTAAACTTTATTGCCCAGGAAATGGGACGCGAGGTTAACACCATAGGTTCTAAAGCCAATGATGCCGATATACAACAGTTAGTTGTTTTAATGAAAGATGAAATTGAAAAAATTAAAGAACAAACGTTAAACGTTCTTTAAATTATAAGTAAGCGAGCTTACCCTTTTTTCTTACCTAACAAATTATTCAGCCTTTCTATAGCTGGCTCGTAATTTTGTCTTAATTGTACAGCCATTTTATAGTCTGCTTCAGCATCGGCAAAACTTTTTAAATCTTCAAAACATATACCTCGTGCTAAATAAGCTTCGGTATATTCGGTATCGCTATCAATTGCCTGCGTAAAATAACCTTTAGCTTTTT
>Ga0207040_1326_pt1 | contig 10725 bp, 17 predicted proteins | sample Alteio_BWMinCont_72_FD_153279 | JGI IMG/M metagenome (GOLD analysis project Ga0207040, IMG submission 153279) | Enriched cells from forest soil in Barre Woods Harvard Forest LTER site, Petersham, Massachusetts, United States -... | ecosystem: Environmental > Terrestrial > Soil > Temperate forest >... | reverse complement strand
GAATTTCCAGCCGATCAACTTGTTCCTTGATTGCGTCAAAGCTCGTTAGCAACGTGGGAACCACAACGATGGTCCGCAAATGTTCAGGAACGCCGTCAACCAGTTCCAGACGCGGCAGCGCTCGCGGCCCAAGAAGAGAGGTCACCCCACGGTTGACAAGTGCAATCGCCAAGTCAGAGGCAGGTATGGCGCCGATAAGCCCTAAAAGCGCCAGATATACGATGGCGACTCCTTGCTCCCGGGAATGAATCAATGGCAGCGCCAGAATCGCCGCGGTCAAGATCAGGATCGTTCCCAGATAGCCCGGCAAAGCCGCTCGCACATAGAGACGGAGCAATTTTTGCTTCCACCGCGGCCGGTATCCGAGGTCGCGTTCAAATTCCATGCGACCCTTAGAAATCAGATAGTATCCCGGGTCCCCGTTAGGATTCAGGCGGTCCGAGCTGTCACCCCGATGTTCCGCCTGTGCCTGCTTGGCGCGGTGCAAGGCGCGGCTCGCAATTTCAATTTCCGAGTAAGATGTGCCCCTGGAAAGCTCTTCGATGGCATGGCGGTAATAATCCCGAGTGGAGAAATCCATTTCCGCGTAAAGGCTGCCGTTCCGCAGCACCTCATCCACGAGGCTGATGCTCTCAAAAAATTCATGCCAGTCAAACGCGGACATCAGCCGCATGCTGATGATCACGTTGCGCACGGTAACCGTCATGGCCGTCTGATCCTGGTGCTCGGCGCGAACGATTTCGTCCGACGTGGTGCCCTGCGCATCCAGCCGTTTATCGAGCCAAAGCAGGATAGGTCCAACCTTCGGATCCAAATCACGCAGACGTTGAACGAGCTGTACCGCGAAGGCTCTCTCCAGCGGTTCATCTTCAAAGCGGCGAAGAACAATCGGGGAAATCGAGGGAAGGTCGCCGTTGCCGAGCAGGCCGTCTACGAGCCGGTCGGCCTCTTCGCGCGCGCGCCTGCTGCGCACAATGCTGTCTGCCAGCTTCCGCAGATTCTCAACCAGCACGACACGGAGGGTAATGGCCAGGGCCCAGAGTTCGCCGATGGTGAGGGGTTGGACGCGCTGGTAGGAATTTACAAAACGCCTCAATAGCTCTGGCTCGAACCTGCTGTCGGTGTGCGCGACGAATGCCCAGGCGACACCGAAAACGCGTGGATAACCTTCCAGAGGACCGGAGGCGAGTTTGGGCAGCCTGCGATAAAATCCTGCCGGTAAGTCGTCGCGAATTTCGCGAAGTTGTTCTTCAACGATATAAAAGTTATCGACCAGCCATTCGGCTGCCGGCGTGATGGTGCCGCCCTGCTGAATGGCGCTGGCTGTCGCGCGATAGTACTCCAGGAGGATTCGTCCATTTTCCAAAACGCGGGGAATGAGCGGCCGGCCTTCCCCGATATCATGGGAAGCGACCTGCGAAGCCGCTAGATTTTCGGCGTGTTGCTCAAGCCGTTCAGCACTGAACAATTCGCCGCGAATGGGTCCTTCGGGCTCAGCAAACAAGCGGACAGATGGGATAGTCGTTGTCATCTTTTGTGCTATTTACATCTTACTCTACCTGGAGGAAACGGACTTCATACCAAAAGGAGGAAACCAGAAAGGCTTCGCGATGAATCTTCGAAGAGATGCAGTTGAACCGGACGATCGCGGCTTTAAGCCGGGCGTTTTTTCCGAGGCTTGACGGACTTTACTGCCTTGGCCGCTTTGGACCGAATCTTCTTAGCCACGGCGCGCCGGGTAGATGGCTTCGACGTTGCGCCCGTCTTCGCTGCGATGGTCCCGAGAGTCGACCCTATGGACCGTGCAACATCCAGTAACAGACCGTGCTGAGCTTTTGCCGCCTTGCGGCCGCGATTCGATTTCATCTCGTCTCCATTCTTTCCGATCTTGCGAAGCCCGCGAGTTCAACCAGACATGCCATGCGGATCACTGGAAAAATTAATCCTAAGAAGCGATCGACTTGGCGTCCCGATAGGCTCTCTCACCTGCGTCGGTAGCGTCTTTCACGCGCTCTCGGGCGTCATCGAGCGTTTGTTGCGCGCGCCGTGTCAACTTTTGTCCCGTGGCCATGGCTTCATCCAGGCCATCCTTCACGTTGCCCACGATTTGGTCGCGCGTATCTCTTCCGGATTTTGGCGCGAGATGAATTCCAAGGGCGACGCCGACCCCTACACCAAACAGTAATCCTGAAGCTGTGCCTTGCCATTTTGGCGCGGACATTTTATCCCCTTTCTCATCTCTCAATATTGCCGACCGTCATCGCTTGGCCCGAAATCCTCCCTAAATTAAGAATATTTGTTTCCTTTTTTGAAAAGAGAGGAAGGCCATGCAGACCTTCCTCCCTCAATTTAATTAATCATTTCCGCCAGAGGCCGTGCGCCGGACCTTGTGGTCCTGCGTAACGGCGCCTATGGACGATTCCCCGGTGGAAGAAATATCCTCGGCGCCGGTGCGCTCCAGAATGTCTTTCGCCCGTTTGATTTCCTCCGAGGTGTCGCAGTGGACGGAAAGAAGAATTCCACCTTTCTGCAATCGGCCTTCATAGCGCTTCGCTTCATACTCCGGTATTCCCGCCCCGATCAGTGCCCCCGTGAAACCTCCAACTGCCCCGCCTACTCCGATTCCCGCCAAAGCAGCCATGATCGGCCCGGCGGCGATGAGCGGTCCGACTCCGGGAATCGCAAGAGCGCCGATTCCGGCAAGCAATCCCAAAGTCCCACCCAGGACCGCGCCCGAACCGGCCCCCGCCGCGGCTCCTTCCGGAGCCTTGGTTGCCTTTTCGGTTCCCAGCTCTTTGCTCCCCAGAGTTTCGGGAAGCAGCACGGAAATGTCCGTTACGGGAAATCCCGACCTGGACAATAAATCGGCGGCCGTTTCTACGCCAAGTCGTGTGGAATAAATCCCGAACACTGCTGTTTTTTTGCTTGCCATGGCTGGTTCTCCTTTTGAAGTGAGAATTCTATGGAACCTTTCGTCAGTGCCCACGCGTAATGATTTTGGATGGGTAATTTCAATTTCGCTTGTTACGTTGCTGTCGCCGGCAAGCGCCGCAGCTTTTGCTTCCACGTTGGCCTTTTCGTCCTGAGACCGGACAGGCCCCTTCCATGTAACTTTTCCGTCCTAGGCAATAATCTTGACGTTGTGGGCAAAAGTGGAAAGCGATTTATCCTTCATGATTTCCGCGCGAATCTTTCGCGACAACTCACGGTCATTCGGATTCATTCTTTGCTCGTCGGCCGTGGTGACGTCCTTGGACGCATCGCCCTTGTTCATTCTGGTATTGTCAGGTTGTTGCTCTTGCTTCATACCGAAGGAACTGGCCTTAGGCACGGCGAACAGTCCAATAGCTATCAACAGCGAGACTCCCAACATGGGAAGTGCACTTCTGCAGTGTGGCGCTCGGTTCATTTTGAATCCTCCATCTGTGGTCCGTTTTTGAAGCCAGCGAACACTAAATTCGTCGCGGAATAACGCCGACGCTCATGAAACTAGCGTACCAGCACGAATGGAGCCATCAAGGGAAGGTGGTAGATTGCCGAGCAACTTGCGGTAGGTTCCGCGAGACAACAGAATCTTCCAAAGTTGCTGGCAGTGGTGTTTCGTTTAAAAAAACAAAATTTGTTTTTTTTAAACTCGGCTTTCGGTCAGATCGAGCCGCGAGAATTGCGATCCATATCAATTACGGGGAACGTTCTTGCCATGTCTGGATTTATTCGCGAAGACTCAAGACTTCGCACGTAGGACACAAAGCGGGCGCGCTCCGTCGAATCGTTGCAGATCGTTGCGAACTATACGGCAGCACGCCCAGCCAGTGAGTAGAGGGATGAAGCGAATTCATAAATTTGGGGACGAGCGGTCGATTCCACCACTTTTACTAGACTTACCGATCAAAGATACTGTTTCAACTGTATTGCCGCGCCCCGTTTGAATGCCTATCCTCGCTGTGTCGGGAGAGGAGGCTGAACGCTAAAGAGAGGGCTGGGCTAGCGTTCTGACTCTTCTCCCGTTTTATATTAGTAGGAGCAATGATTGAAAAATGGGAGATCGAGAGGTTTTTGAATCATGCCTCTGGTGCAAGTAATCGTTCTTCTGATCATCGTCGGTGTCGTGCTGTTCTTGATCAACCAATATGTTCCGATGGCTGCTTCCATCAAATCCATTTTGAATGCCGTGGTGGTAATTGCTGTGATCCTGTGGCTCTTGAATGTATTCGGACTTCTTTCCAGCAATACCCGAATTCACATCGGTTAGCAGCCTCGCCGGGCACGATTCCCCAGATTTTATTTCGCCGGCTCAAAATAATAATCCCTGGAAAACAAACTGAATTGCAGCGGTGCGCTTCACGACGCCCGCCGTCACCGCATTTTGCCGTGCTTGTTTCGCAATCCACATCTCGGAGGGTCGGGTTCTAGATTTGCAATTGAGACCCGATTTATGAAGTCGCTCTGCCGCGAAATAAATGCAGAATCAGCGCAATGACGGCGAACATTAGCGAGAAATGGATCAGGGCGGAAGCCACATGAAAAACAAGAATCCCCTCCCAGCCAGAACAACAGGAGGATCGCAAAAATAGCGATAAATATCGGTAATTCTTGCATAACGCCGCCTCCTTCATTGTTTCGTCTGTAGAGAATATCGCATAGGGAGCATGCGTCGATGATGTTAACCAGGCCTCAAATATCGAGTTCGATGAGTCCCTTATGTTCCCGTTCGCGCCGGTGGTCCTTGGCAAGAATTTCGATCAGCCTGCGGGGAAGTTCTTCTAGCTCCTCCGCAATTCTCAATTCGTCCTTTGACTCGCCAAAATATCCAATTCGGAATCTGGCGCCGCATACCGTGCACAGCTCAAATATTTCAGTACGAAAGGAACCGGTATTCCCTAGATCTTTGTCCTGTATCGCAACCGGGTTGACCGGATCATTTCCACGGTTGTCCTTTACAAGCATGCCAACCTCCGATCGACCTGAGCACGTGCACCAGCTCAAAAAGAACGCCGGAGGCAACTTCTCGACCGGCTAGGGACGGCCAAAATCAAGCTCAAAGTGCAAGACATCGGAAACATTCCGCGTTCTTTCATCGATCAACAGAAGATGCCCGTCCAGGGCCACGTACCGGTGGTTACGCACGGGCGGCGGCAACTTCTGCACCAGTTCAACAGGCGCGGGCTCAATTCTTCCACGCAACTCCGAATCCAAGGCTCGACCGAGGCGCAGTTTTGATTCCAATTCGGGTGTCAGTCGATCTTGCTCGCGGAATCCCGCCGGGAGGCTCACGCGATTCGCTTTGTACCATTCACCCGCAACTTCCCGATCGCGTGCATCGAATCGTGTATGCTGGCCGCGCTCCAGAGCATCCCCGCTCGGGAGCCTCTCTGGCGCCAAAATGATCGCGCCAAAAAATCCTAACAATAGGACTGCAAAGATGGCCGCGATCCGTCGAATTTTCATGAGTTTTTTAATACCTGATGCGGATCGGCTGGGACGTGCCGCTCTTTCTAGTAAACTTCCTTACCCAATTACCTTCGGCTCATCCGCAATTCGGGATGCGCGTTCTTTTGTTCATACATGGCCTTGTCCGCTTTTTCCAGAAGATCGCCGAGTGCCATGTCATTCTTGGGATCAAATCTGACGACGCCCACGCTGAGAGACAGCTTGTATCGCCGCTCGTCGGCGCTCGCATCTTGAAGGTTTTGTTCCAGTCGGCGCAGAATGGTGCCTTCGTCTCCGCGGGAAGCTTCCAGCGCCAGCACGGCAAATTCATCTCCGCTTAATCGACCAACAATATCTGAGCTGCGAAACGTCCGCTCGAGCGCGTCCGCAACGCGCACCAGGGCAAAATCTCCTTCTCTGTGTCCGTAGGTGTCATTGATATATTTCAGGTAATCGACGTCGGCAAAAAGCAGCAGCAGGCCCTGCCCTTTCCGTCGCGTCGCTTTAATTTGCTGACTGGCCATGGCATAAAATGCCCGACGGTTATAGAGGCCCGTCAAATCGTCAGAAAGTGCCAGAGATCGCAGCTCCCGGTCCATGATCGACTGTTTGATCGCGCAGAGCACGGTCCGGTGGAGAGCCTCGCTAAGGGCTTGAGCCTCCAGAGGGTTGGATTTCAATCTTTTTGTAATTCCATCCACTTCTTCCAGAATTTGGGAAAGATCCCTGCTCTGTGCCTGAATCGCCGACTTGATTCCTTCATCCAGGCGCTTCGCGGAATTCATCCTGTGACGATCCATCACCAGGACGCCGCCATGGGTTCTTCGCCGCGAATGGGATTTCAGCAATATGTTTCCTTCTGCAAGTCGACCTTCCGCCAATTCTTTTCTCCCTTTCACATGCGGGACGACACAGCGACTCATAAAGGTGGTCTCTTTCTATCCGATGGATCCCGGCGGTTCCTCGTATTCCATTGGACTTGATAGCACTTAGGATCAATTTCACAAATCCGGTAAAAACTGTACATTCCGCGGCATCACCCCGTATATCTGTCAGCACTGATCGGCAGGCAACGCTTCGTTCCTGCAACCACCGCGCTAATTAGCCGTCGTCTCAAGTTTTTCCAAGAGCGCCAGAATTTCCTCTCGACCGGTTTCGACGAGAACGCTGCCGCCAAGATCAGATTCAACTTCCCAGAAGGCATCTTTCTCGCATTCGAAGAATCCAGGTAGCGAGGAAAGCGCCGCCCGGACTTCATCATTGGTTGCAAAGCGGTCCAGCCCTACTGTTGCTTCCAAAGGTTCGACTGTCATATAGCCTCCCGGTTAACGGTGCGGCAGCTCTGCGGCTCACAGTCGAGCCGAAGCCTGATGACATCTTCACGTATTCCTATCGAATGGAAAATCCACGGATATATTTAGAAAACGAGCTAAATAGCTGGATACCCAAAGAGTAAACGCCAAGGCAAAGTCCTGCACTTTGCGGAAGGGGACTCAGAGATGAAGGCAAAACCGTTCGAGGCGTTGCTATGTTTCGCAGCAATAAACACACCGCCCTGTTATCTGTTTTGCGAGGATGTTACTTCTCCCTCGGATAAATTCGCCTTCACCGTGTAAGCGCGGCGAAAGGCGTCGCGTTCCACGATGAATTCCACGAACAGTATTCCGATGATTACGGACACCAGGATGGCGAGCATAGCGAGCACATACATGATCCATGACGAGATCACTTCCAGGCCTGCTGTCATTGATGCAAGGGGTGTCACGACCCGATCCTTTTACAAATCACTTACGGCAACTTCAAAACGAGCAACTTGCACGGCGGCTCGCCCAATTGTTAGTAGCAATCTGCCTGCCAACATCCTTGTCCGGCCAACACATTCAGCGGCGCATCGAATAAGCGATATTCCCTTCGCCGTCTTGTTGATGCACAAATCATGTCTGGCATGTGGCAGCCTTCTCATTTTTAAAGACCTGCATTCCTTCTCGTCGCAGAAGGCGGTTCCCGTGGCAAATCGCGCCGCTTTACCTATTTCTCCCAAAATCAAGGCTTCGGCAACACAAGGGTCACCCGAGTTCACTACATGGTCGCTACGTAAGAAATTCAAATTCCAAGACCATTTTTCCTAAGGCCTTTTATGCTCGAAGATTCTCTTCCCGCGGTATGGGCGCACCGTAGCCTTGCGTGTAGGCTGCTGACGAGGAGAACAAAATGAAGGAAGCTATCGAACCATTCGTTCACATTCTTCTTTTCGCCTGTCCAAGCTGCACAGGTCCCATTTCATCCGTAGTCGCAACCAGCGAGCGAAATCCGGAAGAGACCGATGCACGTTCATTTGTACTGAACTGCAATTGTGGGTGGGAGGGAACTCAAATGGGTTTGCTGGCCAAGCGGCATTGGGTGGAAGCCTGGAGTTGATCTCCGGAAATCCGCGATGGCAGAATCATGCGTCGCGTTGTTCCCTACTTAAGATCGAGTCAGCTACCCGTCAGTGCCGCATTCGGATTGCGGCTCCATGCTTCTGTTTCCGAGCTTGTTCAAGCGGAACGTACACATTTCACCGGATAGGTCGCACTGTGAGAAGGCACCATACTGGCCGCGTGGAGGCCTGCCCTCATGAGGAGGAGAGATGAACAATCCGACACGCCTTCCGCCCGGCCGGTGGCGTCAGTCCGAAAACAACACATCCTCCCGACAATTCGACTTCGGATACCTAGTCAGTGATGGTTTAACTTGCCTGTTAATTCTGCCGATGGTAGAGTGCAGCGCGCCGGAGGCCTTTCCGGAAATCATTGACAGGGCTTCGGCGGAGCGAACAAAGTAGGCACCGGCTTGCATCCCGTTCCGTCCCGGCCTACTCTGAATTTCACCTCCGGAAAGTGCAATGAAATCAAGTCGTCACAGCGCAACCGATCTTGCCGCCGTGCATCCTATTTGTGTGTGTCAGCCCTGTTTATTCTGCCTCCTATGCCCCTTATCGTTGCGACACAATTCCTCTGGATACAGCAAAGCCTGTATTCCTATCGCCGCCGTAGTGGGTTACTCTCCACCTTCAAATTCGCCCCCCCATTGGTGCTATCGAATTCGCTACCTGCATAGTCGATGGGATGAGGACAGGAGCGAAAGACGATCGATTCGTGTTTCACTATCGCAGAGGCTGCCTCCTTGCAGGCCATTGAGATGAAGAATGCGCGAGTCTTGATCGTCGACGATCACGAGATCTTCCGGCGCGGACTTCGAGCCTTGCTTGAGCCATCCTCGGAGTGGCAAATCTGCGGCGAGGCCGTAGACGGCGTCGATGCCGTGCAGCAATGCCAGACCCTCAAGCCCGATATTGTGGTTTTGGACGTAAGTATGCCCCGTTTGAATGGTCTTGAAGCTGCCCGGCTGATTCGAAAACAGGAACCCGAGCCTCGGATCGTCATCATTACTCAACACGATTCTCCACAGATTCGAACGGCTGCACTCGAAGCCGGAGCGCGAGCGTTTGTGACTAAGTCGGCTGTGGGAAGCGAATTAGTCTCTGCGCTAAGAAATATTATTCAAGAACTAAGGGCCTAAATCCCTCGCACGCTCTAAACTGCATCGTTTTTGACAGGATTCCAGGTCGCAACCATCACCAGAATCGCTCCCAAAAAAACTAAGATGGTGATTGCCCTGCGCTTATTCGGAATATTTTCCATGACTTACCTCTCCGATCCGGAATCGTCTCCTACCCGAACAGTGCAAGAATCGAACCAGATTGAAAGCAATCGAGGCTCAGGAATTAAACGACTTAGATGCGGCGCGAGAGCTCCTTCGAACATTCGGCGAGAAAATTATTCCATCCAGTCGAATTATCTTAATGGATTGAGCTACGGATTCGGCAAGAATGGCATAGAAAGAACGACACTTCGACCTGGTAAAGAACGTGCCCTCATTCTGCCGTTTCTGAACGTTGAAGAAGAGACTGGACCGATCCGCCTACGCCTCGACAATTTGGTTGCGGACCGCGTACCGCACGAGCTGGCTCACCGAATGGATCTCCAGCTTGCGCATAATATTGGCTCGGTGGGTCTCCGAGGTCTTGACGCTGATTCCTAGAATGACGGCGACTTCTTTGCTGCTCTTTCCCTCTGACAATAGCTGAACAATTTCGCGCTCACGCGGCGTCAGCCGATCGCGAACTGTTTGAGGAACTTCGGAAACCGTTCCGCGGGTGCGAATGCTTTCCAACATGATTTCAGTTGCGCAGGAAGTAAAGAATGGTTTGTGCACCGCCAGCGCTTCGACGGCGGCGACCAGGCTTCGATCGGAATCTGATTTTATAATGTATCCCTTTGCGCCTGTCTCAATAATTTCCCGCACCAGCTGGTCTGTGTGGTGCATGGACAGAATCAGCATTTCCGTATTTGGCGAGAGTTTTTTGATCTTTCGCGCGGCTTCAATTCCATTCAATTCGGGCATGCTGATATCCATAATCGCAATGTCCGGGCGCAACTCTTCGGCCATCTCGACGGCTTCTCGGCCGCTGTGCGCCTCCGCGCAAACTTTCCAACCGGGATGCGATTCCAGCAGCATCTTGAGTCCACGGCGGACCAAATCGTGGTCATCAGCTATCATTATTCGTAGTGTGCCCATTTTGTCCTTTTGTCTTCCGTGTTTTGATTTTTGTTGGCTGGGCGCAGTGACAACCCCCCGCAAACCTTTCAAGAACGCCTTAGCCCCGCATCCAAATCCAGTTCCGCTGACACCTTTTAGCTCAGTAACCCCAGCCTGGGTATACAGGATTCTATGTATTTCCCCTACGTTTTACAATGTAGTGGGGCGACGGCAGCAACCCGGCACAACTTCGATCTAACTCCTGAAGGTACAGTCGTTAAGATGCAATCCGGAAGCTGTTGGGGTTGTGAGCGCGTTCCGCACAGTGAATGCACAGGCGCGCCCACGGCAGCGCATCGAGCCGCGCCCTGGCGATAGGATCGCCGCAACTGTTGCACGTTCCGTATTCACCTTTTTTGATCCGCACGAGTGCCGATTCAATTTCCCGGAGGGTGCGGCGTTCACGCTCCAGCGTAGCCGCCAGCATGTCCCTCGAAATATTCTCAACCGCCGCAGCTGCTTCGTCATCCAGTTCGCGGTCAATCACGACATCCAAGTGATGCCGGTCGATGCGCATTCGCAATTCATCTCTTTGAGACGTCAGCTCTTTTTCCCGCGCGTTGAAAAACTTCTGCGGAGTTCGAGTCATCGTGGCCATATTCCCCGTCACCTCGAAAAGAATAGTTTTAATTCAGTAAACAATTGAGTCGCGAA
>Ga0207040_1324_pt1 | contig 10886 bp, 9 predicted proteins | sample Alteio_BWMinCont_72_FD_153279 | JGI IMG/M metagenome (GOLD analysis project Ga0207040, IMG submission 153279) | Enriched cells from forest soil in Barre Woods Harvard Forest LTER site, Petersham, Massachusetts, United States -... | ecosystem: Environmental > Terrestrial > Soil > Temperate forest >... | reverse complement strand
GCCGCGGCGGGCGCGAACGCCAGCAGCGCGGGATTCGCCAGATGATCGTAAAAAACCACGTCTGCCGATTCCAGCAGCCGCTTCGCTTTGAGTGTGATGAGTTCCGGATCGCCTGGTCCCGCTCCAACCAGGTAGACCTTGCTCATATCGGTTCTTCCCGGCCGTCCCTCTCAAGCGATGTGGCGTAAACGGTATCCAGGATTTCGCGCGCCCCGCGGTCCAGCAATACGCGCGCCACGTTGCGCCCGAGTTCGGCCGGTTTGGTGAATTCCCCAGTGGCCGTATATCGGATCATCACTCCGCCATCGGGCGAAAAAACAGCGCCGGTAAGAAACATTTCCGTATTCTCCAGCGTGGCGAACGCGCCGATCGGGACCTGGCAGCCGCCACCCAGCTCGCTCAACATGGTGCGTTCGGCCGTCACCGGCAATCGCGTCCACGGGTCGTCCAGCGGGGCGCACGCATCGAACCCCGCGCCAGCTTCCAGGGTTTCGATTGCCAATGCCCCCTGCGCCACGGCCGGACACATAATGTCAGGGCGGAAAGTCTCGCTGATGATGTAATCCAGACCCAGCCGCCGCAGCCCCGCCGCAGCCAGCACAATGGCGTCGTACTCGCCCTTCTCCACCTTGCCGATTCGCGTATCCACGTTGCCGCGAATGGATTGAATATCCAGATCCGGGCGAATCCGCCGCAATTGAGCGATGCGCCGCAGGGAACTTGTCCCGACTTTCGCGCCGAGTTTGAGATTACGCAATTTGCCGCCAATAATGGCATCGAGCGGATCCTCGCGTTCCGGAATCGCGGCGATGGTGAGCCCTTTGGGCAATTCGGTGGGCAAATCTTTCAGGCTATGCACCGCCAGATCCACGCGCCGGTCGAGCAGAGCTTCTTCGATTTCCTTAGTAAACAGACCCTTGCCGCCCACTTTGTGCAATGGAGCATCAGTTATCCGGTCGCCTGTGGTCCGGATGATTTCGATGCGGGTTTCGACACCGCGCGCTTCGAGGCGCGTCTTGATGTGGTTGGCTTGCCACAACGCAAGCTGCGAACCACGTGACCCTATCACCAGCATGATTTCAGTGTAACGAGACGCTGCCGCCCGTTGGCCAAAACCCCATCACCGCTGGAGATGAAAAACCTTGCGGATCACTTCAATCGCCTGATCGCCTTCCGGTTCCGTAGCATTGCGCCGCAATTCCGAAATCGGGCCGTGGGCAATTTTATTGATAATGGAACGGGTGGTGGCCTGGATCAAAGCCTCCATCTGTTGAGCCTGTTCGGGCGTCAATCCCTGCATACGCCGCAGAGCACGCGCCACCTCTCCTGCGCGAATCTCCTCCAGCTGTTCCTGCAGATTGACAATGGTCGGCGTCACCCCTTCAATTCGCAGCCTCGCCATCATCAGTTCCACTTCTTCGACGATGATGGCCTCGGCCTGACCCGCTTGCTTCTCGCGCTCCTTCAGATTGGCATTGACCACACCGGCCAGATCGTCCACATCGTAAAGGAAAACGCCATCTATTTCGTTCACGGCCGGATCTATATTCCGGGGCACCGCAATATCGATCAGGAACATGGGCTTGTTCTTACGCTGGCTGATCACGCGCTGCATTTCGTCGCGGTTCAGGATAAAATGTGGCGCGCCGCTCGACGCGATTACGATATCGATCTCGTGAAGCATTGCAGGAAACGCCGTGTACTCTATTGCGCGCCCGTCAAACAATCGCGCCATCTCTTCCGCGCGTGCGTGCGTGCGGTTGGTAACGAAAATCTTGTTGGCGCCGGAACGCCGCAGATGTTTCGCGGCCAGTTCGCCCATTTTCCCCGAGCCGATAATCAGCACTTTCTGGCCGTTCAGCGACCCGAATATCCGCCGCGCCAGTTCCACAGCGGCGTAGCTGACCGAGACTGCCATGTGGCCAATACCGGTTTCCGAACGGACCCGCTTGGCGGCGCTGAAGGCCCGCGTGAGCACAGTTTCCAGAATGCCGCCGACAGATCCCTCTGTCTTCGCGGCATTGTAAGCCGCCTTCATCTGCCCCAGAATCTGCGGTTCACCCACCACCATGGAATCCAGACTCGACGCCACGCGGAAAATGTGCTGGATCGCATCGCGCGCTTCGAAGCGGTATAAATGTCCGTCGAACGCGGCGCGCGGTATCTGCCAGTCCACCAGGAATTGATCGAGCACGGGGCCGGGCTCCACATCATCGGAGGTAGAAACCGCAAACTCCACGCGGTTACACGTGGAAAGAACCACGGCCTCGGTTGCACCAAGCTTCTGTAATTCCTGCAGCGCGCGTGGCAGAAGTGCTTCGGAAATCGCCAGCTTCTCCCGCAACTGAACGGGCGCCGTTTTGTGGCTCAGGCCTGTCAGTAGCAGCTTCATTACAGTAGCCGGTTCTGAAGGCCTGCGTGCGCGGCCAGAGTAATTCCGCAGAAAGCCAGAGCGACCAATGACAGGATGGCTGCCTTGCGTCCCCGCCAACCGGCACTAACGCGGAAAAATACCAGCGCCAGATACACGCCCCACGTCACGAACGACAACGTGATTTCGCTGTTGCCGATCCAACGCGTCCCGTGCTCGATAAACGCCCACACGATTGCGATGATCAGCCCTGCCGTTATGAACACAAAGCCCGCGCTGAGCGATTTCAGAATCAGATCGTCCAGCGTGCCAAGCGGCGGCAGCATGCGGTAGATCGATGGCACAACCTTGCGCTTCAGTTGCCGCTCCTGGATCAAATAGAGTACTGAACCGATGGAGGTAAACAGCAGCGCGGCGTATCCCAGCAGTTCGGCCACTATGTGCACGACGAGCCAGGTGTCGCGCACCGTCACACTGCTCCAGGTGGCGATCGGACTACGCAGCGCCGCCATGAAGGTCATCAGGAATACCAATGGAAAGATAAATACGCTCAGGCTGGCCGCTTCGTCTTTATACCGCCAGCGAATCGCAAGAAACGTAGCGGCGACGATGAGCCCGCAGAACGACATGCTTGCCAGAATATCGGTCGCGGGAAAGTGGTGTATGGCAAGACTTTCCTCGACGAGCGATACCAGATGAAACATGACACCAATACTGAAAGCCCCCGCCGCAACGCGAAAAAAGCTCTCCCGGCGCCGTAGGATGGTGGCAATAGCGTCGATCAGGCCGACAAAATAAAGGCAGGCAGCCACGCGCAGCCAAATAATGCTGGATTCTCCCATGGAAAAGGGTTTCTTTTACAAGTATAGAGGGATTGGCCGGCGGATCGGTAAATGAATGCAACCTCATCAGCCGCGCCGAGCGTATTTAATATCATCAGTGCTATGCGGCTCATCACTGGCTTCCTGCTCGCGCTCGCCGCAATCCGGTCCCTGCATGCACAGGATCTCGTGGGTGACTGGCAGGGAACCGTGGAATTCGCTCCACAAAGCCTGCGAATTGTCGTCAAAGTCTCACAAGACGTCGGCAAGCTGAAGGCAACCTTATATAGCCTCGATCAGGGTGGGCAACCGGCCACGGTTAATTCAATCACGCGAGATGGATCGCTTCTCCGGATGACCATCCCCGCGATCAGTGCAGGTTACGAAGGCCGTTTGAATACGAAGGGCAACACGATCACCGGCACGTTCACACAAGGGGGTGTAGCTCGGCAACTCATACTGACTCGTGCGACGCCGGCAACCGCGTGGGCAATCCCCGAATCTCCGCCGCCCGCGCGAGCGATGGCTGCGGACGCTGGTTTAGCGTTCGAGGTTTCGACGATCAAGCCAGCCGCGCCAGACAGAGGCCTCTCGATCCACGTGAATCCGAGCGGTCTGCTGACTACGACCAACTGCTCCGTTTTCGAGCTGATCAAGTATGCCTATGATCTGAATCCGAAACAGATCAGCGGTGGGCCGGGCTGGGTCGAAGATGAAAAATACGATATCACGGCTAAGCCTGAAATCGCAGGCAGTCCCTCCACAAAGCAACTCAAGGGCATGATACGAGGGCTTCTGGCGGAGCGGTTTGGGCTGACCAGCCACTTTGAACAAAAGGAAATGCAGGTTTACGCCATTATGCAGTCGAAAGACGGAGCAAGGATTGCGGAAGAAACCAGCCTCCCCGCCGGCCTGCCGGAATTCGCCGGATCCGGTCCGCGCGGATTCAACGTGAAGAACGCCACGATAGCGGACTTTGCCGGCATACTTCAGGCTCTGGTTCTGGACCGGCCAGTCGTGGATCAGACAGGTCTGGGGACCAAGCGCTATAACTTCGTTCTGCGCTGGACACCCGCAGCGTTAACCGCGGAAGCAGCGCCCGATGCGCCACCGGACATATTCACGGCGGTGCAACAACAGCTTGGCCTCAAATTCGAATCCGTGAAAGCACCGGCGCAGGTTATGGTGATGGACAGAATCGAACGACCCGGCGAAAACTAATAGTCGGATGCCCTGACTACCGCACTTCGGGTGCCGGTGAATCCGTATCTTAGAATTCAGCAGGGAAGCGGCCACGGCGTCATCCTCGGCGATTCGTCCGACGATGCCGGCCAGATCATCTAGCGCTCTTTGGGTGAAGAAGACGCGGTAATCCACTGAGGGAGGAGCTTTCTGACGTCTTCTATAGGTAGTGTTTGGCCAGCCTCGCCATCGCGGATCCCCTGATCAACGGCAGCGAGCGCGTCTTCGCTCTCCTCCGTGTCGAGGGGGGCTTGCGCGTCGAAGTAAATCCTACCGGCGTTAGCCACAACCTCACGATAGCGCTTATACAACTGAGGCGCAACCATGAGTCATGCGGTCTCTGCGAAAATAGAACAATGGCCGATCCCCGCGTCTTCGTTCAGAATTTCGGATGTCGCGCCACACAGGCCGATGGCGCTGCACTTGAAGCCCAACTCGCCAGCCGTGGACTGCCCGCCGCCGCCTCGCGCGAAGCCGCCGACATTGTCATCCTCAACACCTGCACCGTCACGGCTACAGCCGACGAGGACGCCCGATCCACCATCCGCCGCGTCCGCCGCGAAAACCCCGTCGCCCGCATTCTCGTAACAGGCTGCTACGCCCAGCGCGCGCCGGATGAACTCGCGAAGATGGATGGCGTCGAATGGGTAGTCGGCAATTCCCACAAGACGCAAATTGCCGAACTCATCGCGAGCTCCCGGACAGCCAGCGATCATGACGCTCTCCCGTACCACGGACAGATCCTGACCGGAGATATTTTCGAAACCCGCGACATCCTCACCGCGCCAACACTCGAAACCGATACCATCGCATCGACCGACCGCACCCGCCCCAACCTCAAGATTCAGGATGGCTGCCACAATCGGTGTTCCTTTTGCATTATTCCGTTTGTGCGAGGCCGCAGCCGTTTTGTCAGCGCGGATGACGTCGTCGCACAAGTCCGCGCCCTGGTCGCAACCTATAAAGAGGTGGTCCTGTCCGGTATCAATCTCGGTCGCTGGGGCAGGGAAGCGGGCAGCACAATGCGACTCGCCGATCTTCTCCGCCGCCTTCTGTCCGAAACAAACATTGAACGAATTCGCCTCAGTTCTGTCGAGCCGATGGATTTCACCGATGACCTGCTCGGCCTCATCGCCGACACGCCGCGTATCTCGAAACACATGCACGCGCCGCTGCAATCCGGCTCCGACACAATCCTGCGGCGCATGCATCGCAAATACCGTCCCCGGCACTATGCGGATCGTGTGATGTCCGCCCGCCGCCTGATGCCGGATGCGGCCATCGGCGCGGACGTCATGGTCGGATTTCCAGGCGAAACCGATGCGCTCTTCGAAGAATCGCGCCAGTTCATCGACGCGATGCCATTCACCTACCTGCACGTCTTCACTTATTCAGAACGCCCCGGCACACCGGCCGCTGCCATGCCCGATCAGGTACCGATTCGTATCCGGCGCGACCGCAACCGCATCCTGCGCGAACTGGCCGCGCAAAAAAACGAAGCATTTCGCCAATCTTTGCTGGGTCGTGACTTCATGGCGGTCACCCTCGATCCACCCGGCCGTGCCCTCACCGACAACTATGTTCCTGTCAGACTCGACATGCCCTACGCATCAAACCGCCTGGTGCGCCTCCGCCCGCGATCTCTGACCGAACAGGGTGTCTTCGCCTCTATCGTGTCTGCGTAGCTCGATGAGCGCGACGCAGCGAAGACATCAACAATGAGCGCGACGCAGCGAAGACATCAATGAAAAACGATCCCATCGAATCCGCCCTCGCGCGCCTCGACGACATCCCCCTGCACACTCCCGAAGGAAAAGCCGCCTTCACAAAAGCGCTCGCCGCCAAATCCAACCTTATCGTCGCCAAAGCCGCCCGCCTGATAGGTAACGCTCAGTGGATCGATCTCAATAGCGACATGGCAAACGCGTTCGGTCGCATGATCGAAAAAGGCGCGGCTCTCGATAAAGGTTGCGCCGCCATGATCGCGATCGCACGTGCGCTGGTTCAAATCGAATACGACGAGCCCGACCTCTTCCTCCGCGGCCTTCATCACGTCCAGATGGAAGCGTCTTTCGGACCCCCTACCGACACGGCTACGGAACTCCGCGCAGTCTGCGCCATGGGTCTCGCCAACAGCACATATCCGCACAAGCTGCGTGAGCTTGTCCCGCTCCTCGTGGATAAGGAATGGCAAGTGCGCGCAGGCGTCATCCGGGCGATCGCGGTCATCGGCAACGAAGCGGCGTCGCTCCTCTTGCGCTACAAAATGCTCTCGGGCGACAAAGACCCGGAGGTTATGTCGGATTGCTTTATCGCCATGCTCGCACTCGAAGGAAGCGACGGTCTTCCCCTCGTTGCGCCATTCGCAAAATCGCAAAACCCGGAGATCCGCGAAGCCGCGTTTCTCGCCATGGGAGCTAGTCGCCGTGCCGACGCCCTCGCATGGTTGATCGCGGAATTCCCGAAAACCGTCGACCAACCCGGCCGTAAATGCATCCTGCTATCGCTATCCACAGCCCGCGTGGAAGCCGCCATCGAGTTCCTGCTCCACCTGATCCGTACCGCCACCCCGCCGACCGCCGCTCTTGCCACCGATGCGCTATCCATCCACGGCCGCGACCGGCAACTCCGGGAACAGGTGGCAGCCGCCACGGCTTCCCGGTCCGCCGCGGACGCCTTATCCGCCCCATAAGTCAAATTTGTGACATCGGTCACCCACGGCGCACTGCGATTTATTAAACTGGTTGTGGATGCGAACGTTGGTCATAGCCGCCGCCCTCACCGTATTAGCCTACGGAGCCGAGAACGTCAATTACGACGCCGCCCGCAAGGGTCAGTTGCCGACTGGCTGGAGCGCTCCGGTTGCCCACGAATGGGAAGTTCGCCCCGATAAGACGGCTCCCAGCGGTCCAAACGTTCTCGAAGCTGCGTCGGACAAGGGAAAATCCGAGCCGCCACTGGCCCTGTTCGATAAGGTTGTCTGCCGCGACGGAGACCTCTCCGTCAAATTCAGAATTGAAGAAAGCCGCGGTGGCAATGCAGCCGGCATCGTGTGGCGTTATCAGGATCCCGGTAACTACTACCTGCTGAGCCTCAGTGCCGACGAAGGCAACATCGTGCTGCGGCGTATCCGAAACGGCGTTGCCGAGGTAATCTCCACCAGCGGCGGAAAGCGCGCTGGCATCGGTGTGGCTGAGGACGTCCGGGCGGGCCAGTGGCATGTCGTGAAGGTGCGTTTCCGGGGAACCCAAATGGAGGTCTTCTTTGGGAACCGTAGCGTTTTTACCGCCGTCGATTCCGGTCTTCTGACTCCCGGCAAGACCGGCCTCTGGGCCAAAGGCGTAAAAGGCGCAGCCTTCGACGACTTCCGGATCGACAAAAAAGGCTGATGGCAAACAAATTCGGCTCGGACATTCTGATTCAGGCGCCGGATCCGCGGGCCGCCGCAAATTTCTACATCGAACAGCTGGGATTCGAGATTACCGACCCCAACCCGGAAATGATCGCCCTCTGCGGCAACCACATCAATCTCTATATCGAACGCGGTCCGTCAATTGGAGGGGTGCTTGAAGTGACTGTGGACAATGTCGCCGAAGCCAGAAAACGCCTGGTGGCAAATGGCTGCGAAGTCATCAAGGACGAGCCGGATTTTCCCCGCTGCTACGTCAAAGACCCTTTTGGCCTGATTTACAATCTGACCGCCTGATTCTCGTAATAATTTGCCGCGCCGCCCGTCTGAGTAGATGACGCGCCCATTTCGCGCTAGCATAAAAGGAGACTCATGCGAACCACACACCTGATTACCGGAATCACCCTGAGCGCGTTGCTCTGCGGCACAGCCTTCGGAGCCGATCCCAGGCTTCTCAATCTGGTGATGCCGGACGCCACCACGCTCGCGGGCGCTAATGTTACCAACACTGAGATTACGCCGTTCGGCCAGTACTTGCTGGGGCAATTGACCGCTTCCGCAGGGCAAGAACTCCAGAGTTTTATTACGACTACCGGCTTCGACCCTCGCAAAGATGTGACTGAAATTCTCGCTGCCTCGTCTGGAAACGCCGCAAGTCCGAGCGGAATAGTTCTCTCGATCGGCAACTTCCCTGTGCAGCAAATAACGGCTGCCATCACGGCCCATTCTCCCACGCTTTCGGTCCAAACTTATGGCGGAGCGACGCTCATCACCAACCCAAGCCCGAACGCTACATCGTCCATCGCCTTCCTCGGCGGCACAATCGCGATTATTGGCGATACAGCATCGGTGAAAGCTGCGATTGACCGCTCGGCCGGCGTGAATTCCATTAATCCTGCACTTGCTGTTCAGGTACAGGCTCTCAGTACTACCGAAGACGCCTGGGCGGTAACGGACAGCCCGGCAGCATCGCTGATTCCGGGACTAGCCTCCACCGGCGGGACAGGAACAGCCGGATTCGCCTCCCAGATCGGGCAATTGTTCAGCAGTATTCAGGGTTCGAGCGGCGGTATTAAATTCGGTAGCACGGTAGTGATCACCGGTCAGGCCCTCACCAACAGTGCAAGCAACGCGACTTCGCTGGCGGGTATCTTGCAGGCGGTGGTGTCAATAGCCTCGATGGCCGGAGGGCAGGATCCGCAGATCGCAGCCTTCGCCCAGGTACTACAGGGCCTGAAAGTGACGACAGACGGATCAACGATCAACCTGGCGCTCAGCATTCCCGAGACTCAGCTGGAAACTCTCCTGAACGGGCTAAAGAACCAAGCAAAGCCAGCAGCGAGAGCAGCCACAATCAAGCCAGCCGCGCTAGTAAACTAGCAGGCCTTAGTGGGGCGGACGCCCACGTCCGCAGCCGAGTGTGCCCAGCATGGGCAGAATCTAATTGGATGAAAGGAGCCAATCGGGGCCGATGACGGCAACCGTAGCGAAACGCAAGGCGTAGCCGCGAGGTGAAGCTGAAAGAAGCGCGTAGCAAACCCTCGACCGCAGGAACACGAACTGGCAGCGAGGCCGGGTGCGGGCGGCAAGCTGGCTCGGAACAGCGAAGCCCAAAAGTCATCAAGACGCATCAGGTAGAGCCAGGCGGCACGAGGGGAAAGATTCTGCACCTTACCCGGGGATGTCTCTTTCGTGAGAACGGGAGAGAAGTCAGCAGAGGCCGTAGTAGCTGAGAAGGCCGGTAACGCGGCTGGAGCGAAGGGCTGAAGAACCAAATGACGGAGCTAGAGAAGGAACTGGAGGCCGGCGCAATAAGCGAATCCGAATCACGGACACGACAACTACGGTCGCCAACCCGGGAGCGGTGAGGGAAGAAGCGGTGCAGCCGCCGGGAGCCCACACCGGCGGGACGATGCCGGAACTCTGCGAACCTTTCGACGGAGAGCAATGTACGAGACGTTGATGGAGACAGCCGTCTCAGACGGAAATTATGCGCAAGCGCTGGCGGCGGTAAGACGCAACCGGGGAGCAGCGGGTATCGACCGGATGACGACGGCACAACTGGATTCGCATCTTCAGGCGAACTGGCCGATACTCAAAGACAAACTTCTGAAGGGAACCTACGTTCCGAGTCCTGTAAGGGCGGTAGAAATACCGAAGCCGAACGGGGGCACGCGAACGCTGGGGATTCCCACGGTACAGGACCGGTTCATTCAGCAACTGCTGTTGCAGACGCTGACGCCGATCCTGGATCCGACATTCAGTGAGCACAGTTACGGGTTTCGACCGGGGCGCAGCGCACAGGACGCCGTGCGAACCGCACAGAAGTATGCGCAGGGAGGGAAGGACTGGGTGGTGGATATCGACATCACGAAGTTCTTCGACCATGTCAATCACGACATTCTGATGGGACGGATCGGAACCACGATCCGGGACAAACGGACGTTGGGACTGATCGGGAAATACCTGCGGCGGGGAGCGATGGTGAATGGACTAGTGGCAGCCAGCGTGGAGGGAACTCCGCAAGGAGGTCCGCTATCGCCGCTGCTGGCCAACATCTATCTGGATGCACTCGATAAGGAACTGGAACGAAGAGGGCACTGTTACTGCCGATATGCCGATGACTGCAATGTCTATGTGAGCAGTCAGGCGGCGGCGGAACGCACGCTGGCTTCGCTGACGGGATGGATCGAGAAGCACCTGCGACTGAAGGTGAATGCCGCCAAGAGCGGTACGGGGAGGATCGAGGAACGTAAGTTCCTCGGCTTTCGACTGGATCGCAGAAAGCGGATCGGAATAGCGCCGGAGAGTGTGGCGCGATTCAGAAACCGGGTTCGGGAAATGTGGGATGCGAGGCGAAGTCGCTCCAGCAACCAGCTGCGTGACGACTGGAACCAGTACGTGCGAGGCTGGTGGGGATACTACCGGCTGGCCGAAGCGCGGGCGCCCATACGCGACCTGGAAGGCTGGGTCCGCCGACATATTCGAAAGTGCTTCTGGCAGAGATGGCACGATCCAAGGGGGCGATTGCGCCGGTTGAGGC
>Ga0207040_1322_pt1 | contig 10932 bp, 6 predicted proteins | sample Alteio_BWMinCont_72_FD_153279 | JGI IMG/M metagenome (GOLD analysis project Ga0207040, IMG submission 153279) | Enriched cells from forest soil in Barre Woods Harvard Forest LTER site, Petersham, Massachusetts, United States -... | ecosystem: Environmental > Terrestrial > Soil > Temperate forest >... | reverse complement strand
AGGGGATTATTTCGGATCTTTTGTCCAACTTTCGATTTGGATTTTCCTGATCCTTATTTTCTTCTTTTTTTAATCTTTTGCACAGATAGCATCGGCCTTCGCATTTCATTTCCGGTTTATCTCTGTTCTCGCAAAGATTTTTTGAAATATATTCCTTATTTAACTGATACTCCAGAAAAATGAAACTGGTGTTGAACGCTTGCCCCAGGAAACTCATTAGCAGCAATATGACCGATGTATGCTTAAGCACGCACCAAAGTTAACTTCAGGTCAATTGAATTCAAGGAAAAATATTTTTTTCTGGAACTCTGGATATTCAGGTCGTAGAAATCAACTAAATGCCCCAAGTCTGGCATTGATTAGCTGAATGCACAAATTCATCTACAAAAAGCGGAAAGAATCAGAGTCAGATAAAATAAGCTGTTCCACTTTGTTCCCTGCTCAATTATCTATGCGTCGGATTACCAAAGATAGGTGCAGACAGCACCTGCCGGGACCGTAGTCGTAACCCATTTTCCATTGAACCGGATATTAAATGTGTTAGGTGCAAGATCCTCATTTTCAACAATCAACACTTTTTTCCGGGCTGGTGTCAGGAATGCCGCTGTTTGCAAAACGTTGGTTATCGTGCTGGCAATCCGAACCGAACCTGGCGGCACAAATTTCGAAGCATGAGCAACAATATAATATCCAACATTCCGGGCAATGGATGAACCGCTTATCGTCAGGGCCCCTTTGCAAGTAGTGCAACCTCCCACTGTATGGGGTCCAAAGGATGGATCATTCGCCAGATTCCATTCAAGCGCATTCCGGCTCCAGTTGCGCATGGAACCGATAATTACATTGGTTATATGCCATTTCAGGTCACCAGCAAAATCTCCGGTGGAGGCCGTGTATTGTTCGGTGAAATAAAGTTGTTTGCCCGGGTACAGGTTATGGACTTGACTCAGCGCACTGATATCACCTGCATACAAATGAAAGGCTGAGCCATTTACAAAAGCGCTTGCTGCTGTATCACTTAGTATGGCTTCGGGATAATCAGGTCGGTCGCAATTGTGGTCGTATACAATGATTTTTGAAGTAATTCCCGAAGATTGAAAGGCAGGTCCAAGGTATTTTTTTATAAAATTTGCTTCATCTGCTGCCTGCATTACCAGGCTCGGGTTATTGTTTGGATTAAGGGGTTCATTTTGTGGAGCAACAGCATCAATACGTATTCCCTGCAATTTCATTTGCTGAATATATTTCACAAAATATTGAGCATAGGTCTTATAGTACTGTGGAAGTAAACTTCCCCCCACAGAGCTGTTATTGTCTTTCATCCAGACTGGCGAGCTCCAAGGAGTAGCTATTATTTTTATTGACCCGTTGACGGCCAGAATTTGTTTTAACACTGGAATTAGATCGGTAGTATCCGGAGCCAGGTTAAATTGGGTAAGGTTTGTGTCAATTTGCCCCGGCGAAACATCATCATAGCTAAAAACAGATGCGTTCAAATCAGACGATCCAATGGAAAGGCGAAGATAACTGATGCCAATCGACGAACTATCATTCCCAAATAACTCATTCAGCAAGGAAGCCTCACTCCCTGCACCCATTTGATGGATAACATAGGCACTTCCACCAGTCAAAGTATAGCCAAACCCGTCTATCGTCTGAAAGGTCTGCGTGCTATCCACATCAATATTCTGATTTGCGTTCACCCTATTTCCAAAGGATAGGGCTACATTTTGCTTTTGCAATAGAACCGATTGATCCCCTTGCGTGAGCCAATAGGTAACATCGCCAACCGAGTTCGACCCGGTTGATGTTGTATCACTGCTATTGCCAGGATTGGCTGGTTTTGAACAGGAACTTACTGCAAGATTACTGGTAATCAGAATCGCGAGTACAATCTTTAAGATCATAAGGTTTAAAATTCCTAATCCAAATAAAAAAAACTCAACTAGGTCAATATCCGGGATTTTGGGTCAGGTTCTTATTTAATTGTAAATCTTCTGCCGGTATCGGAAAAATATACTGGTGCTTATCAGCGGCCATATTGTAATTGAGGTTATTGCCATGAGAATCAACCTGCCCTGCCATCAGGGTGACAATATTTATCGTTCCGTTGGCATCGGCTCTCTGAAGGTCATTCCAGCGCGTGCATTCAAATACCAACTCTAATTGCCGTTCATTTAAAATAGCCAAAGCGAGATCAGCCTTTGTGATTGCCGTAGTGTTGGGCAGACCTGCGCGAGTTCTGATTTGATTCAATAAAGTAGTTGCTGTGGCTGTGTTCCCCAATTGGTTGTTAGCTTCCGCTGCCAATAAGATGATATCTGCCAGCCGCATAATAACAATATCATCAGGGGAATTGTAACCATCGGCATCAGGATATTTATTCATAAATGGTATAGTCTTGCTGGGATCCCAGGCGTTTGGGGGCATAGTGAAAGCTGCGCCGGGAATTTGCCAATTGAATGTGGCCTGATATCGTGCCAATGTATCTCCGGCTGCCTTGAACGCATTGATTAAATTAGCAGAACCAATATCCCGCTTGGGATACCCATCTGATGCAACGTAATCAAATATCTCAAATCCAAAAAAGCCATATGCAATGGCGTTTGTTTGCAATTCGAAAATAGATTCTGAATTGTTCTTGTTCGTTACGCCCCAAAGATTGCCAAAATTGCTTACCAAGGAATATCCACCACTGTTTATGACATCATTGCAATACGTTAAACAATCGGCATAATCACCCATTTGCGCATAGGTCTTGGCCAATAAGGCATCTGCAGCACCCTTTGTCGCCCTTCCCAATTGTCCATTATAGGGGGCAACATCCAACACACTGTCGGCATATTTAAGGTCGGCAATGATCTGGGCGTATACTTCCGGAACGGTGTTGCGTGCAGGGTATAAATTACCCCCATTGGAAACGGATAGAATTATCGGGCATCCCCCCCATTCGGTAACGAGCCAATAGTAATGCAAAGCGCGCAAAAACCTAGATTCGCCCAAAATCATCAGCTTCCGTGCGCTAGTCAACGAAGGATCCGTTATTTTAGGAACATCATCCAATACGGCATTCGCTGCCCTGATATCGTTATATAATTCCTGCCAGTCTCTCTGAATGTTGGTGTTGGCAGCGGTTACTGTTGAAAAATACTCCAGGGGCTGTTCTGCGGTAACATTATCACTATTTATATAGCAGTTGTCGGACTTTCCGTCCGTATTCATAAAGTTATCGTACTGATAAAAATTCGTGTAATCTACCATCCAGTCGTATGCGCCAGTTAATTCGCTCTCTGCGTCAGTTGCTGAGGTCGGAAAATTGCCTGTGGTCAGGCTGGATTGAGGCGTTTTGTCTATAAATGTTTTCTTACACGAAAACTGCACAAATAAGGCTATCACTATGCAGAAGTATGTAGTTGGATTTCTTGCGATCATAAAATTATTTTTAAGTAGCTTATAATTGAATATTCGCACCTACGGTAATTGTTCGAGCTGCCGGGTAAGCTCCGGCATCTACGCCAATTGAATACAATGACGGGCCCTGTCCTGCATTTACAGCCTGATTATTAGTCCCCTGGCCGTAACTGTCCAATTCAGGGTAGTAGCCCTTATATTTCGTTATGATGAATAAGTTTTGACCTGTGACATAAAATCTAAGACCCGCAATGCCAATTTGTTTTAATATTTTTTGATTGACCTGGTAAGAAAGTGTGGCGTTGCGCATACGAATAAAGGATCCGTTTTCAACATATAAGGAAGACACCTGGCTTTGTAACAAGGCGGCATTCACGGCATTGGATGTGCCATTTGCAATTGCCGTCGGAACGTCTGTTATTGCCCCTTGCTTTTCCCATCGGTTTAATACAGCCGCGCTTTCGTTTGTATAGCCTGTCAGGCTTTCTATTTCCATTCTCGTCTCATCATAGACCTTATTTCCTTGCACTCCATCGATCAACAAGGAAAGAGTGAAGCTTTTGTAGCGAAATGTGTTGCTGAAGCCAAACGTATATTTTGGTAATGCTGTACCCAAATTGGTGAGATTAGGTCCATACATTTCATTTCCTGTTGTCGGATCAACTCCCAAGGCCGGATATCCCCAGAAAGTTCCCAATGAATATCCATTCTTGATTATCTCGGTATATATAGGAGCACGGCTTCCCCCAACTGTTATCGGGCCTGTTTGATAAGAAGTTGTAACGGTCGTATCAAGATTGGTAATCAGGTTCTTATTGAATGAAATGTTGAAGTTAACATCCCATCCGAAATCCCTTCCTTTTACGATAGAGGCATCAATGTTAAATTCAAGCCCTTTGTTGATATCAAAACCGGGAACATTGATCTGCGTGATTGGGCCGCCAAACACCAAGCTACCCATCTGGGAGAATATCATGTTCTTAACCTTTTTGTGATAGTAGTCTGCCGAAAAGGTTAGCCTTTGGTTAAGAAAGGTTGCATCAAAACCAATATTTGTTTGCGCTCCTGATTCCCACTTCAAATTAGGGTTGCCGATTTGCGAGGTCGTTGTTACTCCCGGAGCCGCAGTTGGGCTACTGTTATACGCATATGGAGCGCCTGGGCTTAACAGGGTGTACGACGGATACAAAACGGTATAAGGCGGCAAATTGCCAGTTTCGCCCCATCCGGCGCGGATTTTCAGATCGGAAATCCAATTGACATTTTGCATAAAATCCTCATTGGAAACTCTCCAGCCCGCAGATACGGCCGGGAATGAACCCCATTGATTATTAATCCCCACTCTCGAAGTGCCATCCGCCCTGAACGTTCCTGTAAGCAGATACCTGTCATTATAGGAATAATTAATCCTTCCGAAATAAGAATTGGTAGACCATTCGTAATCCTGCGTGTTCACGGTGTAGTGGCCGCTGGACGCATTCAAAGTCTGAATGGCGCTGGTGGCAAACCCTTGTCCGGATTCAGCCGAAAGGGCGATAGATTCGTCCAAAGCAGAAGTGCCGACTACCACGTTGACTGAATGCAAGCCGAATGACTTGGAATAGGATAATGTATTATCCCAAGCCCAACGATAGGTTTCCGAAAAATTGTCCGATGCCTGCCCATTCAGGCTAAGACCGTATAAACTCTTATACGGGTTCAAAAAGTAATCATACTTTGAATTTTCTATTACCGCATTGAGCTGGGACCGGAATTTCAGATTGAATGGGAGCCTGACTTCAACGTACGCATTGCCCAATAAATTATTTCCAATAGTTTGATTCGAATTATTATAAATGTCTGACATTGGATTGTCCCCGGAATAAAATGTGCTGTACCCGTAAACGCCCGGATTGGGGGAGTTGGCGGGCATATAGATTGGTACGTATTCGGGTGTTACCAATGCACTGATGACTGCGCCGCCAAATTGCGTAGATGCATTCACTGGAACGGTTCGCTGATTTGTCCTGTTATAGCTAAGATTCGCACCGAATCTCAACCAGCTTGTAGCGGCCTGATCAATGCTTAATTTTACGGAATAACGCTTGAAATTTGATCCGACCATAATCCCATCCTGATTCAAATATCCAATGTCGAAATAATAAGTACCCTTTTCTGAACCGCCCGATATACCGGCGTTTACTCCCGTTTGCATGGCACTGTGGTAAATCAGATCCTGCCAGTTATTGTTAGTATTATTTAAATTATAGTAAGAAGGAATGGTACCAAGAAAACCTGCCTGGGTGGTATCAAATATTTCTGCTTCCAAAGCAAGCCATTGTTGATTGTTTAAAACGGATATTTTTTTGGTTATTTGCTGATTTCCAGTATACAGGCTGATATCTACCTTGGGTTTGCCTTTCGTACCCTGCTTGGTAGTAATCATAACAACCCCGTTTGTCGATCCAGCAGCGCCATAAATTCCTGCTGCAGACGCATCCTTTAACACGCTGATCGTTTCAATAGTATTGGCATCTATACTTCTTATATCATTTGTCAGGACACCGTCAACTACATATAGTGGTTCACTTCCATTTGGTGAGCCAATCCCTCGAATTTTGACAGAGAGGTCGCTGCCTGGCATGCCGGAAGGCGCCGTAACTTGAACGCCGGGCGCCTTTCCCGTAATGGCCTCTACCGGGCTTACAATCGGCCGGCTGGAAATATCTTTGGTGCTAACCACAGAAATTGCAGAAGTTATGTCCTTTTGCTTTTGTGCGCCATACCCTATGACAACCACCTGGTCCAATTCTTTGTTGGAAGGCAAAAGCTGAATATCTACTACGGACTGGGAATTGACTTTGACTTCTTTGGATTCATAACCGATATAGGAAACGACCAATGTCGCATTCTCTGGAACAGTCAAGGTGTAGGCGCCATTATTATCCGTGCTAGTTCCACTGCCAGCGCCCTTAACCGAAATGCTTACCCCAGCAAGTGCTTCCCCATTTGCCCCGGTAACTTTTCCTGTTATGCGGAGATCCTGCATTGCAAGAGTAGAAGACATGACGACGATTAAATCATTGCTTAAGATTTTATACGTAAGATCCGTATTGGCAAAAATCTTATTAAGAACCTCCTTGATAGAAGATTGCTGAAAATCAGCGTCCACCTTTTTCCTGAGCGATTCAAGATCATAATTATAAAGGAACCTGTACTCTCCATCTTTTTCAATTTTATTCAGCACTTTTTGAATTTCCACCTGGCGCATATTCAACGTAATCGAGCCTTGTGCGAAAACTCCCGCATTGGCCTCAATTGCAGCAAGCAGAATTAGGAGAATGGAAAGTTTCATGACAACTAGGAATTTTAAGAGCGTGTTTTGGCTGATGCTCCTCGCGTTAGATGATGGTTTCTTCATATTCTTATTTTTTAGCGATTTATATCCCGAATCTTGCATTAAGTTTTCACCCGGTACAGGCTCGGCTTAAGATGCTTGCTAAATGCACCTCAATGACAAGTCCGATTGATCTTCTGATATATTCACTTTTTAAATAAATTGATTTCACTGTTATTAATCTGATAGGAAAAAGGAGCAGTCAACTGCAATGCATTCAAAGCCTCATTTATCGTTTCATTTGCAAAAGCGCCTTTAAATCGATAATGCACTAATTCCCTATCCGCAAAAGAAATCTTTACGTTATACCAACGCTCCATTTTCTCAGCAAGTTCCTCAAAACTGTCACCATCGAAGACGAGACGGTTATATACCCATGATGTTTCCACTTTATTACTATCCGGAATAGCCTTTGATATGGCAGTGACAGATATATTGCCAATTGTGGAGCTTTTACGACTATTTGCAATTTGATTAGCATAGTGCTGCACTTGAACCTCCAATTGCTTGTCAATAATAAGTTTCTCATTAGGTTTCAGAATCACCTTAGGCCCATTAGGGTTGTCTTTTCGGCTGACCTCAATAATCCCGCGCAATAAGGTTGTTTCGACAGTTGCATCCTGCGGGTAGGACTTAACATCAAAGGCAGTACCCACTACTTTTATATTTACTGAAGAAACATGAACAATAAAGGGATGCTTCACATCCCTCGTTACATCAAAAAAAGCTTCACCCTCCAAATCCACCTCGCGCAAATTTGTCCCATAATCATTTGAATAATTCAACTTACTTCCAGAATTTAACCATACTTGGGAACCATCAGGGAGCATTAATTTTGTTCTTGCTCCGGATTTAGAAAATACTTCATTTGTTTTATTGGCATTATTTTCAACTATACTTTTTTGCCGATGGATGTAATAATAGGTTAAGCTGGCTAACGAGATAATACCCGCAACTGCCGCAGCAAAGTGCCACCATCTGCTAAATGGAGGACTTATGCGAGGTTTTGATGTCGGAGAAGACCCGAAATCCTCAGGGCGTGGCTTAAATTCAATGATTCTGCGAAATTTTTCCTCATAATCGATTGAAGTATCCCCCTCCTTCCTTTCAGAGTCTGCATAGAAAACAAAATAGGAATGAAGAATCTCGAAAAGCTGTTGCTCTTCAGGGTGTCTTCGCAGCAATTCCTGCAACTCATTAGATTCGGCAACAGTTACCTCACCAGACAATTGACGGGCAATTAAAAACCACAAGCGATTATCCTCCATGAAATATGGTTCTGATAGTGATAGACAGGAAAATCCAATTTTTCTACTAAGGGAATAGTCAGTTTTTCAAAATAAATGTTCATTTGGGCACAATCCGGTCATTTAAATCGATGTAGCCAAATCCTTCCAAAGCAGAGATCAATGCCGATTGGACATAATAAATCTTCGCAAATGCCTACAAACTGCGGCGTACCGCTTACAGCATAGCAAGGTTTTTCCACCGAAACAAGAGAGCATTTAATAGGGAAAAAAGAAGAGGAAATGTTCCTTAAGCAGGCGAGAATGGCGTTTAAATGCTTCGCGGGAATTTTCGTAATGAGCCTAATTTGATTTTGTCAGCAACCCAATGATCGAATTCAGGCCTGAATGCCTTAGCAATTTTTTTAATGGCAATCGCCATTTGTACATCAATAGTATTAACAGAAATATTCAAAATATCAGATACTTCTTTATACTTCAATCCATCTTCACGAACTAATTTAAAAATTATTTTGCAGCGAGGGGGCAATGCCTCTACTTGCTGTTGAATCTTGCGATGCATCTCAGCGGTTATCATAAGGTGTTCAGGGGTTAAAGCAGATTTATATAGATCAATATTAATATCATCAAAAGGCTGAAGGATATTGTCCTTTGCTTTTTGTGATAAATAATTCAGTGAAGTGTTTTTTGTAGCTATATATAAATAAACTCGCAAATTTTTGATCGCAGAAAGATTGGCCCTTTGCTGCCAAATTTTTATGAATACGTCTTCTGCAATTTCCTCAGCAGCCTCTTTGGTTTTGACAATTGCTTTAGAAAATAGGTAGAGTTTATTATAGAAGTAGTAATAAATCCTTTTAAAAGCTTCCTCATCACCAGCTGAGGCGAGTTGCTGCAGACCAAGTATATAGGCATCCGAAAAAGTGCCGCTTTCTTTCATTGACAAGCTGTGAAGGCATTTGAATTCTAGGCCCTTAATTCTATAAATCCCTATCTAATATAAGCCGCCAAATATATTAAGACAACTTGAACTCGATTATTGCTGCAAACTAGCAATCGCTCGTTGAATATTGGAAACAATGCGCCATATGAGAGAAGGAGGGTGCAAAGCAATAGTCACCGGCGATCTAAAATATGTTATTGAAGATACATTTCCAAAAGATATTTGAGCGAGGGCAAATTCCCAATTAAAAAAATCCTCGAAGAAACTGGCGCAATGATCATTAACGCTCTTAATGGAAGTACTTCCATGAAGTTATCTGATAACTTAACCTGCCCCAAAACATAGCACTTATTTTGTTGAGTTTAGAAATAAATTAAAAGGTCGGACAAAATCCGACCTTTTCTATAAGTTGAAAACAATAAGAATTGCTTACTTCAATCGACCTGCGAAATCGACTCCACCGGATAAATCAACTCTTACTAGTATTGCTTTGCTATAGGTTTTCAGCTCCACAAAATAATTGTCCCCATCATCAAATGAATTTCCATACAGAATCATTTCTTCATTATTACTTTGATTGTTATTAAATTCTACAACATCCCCGATGGCATAACTTGCATATCTTCTCAGAATTTCATGTTGTGCATTCAAGGGCAAATCGGTAAAATCTTTCTGCTTTGTTGTGCCTACAAGTTGATTTTGGAAATCGTAGTAAGCTGTGATTTCTTGAGCGCCTTGCATAAAAGATATTTTATCAAAGTCTTTTATACTGTCAAAATGAACATTCGTAGCGTCAGGGAAATCATTCGCAAATTGTTTCTTGGTAAGACCACCTACATCATCACGATTTCCGATTCTTTGTTCTTTTGTTATTTCCTTTCTGTTTTCATTTTCTTCCAACTTTCCTTTTCTTGTGTCGCAGAGTTCATTGTTGGAGTGCGCAAATGTTAGAGTAGTAGTCACCAGTAAGGAGCCCACTATTAAAATTAGTTTTTTCATAATTTTCATTTTATTGTTATTAAAATTTAGACCACAAAGCTATATCCCGCCCGAGATTTCTATGGGTACTAATCGCTCAACGGGCACCATCTATCGCCCAACAGGCAGGATGAATATCTGAGTCATTTTCAGCAGTTAAATAGTAACGTTTTATATTTATTTTTTTAAGAAGAAGTTGGTGAAACATTGCAATATCCATTTTACCAATTCTTGCGACTTTCAATTGCAAATTATCGAAGAGGCAATATCCGGGCCTGCCAACTTATTATTTACGTGTTGTGCTAATAAGATATGTTAATAAAAAAAGTGGCAAGTGATTGAATAAAAAGATGTTGTGCGGTTGTCTATGTAAGTGACTAAACAGACATCCAACAATGCACAACATCCAGACGAATTTCGGTAGATTCTATCGTATGTGCAAACAGTTCCAACGGTTCAGGTATTGCCGAAGTGGAGGGTTTTGAAAACCTTAAGTTGAGTTCAGCATTGAAGTTTCATAGCAGCACAAATGTTAAAGTTTGATCGTCACCCCCATTGAGGCAATACTATGTTAGCGGTAGTTGTTTTCATTTCTTCGTCAATTTGTATCTCAAGTGTGTTGTCAAGTTTGATGGTATTACTTCTAAAATTTGAATATCATATTTGTCTTTGTCAATGCCGTCAAACAGTCGGATACCTCTTCCTAAAAAAAGAGGGGCAATGTGCATGAAAAATTCGTCCACAAGCCCTGCATTGAGAAATTGTTGTATAGTATTCCCACCACCTTGTATTCTTATGTCCTTTCCTTTGGCTGATTGTCTTGCTTTTTCCAATGCACTTTGTATTCCGTCATTGATGAAATAAAAAGTTGTTGCCCCCTTTTGAACCCAGGGTTCCCTTTTTTCGTGTGTCAGAACATAAACATCTGCTTTATATAAATCTTCTGCCCAATGGACTTCGCCTTCTTCAAACATTCG
>Ga0207040_1320_pt1 | contig 10959 bp, 13 predicted proteins | sample Alteio_BWMinCont_72_FD_153279 | JGI IMG/M metagenome (GOLD analysis project Ga0207040, IMG submission 153279) | Enriched cells from forest soil in Barre Woods Harvard Forest LTER site, Petersham, Massachusetts, United States -... | ecosystem: Environmental > Terrestrial > Soil > Temperate forest >... | reverse complement strand
CTGCCGTTAGATATTGCGGTTAGGTTGGAGGAGTTGCCCGCCGCCAAGCCAGAGCCCGCGCCAGCACCGGTAAAGCCCGACACGAGTCCGGCAGAGCTGGTCGCAACGTTGGAGGCTATCAAGGAACGGACATTCCGGCTAAGGGCGTTGTTCGCGGTATCTCTCGCTCACGATTGCGCCATCGAGGCTGACCGGTACTTGGCGATCTTTCAGGATCTCGCTATTGAGCTAAAGAACAAAGACCCGCAGGCCCTCGATCAGGTAGTGGCTGGGCATGAGGCGCTTCTTACGTCTCCGCCAATCCAGATCAGACAGACGATCCCGTTGGATACTCAAAGATTATGTGAATTACGCTGGGAGGTCAGCCAGGCCCCCATACGGCGTATACCTAAACGCCAAGTTGAAAATGTCCCGGATGGATTGTCATGGATGCTGTAGAACGGATTTACCGCGAGATCTCGCAACCTTCCCCACCGCAGCCTAAACCAGCCAGCGCCACCACGGACGCAAAGCAGGTCACGCTGACCAGGGCCGACGTGAATGCAATTATTGAACGGAGGCGTGTCGGGTCGCCGGAGGATCTCCAGTACATCATTGATAACGCGAAATCGCTTCATCTAAACCAGGGGGAGCGTAATCAGATTGGATGTGATCTGTCCATCCTCATGGCGCAACGTGCCCGTCAGGTGAATGGACGCCGCGAGAATCCAGCCGCCCAATTCATCAGCCAGGTGCTGGGACTGGCGGAGACGCCATACGGCATGATCGAGCGGGCATGGATCAACCATCAATTACGGGCTGGGGCGCAGGCAATCTCGCGATGCCGCAATCATCGTCCGCCCGCTTGTCAGTGTTGGGCCGCATCTCGTGTGACGTTATGGCAGGCCCAGGCTAACGGGGAAAAGAGCCCAGCCGCATGGGCTGCAACTAGAATTTATGCGTTCCTGGAGGACTTGGAGCTAGCATCTCGGCCCTGACCCTCTTCCACGCCAGCTACCGCTCCAGGTGAAACAGTAGGAGGCCAAAGATGGCCCATAGCGCGCGATTAGGATACTCCTGAGAACGTTGACTTTGAGTGCTATGGCCTGATAGCGGACAATTACCGCGCGGCGGAATCCGAAATCTACCATTAACTTGGGCTACGGCGGGCTACACGCCTGGCCCTGAGTAGTAGAATCGTTGCGGAAGACCCACCCAGTGACTATGGTTGATTGGCGCGCACACAAGAAAGCCCATAAATTGGAAACCTGCCCCGTGCCGGGCTGCGGAGGGATGATGCGCCTTCGCTGGGATAAATACACTTGCGAAAAGTGCGGGCACTTCGATCAAGATATTTCGTTGCACGATATTGTCGAACGTGATGATCCGTCTTTTCTGAGGGAGTGTCGCTGCACCTATTGTGCAAGCCAGCGCAAGTGAACGCCATCCCGTAGGGCAGTTGCACCTTTTGGGTTGCGACAGGAAAGCAAATGGGCTGCGAAGATGAAGGGCATGTACTCAAGCATCGTGACGACGCTCTGGGCATTTGGCACGCATGCGATTGCGGGTTTCGCAGGTCTTTCGATATGGCCCCAGAAGGCATCTGTTCGGACTGCGATGGGACTTGTGCTAGGTGTGGTTCCTCGCCTGCTCGACGACATAAAGTAGAGAGCGAGGGGATTGTGCACCGTCGTTGTGACCAGTGCTTTAAGAAAGACCTTCTCCTTATAGCGCGGTGGAACGGAGAGTTTGATTTAACCACGTTCGAAGCATTAGTGGTTTGTTTCGCGGTGGGGATTCCGGCGCATTTCTTTTTTCGTTGGCTTATACGTCCTCTCGGTGGCGTGGTTGAAGGCATCATAGAGTTCGTGGCGATGGGGTCCGCCATATTCATCGCACAGCACTTTGCACTGGCACGACTATGGCGGAGGGGCGAAACGCTTGCAGAACGGAAAGCCCACGAAAGAGAACAGGCAGAGTTGGCAAGGCGCAAGCGCATTTGGTTTGGCGATCGACAAAGTTGAGCCCGATTATCCGCTCACAACCGGGTTTTGGGACTGGCCTTTCGGGCCGAAGCGACTCAACCATTCAACCCACTGCAGGACAATACCGGCCACTCCGATGGGCCTGCGCACACAGTCTATGGTGAAATGCCCGATTGGCGTAGTAGCGGTTGTTCTGGGCGCTGTACGTGTTAACTACGACCGGAGTCGTGTGACCCGTTACCGAGCACATGCCGCAACTGGCTACTTCGATGGGTACTGCCGTGATGGGCGTTCCCCGTTCCAGGGGCATTAACCCAAGACAGCTTCCACTAAGAGACAGCATAGGACATACCTCTAACTGCCCAACTCACGCTTTTACCTTGGCCAAGTCAGCTATTACTACGAAGGCATTCGTAGTTAACGCGCTATCGCCCCAGAACATCGGACCTGTGAACGCGCAACGCATCGCAGGCAAAAGCAATCACTCCGCAGGGCGGACAGCACGCATGAACGGGTGATAGATGGATTGAGGGGTTACGCGACGCAAGGTACTACTGTCAAAAGAAATGATACTACTTCATTCCTATCGGTTTACTATACATACCGACAGGGAAAGTTACATCGCAGTAAAACAAACAAGGAGCAAACGATGTCTAATGCACATACCAACCCAGAACAGGATCGCCTCGTCGCCCTCAGCCCTCAGCAGCAAAATCCAGGAGCAGCCCGCCCAGAAGATTTTAAGGTCGAGAATAATCGAGGCCCAGGGCAAGCCGGAGACACCAAGTCTGAGCGCGCGGCACTCCTCGCCGAGGCCGATAGCGATCAGAAAAGCCAGCTCACCGGAGGAATCCCAGTGCGGAATGAGGTCCCCGACCGGAAGTTCTATGACCCAAGCGATTATGAATAAAGCACAACGCCGCAAAACTCACGCCGCCATCAACGGCCTCAGTTATCAGGACGTGGCCGGTATCGTCCAGGGCCAGTTCCCCCGCGCCAAAGACGCTAGGATCGATCAGCTCGCCAAGATGGTGATAGCCAACGCTCACAGGCAAGTATCGCCCCGACTGCCACGGAAGACGCAGCGCGGGTAAGTAGCTCCAGAAACACGAAACCCACGGGATGAGCCATCTCATCACCGTGGGTTTTTTGTGTCCGTTGACAAGGGCTGGCCCCGATGAATTCAGGCCGCCTTACGCAGCGCGCGCGTCAACGTGTTCACCGATACCCGTAGATGTTTGGCTATTGGACGCAGTCCCATACCCTGGCCCTGCAGCTTGCGAGCGGACGCAATATCCACCGTGACCGGTCGCCTCCCTAGCACTCTGCCCGCCTTGACCGCGCGCTGCAGGCCAGCCTTGGTGCGTTCGCCGATAGCAATCCTTTCCTGCTCGGCCAATGTGGCCATGATGCTGATAACCACGTCCCGCATGACGCCGCAACTGTCGAAGAATGGCTCCTGGAACGAGCGCCAACGGCAGGAATAGCTATCCAGCAGGGTCAGTAGGCGAAGCGTAGCCCGTGTACCTTCCCGGCTAAACCGGTCCAATTTCCAAAATAGGATCAGATCAAACGCATTTTGGGAGGCAGCTAACATCAAAGCGTCAAACCGTGTCCGGTCCTTTTTGCCCGAGCCCGTGACGGTATCAATGTATTCGGCAACAATCTCCCAGCCCTGCTTGGCGGCAAACTCGCGTAGCTGCAATAGTTGGTTATCATTGTCCTGCTTGCGAGTAGAAACCCGCGCGTAGATCGCAATCTTCATAGGCCCCCCCGTGTGGCATCATTCGTTCGTTTGTTAGCACGCTTCATTTGGTTGGCAAGTCGATGAAACCATGTGCGCCATATCGCCGACGTTTCTTGATACATCAACTTTCTTTCTTGAGATAGAGTTCAATCGCCCTCCTGACAAGCTCGGAGAGCGGTGCGCCAGTCTTGTGGGACAGTTTTTCCAATCTAGCCTTTTGGTCTTCGTCGATGCTGATATTGATTCTGGTGGCTCCACGCAGTACAGCCTTCATTGTGACCTCGCTTTCGATGTGGGATTATCCTGCATCATGTGGTGTACGTCAACGTCAAACCGCAGTCACGCGGCCAGGATCTCCGTCTCAAGGGTCATCAGAGCATCCCTAACATTATTCAGACTGTCCTTCGCCAAACGTGCCAGATTAGGGCACGCTGTTGAGCCGTCCGTCTCTGCATCCCACACCTTCTGTAGCAGCCCGACAATACCCTCAGACATGCCGTAGGATGAGAAATCCACGCGACGGCAACGACTGAGAAAGCGCGCCTCAAGCGAATCAACGCTATTACAGGTAAAGCAAAAGACGGTGTTAGGCGGATATGCCGTACCGTCCAGCTTTGAAAGGAATGCCAGTTGGGCAGCGTTTGTCATGCGGTCAGCCTCGTCCACCAGAACGACATGGAACCGCCCAGGCTGGCCAGTCTCCTGGATTCGTGGGTAGTAGTGGCATCGGTCGGTAACGGATTTGACCGTAGCAAGATCGCAAGACTGGGAAGGGATATGGTGTAATTCGCCTGCCACAGCGCTGCAGATCGCCAGCGCCATCGATGTCTTGCCCGTACCAGATGGGCCGACGAATAGCCATGCACTCGGGTAGGGACTCTCTACAAACTTTGCCATGATCCGTTTGGCCTTCTCCAAGCCAACGAATTGTGAAATAGCTTTAGGCTGATATCGTTCCGCTAGGGATTGGGGGAACTGGAAACCAGCCTGCTCGAACATCGATTGGGTAGCCACAGTGTCTTTCTCCGGATGCTAAGGTGCATCAAGCGCACGGCTGGGGGAGCCGTGCCCATGTCGCACCTAGCATCTAGGCCGCATGGTTGGCTAGGACGGCATCCAGTAGACTGCCATTGCCAACACCAGCGAATGGACGTGACTGGATTACGCTATGGACTGGAGCGCCAGATGTGGCCTCTAGGATTATCTCTAGGGCCTGTGTCTTGAGGCGTTCGCCAGTTCCGATGACGGCATTTTCTGCCCGCGCTTGTTCGATTGAATATCCTTCCCGCGCGTCTGTTATGCGTGCCGTCCGGTAATGGTCTGTGTACTCAGTTACGGCGTTGAGCAGGTTATAACCAGTACCGCGAATGGACGGGAACGCGTTGTTATCGTTGGACTCGTATAGCCTCAACACGTCCGCCAGAATATTCTCTCGCCTTGTTGTGTTCTGTTTTTCATCGGTAGGCTTGGGGAAGAGACGGTCCATAACGCTAGTCAGCGACTCCCGCGTTATGCGCCGCGTGGCCAACGTCTGCAGTTTGTCCTGAAGCTTGCCAGCGTCCATGACTACGCCGTCCATCGTCCGCTTGGCATCTTCGAAGCGGGCGTTAGCATTCTTGGTGTGCTTGATTCTCAGGATTCCAGTGTTGGTTGAAAGCGCTTGACGTAGGGTATTGCGGCAAACTACGCGGACACTCGACAGCGCTGCAGTGTGCGCCATAGAGCCATCATGGGCCGTGGTAAAGACCAGATAGGACTCGCTCTTGTCCTCTCCGTTGACGGCAATATCGGCACGCGGCACACGTACAGCGCACCAAATCGTTGCACCGTTCCCCAGCGCTCCAGCGCTGTCGTAGTGTGCGCCGCCGTTGTCCTGGAGCAGGTCATCAACAAACTGAAAGCATTCCCTGTTCTGTTTAATCGTGAAACCCTCGCCCACGTTGCTGGCTAGTTCCGCCCCGTCGATATCGCGGAAGATCGAATAGCTTGAGACCGGAACAACCTTGCCGTGCGGGTTGCGGGCATAGTTTTGATTCTTGACTACCTGCCAATCGAGACCAGCCAGGGACATTGCCTGCTCCCAGTTAACGGCAGAGTCGCATCGTTGCCCTAGCTTATGCCAGGCATCTTCCCGTGTGCCTACTACGAACATCGCGCGTTTGCCGTTTATTAGCGCCAGATCATGTGCCATTTTGTTTTCTCCCGTGTGGTGCGGTTTGTGTTGCGAGTGCGACAGTACACTGCGTCATTGCATGTGATATCACATGCATTCACATGTCACAGATAACAAACCGCAAATAATCGCTTGACAGGTTTTGGGATTTTCGCTCGCGAATTCGAATGCATTAAGCGGAAGCGCGAGCACTGGCGGATGCCGTGAAATTGCGCTGCCAATCGGCAACGAATGAATCCGCCCTTGACGGGGGCAACGCAACGCTGGAAGGCAAACGAACACAAGCAACGCGCGATCAGGAGTGGATTAGCACGCGAATAGCAAATGAACCGCAGTGCAGGAAAAGCGGACGGCAAGGAGTACTACTTTACGTTATTGGCCAGGGGGTGGGGGTGGGGAGGCCCCTTAGGTACTTACGCCGATGCCGGAATCGCTAGGCAAAGACAATCCGGCCCGTCGCTACGCTCGAAACCTACCAAGCAAGACGGCAAGCTAGAATGCCTCATCCAGATTTGTTGCCGTCTTCAGTTTCTCGAAGTTCGTGTACCTCAAACCCTGCAACTGCTTTACCCGACCGTTGCTCGTCAACTTCAATGGCCCGAGTTCTCGCGCATGTTCCGTGAAGTTGATCACCATTTTGCCTGTGTCCAGCCAAGGTTCTATTGAGCGGATTGGCGCGTAGTGCGTGATAGCGGAGATCGGAGCAGTCCGGTAGACCGCGACGTACTCTAGCTGCGAAATCATGGCCGGGTTAATGCGGACTTTGTACCAACGATCTTGACCGAGGAAAACTTCCTTGAATCCGTCCTCTCGGGCGGCAACTACCACGGTGTCAAAGACTGAAGGATTACGTGCCGTTTCTTCGAGTTTATTCGTTACCTGTTTCTGCGGCTTCGCAGCTTTCACCCGACCTCCTCACTTGGCAGTCAGCAATTTGCGGCTTCGTTTATTGGATTTCGGTTCGCGTTCGCGTTGCTTATTAATCCGATCCAGCAACGTGGCTGCAGGCTCAAACTCCCTACCTTCTCGTTGAGCCAGTTCAGCTTCGGAGGGAACTAGCTCGCCATGGAACGCCTTGGCAAGAATGGATTGCGTGAGTTTGTTGACTCGTGCTACCCCCGTCACAACTTGCGCTTCAACATCGTCCGCAAGAGCGGAAAAGATATCAAAACGCCGAACGATCTCGACTTGCTCTATAAGTGGAGGCAGCGGAATCGATACGGAATCTAGTGTTGTTTGGTTGACGAAGGGTTGGCCCGAACCTCCTGCATCCGCATTTAGGTCAGCTTGCGTATAAACCATTGAAATAAATCGCAAGTTAGCTTTAGGAGAAATTTCTTTTGCGTAGATGGCGTTGTCAGTCACCCAAACTCTGCCTTCGGTCACATATACATTTCCGCAGAGCGCACCGACTCGCCCAATCACAAGTGTAGGCCTGTCAACAAGCCACTCGGAGTGACGCCCAGCAACACCATTTCCTCCGTAGACCAAGAACTGGCCATCGCATTGTTTTGTCCTTGGCAAGAATTTCCCACTAGACCATTTGAACAGTTGATCTCCTCTGGTGGAAGCCCAACTCTGTGGCAATTCGCTCGCGTCCGGCTGGTTGTGTGGCGAGGGTGCTACGCCAACTGGATGGGCGGCACGCCAATCTTCCGTCAGTCTCCCTGAACATGCAGCCGCCACCATGGCTTGGCGAAGGCGTTTGAGGATAGGGGGCACTCGGGAAAGTCGCTCTCGGACACTGCGAACCTTTGCTATCAACTGTGCAACCTGATTAGCGATCCTCCCTTGCTCAGCAGTCGGGGGAACGGGGATTATCAAGTCGCAGAGTTCTTCATAGCGGACGCTCTGAACTGTTGTGCCGTCCTTTCGGTTGTTGGTGAGGATTTCAGGAGCCAACGCACGTAAGGCAAGGGCAAGCCATTCGTTAAGGTTGCAATCGGGGCAGTAAAACGCCTTGAGGTCTTGATTGATTGAAACTGGCGTATCGACGACCGCAATAGGTAAAGTGTGGGCGAGAATACCGCTGCGAACAACAACTAGCACGGAACCAACAGGACAGAGGCGAAGTCGTGTCTCCTGCAACGCTTTCTGCGTGATGAAATCTTCTCCTCCCGCGAGTCGCCATGCCTTAATGTCTTTTGACGAAACCCACGGCACTTTCCCGCCCCAATAGCTGGCGTTGCTGGTGGAAGGGGTCATTCCACCCCAACTGTGGAAATAGTCACCAACGCGGATTGTGGCCCAGCCCTCCGGCAAACCTGTGGTCATGAATGACAGTGCTTTCTAAGCCAAAGCTGATTTCTCAGTCGGTGGCACTCACGGTGGCGCTCGCCTCACTGCCGTTTTCCAGTAGAGTGATTATGGTCGTTAGTTCCTCGACAGCGGCCTGAAGTTCGGCGATGGCATCAGTAGCGAGTTCTTCTGGCTCAAGCACTCCGTCGCCGTCATCGAGAGCGTCATCCTTGAGCCACTTGAGGCTGTCTATTTTGAAATCGCGAGCCTTGACTTCATCAATGGAGAACCTACGCCAACGGTCCTCCTTCGTGTCGCCCGATTTGCGTTTCGCGCCGCCATTAGGGTCGGCTCCGTAGCACTTCTCGAATTCCGCGAAGTGCTCGGCTATGAGCGGACGATCTTTCTTCGTGATATGGGGCACGTTGCTGCGTCCGTCGTACAGCCACATCGTTTCTGTCTTGCAGCCCTTGGTAAAGAAGATCACGTTCGTTTTCGTGCCGGGGCTGTATGGCGTGAAGGTGCCATTCGGAAGGCGAAGTACCGTGTGGAGATTGCAGTCCTCTGTAAGAATCTTGAATACTTCGCCAGCCTGATCCGCAAACAGGCAGTTATCAGGCACGACGACGGCAGCACGCCCTCCGGGTTTCAGGATTGTCACTACGTGCTGGATGAAGTTGAGTTGCTTGTTGCTGGTGCTGATGGTGAAATCGTCTCTGGTGGGTGCCTGATTCGCACCCTTCGTGCCGAAGGGCGGGTTCGTCATGACCACATCAAATCGTTGTCCACTCGGAATCTCGTAGATCGAATCTCCCAATGCGATGTGAGGCTCAAGACCATGCAGATAGAGGTTCATCAGGGTCAAACGACGCGGACGTTGAACAAGTTCCTGCCCAAAATACGTTTCCGATTTGAGCCGCTTCACCAAATCGCGAGGCAGTGCACCGCCCTTCGTTCCGTCCATTAACCATTCGTAGGAGGAAACAAGGAAACCGCCCGTCCCGCACGCCGGATCACACATGCTGAACTCTTTGTGAGCACGCGGATCGGGCTTCATGCACCGGACAAGAGCCTTAATCAGGAGGCGGGGAGTAAAGTATTGCCCAGCGCCTTTCTTGCCTTCGCTTGCAGCCTTCTCAAGCAGCCCCTCGAACGCAGCCGCCTTAATGTCGGTATCCAGCGCCGTCCATTCAATGTCGTCAATCAGCCCCAGCAGCTTCTTGAGATTGACCGGATTGTTGAACCTCGATTGAGCACCAGCGAAGATGTCACCAAGCAGACCTCGTTGCTGGCCGAGTTTTCGCAGTAGATCGATGTAATGATCCTGCAACCCTGTGCCGGATTTGGTCACGAGGCTCTGCCAATCGCAGCCCTTCGGCAATTCAATGTCACGCTCATCCGCCATCTTCAAAAACAGCAAATAAGTTAGCTGCTCGATGTAATCGCCGTAATCAATCCCGTCGTGGCGCAGTGTGTGGCAGAAACCCCAGAGTTGCTGGACTACATCGGTCATAAAGCCATGGCCTCATTGAATTGGCTGATCAGTTGCGGAAGATGTCCTGCGAAGACCTTGTTGGCTCGACCCCAGCCACCGACTCGGTTAAACACTGGCAAGGCGTCGAAGTCGCTGGAGTCGATAGTCAGGTTCTCGGCCAAGTGCCCCTCTATCCGATCAAGCCACTGCACCTGCTCAGGCGTGAAGTTTTTGCCCGACGTAATCTTCGCCATGGCGAGCTTGACTCGTTCCTCAGCAGTGTACAAGGGCTGTTGCTCATTGGCAGCGCGCTTGACCATCGAAATGATATCCACGAGCGCCTTTTGATAATGCAATTCGTGGGCTCTCTGGAGGTTTTCTTTGTTGAACCGCTGGGGTGTTCCTGCGAGCTTTAGCTGCAAGTCGCTCAAAGCCTTCGTGCTCCAGTCCTTCGGGCGCTGCAACAAGATTCGGATTGCCTCAATTTCCTGAGGGTTCTCACGAACGAACTGAACGAACGCTGTGATGTAGTCGCTGGGCTTGTATTCCCTGCCGTCGATCCCACGCACGAGCCATGCGGAACTGACGGTATCCTGCGTTTCGTAGGCCACGATGAACCTGCGTTCCTTGCGGGGATAGTTCATCAAGAGGTCTTGGAATGCCTTGTCTCGCAGTAGACTCATCGTGTCCCCGAAGGCGTGGGTCAGTTTGCTGGGGAGATCGCTGGCGTACTTTCCCACGTCACCACCCGGAATGTGAGCAGCAAACATGCCCCGCGCCTCGCCCGACATCTCCTTCTCGATGCGTTGGAGACGTTTGACCAGCCTGCGGATGTTGTAATCCCGATCCCGGTTACTCCAAATGTCTTCGATAATCTGGACAATCGTGCACGGCTCGCGGTCTGGCGGCTCAGCGGTGATCGCCGTGGCGTTCTTGAAGTACTCCAGCAGGGTCCCGTCAAAGCAGTCAAACACGACAAAGTGGGACTTGTCTGGGAAGTGTTCGCCCTTGCGGGTGCCACGACCAAGCATTTGTTCGAACAAGATGCGTGATTTCACCGGGCGCAAAAAGACGATGCCTTCCAGATCAGGAATATCCACACCAGTCGTTAGTAGATCAACGGTCACGACGATAGTCGGCGCTGGTCGATTGCGGAACTCGCGGATATGCTGAAGTGGACGATCCACCTTGCCCGTGATCTTCTGAACAAAGGAGTCACCGCGACCGAAAATGTCGCGAGCAATGTCCACAAGCTGGTCGGCGTGCGACGTGTGCGGAAGGTCGTTGCTGGCAAAAATAAGCGTTTTTGGCAAGCGACCATATAGCTGCTCGTGCTCCAACATCCATTTCTTAACCTCTTCGA
>Ga0207040_1067_pt1 | contig 11074 bp, 10 predicted proteins | sample Alteio_BWMinCont_72_FD_153279 | JGI IMG/M metagenome (GOLD analysis project Ga0207040, IMG submission 153279) | Enriched cells from forest soil in Barre Woods Harvard Forest LTER site, Petersham, Massachusetts, United States -... | ecosystem: Environmental > Terrestrial > Soil > Temperate forest >... | reverse complement strand
GTGGTGGCGTTATAGGTATCCTGTTCGAAAGGCAGAACGGCCGCGCCAACGGGATCAGACGCAAAAACGATGTCGTACCCATTGGAACTGGTCACATTGCCGCCGTTTCCCGTAGTGGCAAGCTCGGAATACGTGCCAGAAATGAGCACGGGAAAATTGATCTCGTCGGTATTGGGAACCTTGGTGTGATCAATCGTGATCGTACGACGATAACCGTAGCCATTGGACCAAGACTGGGCAACTGCGGGCATAACCCCTACCGACAAGCCCAAGATAAGAAGGATGAGGATTCCAGGTAGGTTCAACGCTCTGATCTGCAAGAGTTTGATCGTTGAGATTATTGGTCGCCCAGTTCTGTTCTTGGAACAAGGCATGCCCTTTACGTTGCAGAGGACAAAACGTTCGACTCGTCTGGACACACCCATCATCACGGACCTCTTCCCGGACTTCAGTTAAGCCCAAGAACTCAGAGGACATCAATCAAACCTGTACGCAACTACGCGCCGCGTGTTGAACGCAGTTCCTAGTTCGGGACGGCCACTGTTGTGCTTGCGAGGCCGGCTTCATTGGCTCTTCCGACAAATGCTCGGCAGGTAGGACAGCGGTTAGACTGGGGATCTCCCGCAAAAGGTAATGGGCATACTATTACTATCACATAATAATAAAGTCAAGTTAATACGCATTCATAAAGCACAAAATCTCTGAAAAATTGCTGATCGCTCGAAACTCTTGGACCTCAACTGAACAGATTAAATACGGAGCGCGAATGCACTTGTTACGTGGATACGAGGATCAAAGGAGTTACAGGCAATCTCGAGAGAAAAAGTTCGCAGTTTGCGACCTTTCGCTGTTACAGGCATTGCTGCTTACCGCACAGGAGTTGGGCTTTCGATCCACGACACCATTACAGACTCGAGCTAACGGCCTTCTGGTTCTTAGGCATAGGACGCCAGTTCTGCGTGCAGGACATCGTAACCTTGGCGAAATGACCAAGGTGGACGATGCTCTTGCGTATCTTGTACAAATCGACGATTGACGAAAGGAAATTCGATGGCGCAAATTATAGGAAATCCGTCCGCGCGTTGGCTTCGCTTCAACTCGCAAGGAACGCGGCGAATTCGGCCCGCTACAGTGCATGCCAAGACACCTTCCGCTATGAGAGTAACCTGGATTTGCCCCGCTAAATTTCGACGATTTTGTGAACTATTAAGGCTGTCTCATCTAGAACAGCTTTCTAGGCTTTGCTTTGCGATTATGTGCTTGTCACAGTAGCGCTATGGCGAGTTGAGAACCACGCGCTGCCCGGGATTTTCGGAATATGCTTTTCGAGAATTCGGACAGAACGCGGTACGAGCAACGTTTTGGTAGTTCCTTAATCCTTACGTCATTCATCATGAATCTCAAGACTGACCCACGTTACCGATCCGACATAGATGGGTTACGCGGCGTGGCGGTGCTGCTAGTGGTTGCGTTTCATGCCGGAGTACGGTCGATGATGGGCGGGTTTATCGGCGTCGACATTTTCTTTGTGATCTCAGGGTTCCTGATTTCTGGAATTATTTTCAAGAGTCTCGATGAAGGACATTTCAGCTTTGCGAATTTCTACGCTCGCAGAGTAAGGCGTATCTTCCCGGCCTTGATAACGGTATTGCTATTCGTTTGGGTTGTCGGCTGGTTCACTCTAACTCCCGATGACTACAAGCAACTTGGTCAGCACGTTGCGGGTGCAGGTTTCATTTCAAATTTTCTGCTCTGGAAGGAAGCAGGATATTTTGATAGTGGAGCACAGTTCAAGCCGCTGCTGCATCTCTGGTCGTTGGGAATAGAAGAGCAATACTACCTCCTGTGGCCGCTGACTTTGTTCTTTCTCTGGAAGACGAGATTCAGGGTTTTGATATTGGTCCTTCTTTTCGGCGCCTCGTTCGGGCTGAACATGCGGCAGATCGCGGTCAGTCCTGCGGCTGCGTTCTACCTGCCGCAAACCCGCTTCTGGGAACTCCTCGTCGGTGCCTTCGCGGCATATTTGAATGCGTATAGACGCGATTGCATCGACAACATCCTGAGACGTTTGCTGATGTGGGATTGCTCCCCCCAATCGCTCGCCTCCCTTCAAAACGTCAAAGCCTCTCTGGGGCTCCTATTGATAGTTCTCGCTCTTCTGGAGGTGGACGGGAGCAGAGCGTTTCCGGGAGCTTGGGGTTTACTGCCTACCTTGGGCAGCTTGTTGATCATTTCAGCCGGGCCGGGGGCGCCGATAAATCAGAAGATATTCTCTAACCCCTTATTGGTATTTGTCGGCCTGATCAGTTACCCGCTGTATCTTTGGCATTGGCCCCTGCTTTCCTTTCTGAGAATTGTTTCTCCCGGCCAGCCTTCGCCGATTGCAAGGGGCGTCGCAGTTGCCAGTGCCTTCGTGCTTGCCTGGCTGACTTACCGTTTTGTGGAAAGGCCGGTGAGACGAACCAACGCCCAGTACCGAGGAGTTAAGCCCGTCCAGATTCTTGTTCCTGCAATGCTGGTTGCGTGTGGACTGGGCGTTTTCACTGTCGTGGCCAAAGGCTTGCCCGTCCGACTCTCAGCGGACATTCGGGAGCTTGCCGCGTATGATGCCGATGATCACGTCTCTGGATGGCGACAGGGTCATTGCTTCCTAAATCCCGAACAGGATGTCCAATCGTTTGAAACGTCATGTACGGATGTGACACCGCTAAATGGACCGCTACTACTTTTGTGGGGTGACTCGCATGCTGCGGATTTGTATCCGGGAATCCGCGCTTTGCAGGATAGCCATTCATTTAGGGTGGCACAGTACACGACATCCCTATGTGCTCCGCTTCTCAATATCGATGTGCCTGAGCGGGCGCATTGCCGGGAGATCAACGACTGGATTCTTATAAGAGTTAAGGAACTGTGCCCCGACACGGTCATTCTGGCGGCACAAAACTGGTTTTCGCATCGAGTCGACAGTGACGCAAGTTTGTCGAGAACAGTGGCAGCGATCGAGCAAACAGGCGTTCGGCGAATAATTATTGTCGGCCCCAATCCTCAATGGAAAGATTCCCTGCCGCGTCTTCTCCTTCACTCATCGATAACGGCACTTAATAGAATTCCGGAGCGGATGACTGACGAATTCAATCAAGACTTCATCCGCGAGGATGGTGTTCTGCGGTCGCAAGCTGAAGCCAGCGGCGCAATTTATTTGTCTCCGATAAGCGTACTTTGTAATGAATCAGGTTGCCTGACAAGGATCACGGATAGCGGCCAAACCGATCTGATTTCATTTGATAAGCACCACTTAACCCTAATTGCATCCCGCTATCTCGCCAAAATGTTCTTCCCATCTTATTTTGGTGTGACCCGTGGTGTCATGTGATTATAGAGCGTGAATACACATGTTCCGTGGATACGAGGATCAAAGGGGTTACAGGTAATCTCCCGAGCAAGACTCCGCAGTTTGCGACCCTTCGGTTTTACAGGAGTTGCTGTTTACCGCACAGGGGTTGGGCTTTCGATCCGCGACACCATTACGGCTGTTTGGGTGTATCGCGCAATGACAGTGCCAGAGGAGTTTGTTTCCTCGATCAGAATGTCGCCGTCGCAAGCAAAGCCGCTAGTTATACTCGGCGACACTTTCTCGATGCGCCTTCCCAACGGATCGTATTTGAACATCAAAATTGCTCTAAGACTTTGGCGGCGTCACGACCGTTACGGAATTGGCGGTCGAAACCGCACAGATAATAAACTCCTTCATTTTCGCACCTCCAAAGCGGATCCCAACCGAACCTCAACATAGTACCCAATCCGTTAATAAATGATTTAGGAACCTTAGAACGTAAGTCGCTGGCCGTTTGCTGGCCGCAGCCGGATAATCGAATTGTGAAGTACAGACCTGGTAATCGAAAAGAAGCCGTCCGAAGAAATGGTCGTGGAGCTCAAACACTGCCTATCCGGACAAGGAACGGGGACTTCGATTTGGGTCAGTTCGGTGGCAATCGTTCGCCCACAGGCCGTAGGGGCTCAGATGTCTGTGGATCGCAAGACCCAAGGTCAGCAGTTCCCACAAAGGGAGGGTGTTGATCGAACGCCCCTGGAAATTTGCTCTGGCGGCGATGCAAGGGTCATTCGGCCATTCAGCAACGGAAAAGCCGGATGGCTGTCCGAAAAACTAAAACCCACCCACAAATGACCGCCCTCCTCCCTCCACTTGCGTCGTAATACGACGTCCGAACCCACCGAGAAATCCTCACGTCGTTGCCGTTTCGCGTTGTCCAATACTTGGTGAATAATCGTTCATAGCTCGGAGCTATGACATCGTGTCATCGAGTCGCGTGACAAAACGCCAAACACGAACCGCCGGTTCGGTTTAAGCCTAGTATTGTGAGTACTAATACCTTCAAGTGCGATCCATCGCATCATCAATATCCATTTGACTGAATTCACCCCGGTGGCAATTGTATCTCGCGGTGATTTGGTCCTCGTGAACGTATCACAGCCTGAGGGCGAGGAAGGCTATTGGAAATGGCCATGAATCCAGACGTGGAACTGCGGGTTCTTCGTTATGTTATTGCCGTGGCTGATGAGCTGCATTTCACTCGCGCCGCGCTGCGGTTGCGGATCGCCCAGCCATCTTTGAGCAAGCAAATTCGGGATCTCGAAGACCGGATGGGCGTGCAGCTCTTTGTCCGTAATCATCGACAGGTCCGTGTGACTGCAGCCGGACGAGTTTTCGTGAAGGAGGCTCGGAAGGCGCTGGAGCATTCGGATCGGGCCGTGAGTTTGGTGGTAGCCCTGAGGCACCCCGCGGGCGAATCCATGTCGATCGGATACTCGCCGCAAATGAATCTGCATCTCTTAACGATTATCCGTAATATCTCAACTGCACGGACTTCACGACTCAAAATAAATCTCATCAGTTCGAATACCCCTGATCAAATGCAAGCTCTCTCGGAGGGGAATATCCAGGCGGGCCTCGTCACGCTTCCACTGAAGGATGACCAGATCACATCAAATATTCTGATTCGAGAGCCTTTGACTGTGGTCGTTTCCGAATCCCATCGCCTTGCCTCGAAGAACGACCTCAAGGCTCGCGAACTGACTGGCATTCCCGTGATTTCACTCCCAAGACATCTGAACCCAGCTTTCCACGATCATCTGCAAATGCTCTTCAAGAGAGAAGGTTATGTCCCGAATGTCGTTCAAGAAGTAACAACGGAGGCTGAAGCATTCTTTATGGTATCGGAAGGCCTCGGAATCTCATTCGTTAAATTGTCGGCTGCTTCCGTCGGGCATAAGGGAGTTATCTACAGACGATTCCGCGAATCCGGTCTCGTCCAGGACACCGGGATTGTCTATAGGCGGAACAATCGATCAACCCACGTCCAGAGCTTCGTAACGATCCTCCGAAAAACAATTCACCTGATCACGGGTAGTTCTCTTCACTTGCCCGAATCGCAAAGCAGTGCCGATCCGCGTCAATTGAACCTATTTTGATTCCCAGAAGGCTTTCCTTGATTGCAGTTGCCCGAATCGCAACTGGGCCTTTCAGAGCGAAGAAATTCTATTGCGATGCAACGCTGGAGCTTCGAGTCCCACTTCCGGCCTTCGTTAGCACACGGTCCCGCCAGGAGAAGACCGTCCTGTCACGCCCGTTGCTATCCACTCCGGCCGGAAACCCATTCCCACTGTCCTTCCGGTGATTTGAATTCCGGTTGGTCCCTCTTCCTGGTTGAAGGAACCAACCTTCATACACCGAAAGGACAAAGAAAATGAAAAGCGAAAACATCAAGAACATTACAAACCAAGCCGTCGAGCAACTCGTGGAAGCGCTCAATGCAGGCCATAGTGAAGCGCTGACTCGGTATCTCTCGGCCATGGCGAAATTCAGAACCTATTCCCTATTGAATGTGATGCTCATTGTCAAGCAATGCCCAAACGCCGGCCGGGTTGCTGGCTATCGAACTTGGCAGTCATTCGGGAGACAAGTCAGACAGGGCGAGAAAGGAATTATGATTCTCGCCCCTATGATCCGCAAGCGCTCCAGCGCTCCGAGCGAAGCCAGCACGATCGAAGAACTCCGCGACGTGGTTCGGTTCCGTTCCGTTTACGTTTGGGATGAACAGCAGACGACCGGAAACGACTTGCCGCAAATCGGGAGCATAACCGGGGATCCAAGCGTTTACCTCGAACGACTCGAAGCATTCATTCGAGCAAATGGAATAGCTCTCGACTATTCAGCTGATATCGCTCCAGCGAAAGGCATGGCAGAGAAAGGAAAAATCACTGTGCTGCCTAACCTGACTCCTGCCGAATCGTTCGCCACCCTGGTTCATGAATTGGGGCATGCGGAATTGCACTTCGGGGCACGGCGGGCCGACACAACCAAACGCATCCGGGAGACGGAAGCGGAAGCTGTTGCGTATGTCGTTTGCACTGCAATCGGTCTCGAAACAGGTTCCGCGTGCGCAGACTATGTTGGGCTCTACGGGGGAGACGCAAACGTGCTTCTGGAGAGTCTTGAACACGTGCAACGGACCGCTTCGCGTATTCTCAATGCGATTGAAGGAGCGGCAGATCAGAAGGCAGCTTAAGCCCAAATTCGCGCGGGCCCCGGCATCGCCGGGGCCCGCTTTCGTTTTCTGCAGTCCTCGTGCGAACCCTCCAGAAAAATACCAAAGTCATGCAATGGCTGTTGCTCTGCCCATGCGTTGTTCTCACCGAAATCGATGGTAATAGACGCGAGCTATTTCTCGGAGACTCCAAAGTATTGGACGGAAACGCGGTCCGCGACTACTGTCCGCGCCCATGATTAGCGAGACAGTCGGATCACTTTGATTCGTGCGCCGGAGGACATTATGCAAAAAGAAGAACTTAACGAATGGAAGAGAGCGGGACGCATAGTGCTGCTGAATTCACTTACCCTCACCATTACTCTGACCCTCGCAGTACCGGCGTTTGCCCAGACTGGAACCTCACCATGGGAAAACGCAGTGAACGTTTTGCAGCAATCGTTCACGGGAACCATCGCGAAGGGGCTTTCTCTCGTCGCCATTGTCATTGGCGGACTCACTTTCGCTTTCGGTGAAGGTGGCAGCAAGCGCACGTTTGCAGGAATTCTCTTTGGGATCGGCATGGCGGTGCTCGCGGTCAACTTCCTGTCGTGGCTTTTCGGCGTTTAAGCAACCAAGAAGCACATGAACATGCTACGAAACCCCGTCTTTCGGTCACTCAATCGCCCGCTCACGATCCTCGGAGCGGAACGGAAGCTCTTCTTTTTCGCTCTTGTACTGGGCGCGTGCGTGTTCAATTTGCTCAACAGTTTGACCGGGGGAGTGGTGATGTTCGTCGCGCTCTACTCGTTCGCCCGCTGGGCGACGCGGTCCGACCCACAAATTCTCCGGTTTCTGTTGAATTCCGCGAAGATACGCGCGCAATACGATCCGATGAAGTTCGAGCCCGTCGCCATACGGAGGGAGCGAGGTGTTTAAGCTGACTCAAATCACGAAGGATTATAAGGAGACCCCGGCGCTTTGTTCCCAGGTCAATATCTTTGGTTTCGTCGATGACGAATTCTTCCTGACGAAAAGTGGGGACCTCGGAATCGTACTCAGCGTTGCCGGCGTCGATTACGAATGCCTCGACACGAGCGCCATCGAGAATCTCACGCGGCGACTCACAGCGGCGCTGCGCATTTTCGACGAGAAATGCCGCGTCTATCAGTACCTATTCAAGCGCAATCACCCAGGCATCCCATTCAAGACCTACCAAAAGCCAGTCGTGGATTCGGCCATTCAGAATCGCATCTCTTATCTGGGCGCAAAGTCTGACTCTCTTTACTCCTTCGAGATATTTTACGTTGTGTTGTACGAGGGAATTCGCTTCGAAACATCGATCCTCAGAAGCCTTGCGAAACTCTCGGTTGAGCCGAGGAAGGCATTCCGTGAACTTCGCGCTGTCCTTTCGACTCGCAAGCAACTTCTGTTGCTCGACAGCGAGCTCGAACGAGCGCGGGCGACGCTCCGGGCGAAGGCTCGGTCTTTCCTCGTGCAAATCGGTGACTTCGTCAAGAGCCGTATTGTTTTGAAAGACGAGTCATTTCGTTTTTTCAAACAGATTCTGAATTTCTCGCCACTAAAAATACAGCATGCGCAGTTGAAGCATGACACTTTTCTCGACTACTACCTCTGCGAATCCCATCTTGAATGCCACCGCGGTTTCCTCCGTCTGGACGACTACTACCTCAAAGTTCTGACACTCAAGGAGCCGTCCGCGCAAAGCTTTCCGTTGATATTCAGAAAACTTCTTGAAGTCGAGGCTAATTATTTCATTTGTACGGAGTGGATGAAACAAGATCCGGCGAAGAGCCGCAGCTTCATTCAATCGCGCCGCCGCCATTTTCACAATACGAAGCGCTCGCTCGCAACCTACGCCACGAGTTCCGACGAGCCTCAGGGGGGTGCTGATGTCTTGGTGGATGAGTCGAAAGAAGCCCAAATTCGCGATCTCGGTGAGGCACTCAAGGAACTTGAAATCAAAGGGAACTACTTCGGGAACTATTCGCTTACGGTCGTGATATACGACGAAGATTTGACGAAGGTGGAGAGTGCCTGCGCGGAATTCTATAAAGCGTTTACGATGCACGATGCCCAGCTGTATGAAGAGCGCTACAACCTTTTCAACGCATACCTGGCCACCGTTCCTGGAAATTACGCTTTCAATCTCCGCTCCATGCTTATTCTGAATACGAATTACGCCGACTTTTCTTTCCTATTTACGCTCGATTCCGGGCACAAGGTGAATGCTCATCTCGGCGAGGAATATCTCGCCGTCCTCGAATCAAATCATCGCACGCCTTACTATGTGAATTTGCATTGCAGGGACACGGCCCACAGCCTCATCCTCGGTCGAACGGGCTCAGGAAAGTCGTTCTTATTAAACTTCATCATCACGAGCCTGCAAAAATACGCTCCCTATACGTTCATTTTCGATCTCGGGGGAAGCTTTGAGAGTCTTACGCGGCTCTTCGAGGGGACTTACGTCAAAGTCGGGCTCCAGACAGACGGATTCAAGATCAACCCGTTTTGCCTGCCGAAAACCAAGTCCAACCTCGATTTCCTAGCTCTGTTTGTCCAAATCCTGGCCGAGGGCTCTGGCAGCAACATCCTGTCGACCGAGGAGGAACAGGAGATCTACCAGCAGGTGGAAAATCTCTACAGCGTGGAACCGGAACTGCGCACTCTTGGTGTGCTCGCGAACACCCTGCCACGCGCTCTGTCGCTGAAACTCCAAAAGTGGACTACGGGAGGGCAGTTCGGCTTTCTATTCGACAATGCGGAAGATACCGTGAGTTTCTCGCGGTTTCAATGCTTTGACTTTCAGGGAATGGACCAGTATCCCCAAATTCTGGAACCGTTGCTCTTCTATATCTTGCACCGCACGAGTCATGTCATCACGAACAAGGAAATCACCCATATCTTCAAAGCGTTCTTTATCGACGAGGCCTGGACTTTTTTCCGAAACCCCCGAATCAAGGGCTACATCGTCGAGGCCCTGAAAACTTGGCGGAAGCAAAATGCCGCGATGATCCTGTCTACCCAATCGCTCGACGAGTTGAAGAAGTCAGGGATTTTGGACGTCATTGTTGAGACTTGCGCCACAAAGATTTTCCTCGCGAATCCCGATATGGACCGGAGACTTTATCGCAATCAGTTTCATCTCAATGAAACCGAGATCGACTTGATCGCCGGTTTGATACCCAAACGGCAGTTCCTTATCAAGACCCATGACATCGCCAAGGTTGCCAATCTCGAAGTGGACCCGAAGAGCTATTGGCTGTACACCAACGATCCCTTTGACAACCGGAAGCGGGCGGAAGCGTTTGAGAAATACGGATTCGAGCGCGGCCTTACTGTTCTAGCGGAAGGCAGGCGATGAAGCGAAATCCAGGCCTTGCTAACCAGCAAACTTTTGAGAAGGAGCGGATCATGAACTCAAGCAATCGAGAGAACCGGATGATGTCGGCGCACGGAGCCCCTCTATTCCTCATATGCGCGTGGATGCTTGCGACGGCAGGCCCACTGTTCGCCGGCACAGGCTCCCGAACCGTTCAATACGCACAGACGGATATCATCCCAATTCATGCCAAGGTTCGCTTCTCAACCCTCATCGTGCTTCCAGCCGATGAGGAAATCCTTGACGCTACGACGGGCGATAAAGAGTTTTGGATCGTGAATGGCGCTCATAACCTATGCTATCTGCATCCCGCACAACAAGGTATTCGGAGCAATCTGAACTTAATTACGTCCACCGGCCACGTCTATTCATTCGTCCTGAATGAGATCAGCACGGATCCGAAGGCCGAGCCGGACCTGAAAGTATTTGTCGAACGAACAGAGGAGTCAACGATTGGCGGAACGGCTTCAGCCGCGCCCCTAGCTCGTGCTTCCGAAGTCCAGGCATACAAGGCCGCCGTTGACGCGGCTCGGGTTGATGCGTCGCAGAAGGTGCAGGCTGCGAACGACGACGCACAAAAGGAAATCACGGCGTATCGCGAAGACTATCCAGTAAAACTCCAGTTCGATTATGCCTACGATTCGAAGCTTACCCGGCGCCCCTTTTCCGTTTCCGCGATCTACCACGACGACAGATTCACCTATATAAAGTGCAGCGCCGAGGAGAAGCCCGTGATCTATGAAGTGAAAGACGGCAAGCCGAACCTGATCAATTTTGACTTGAAGAGCGGTGTGTACGTGATTCCCAAGATTCTCGACAACGGATACATCGTGTTAGGGAAGAAAAAACTAAGCTTTATGCGACACGAATCATAGCGAGGAGGTAAAGAACCCATGTCAGAAAAGATCGAGCATGCAACCGAAATCCAAAACATCGCTGGTATGCGTGTGCGGACTAATGAGTTTGTCGGTATGCTCGCCGTCTCTGTAAGTGAACGCGACGTTTGTTGCGAAGAGAGACAAGTATTGACGCTTTTTCCTGTCCTCTTTAATGGGATCGGAGCGTGATGGCGCTTGCTGCGCCGAAGCGCCAATGATTTCTCCTGGCAACGGCGGGCTTCCATCCG
>Ga0207040_1317_pt1 | contig 11104 bp, 7 predicted proteins | sample Alteio_BWMinCont_72_FD_153279 | JGI IMG/M metagenome (GOLD analysis project Ga0207040, IMG submission 153279) | Enriched cells from forest soil in Barre Woods Harvard Forest LTER site, Petersham, Massachusetts, United States -... | ecosystem: Environmental > Terrestrial > Soil > Temperate forest >... | reverse complement strand
ATTCCAGTCCAGCGCCAGTAATCCACTCTGTCCCGGCAAGAGCGCTTCCGCTTCGCGCGAAAATTGCGCGTGCATCCCCGCGTCTCCCTGGCAAACGACTTCGACAAACCATTTGAAAATATCGCCAACCGCCGATTGTCCCGCCTCGATGCCATAAAAGCCCGGTAGAATCGCGCCCTTCACGATGCCGCAAATGCCGGGAATATCGGCGATCTTTTTGTCCGCCGAAACCACCGCGCAGTCGCACGTCGAGGTGCCAATCGCCTTGACCAAAACGCCCTCTTCAATTCCGCTGCCGATCGCTCCGTAATGGACATCGAACTCGCCAATCGCAATCGGAATTCCCTCGGGCAGTCCCAGCTTTTTTGCCCACTCGGCGCACAGCGTTCCCGCTGGCACCGTCGCATCATGCGCCTTTTCATAAAGACGGTCCCGCAACGCGGCCATCTTGGGATCAAGCAGCGTTAAAAATTCCTTGTCGGGCAACCCGTTCCACTCGTCGCAATAAAGTCCCTTGTGCCCCGCCGCACAAATTCCGCGAACGACTTTCTTCGGGTCGGTCACGCCCGCCAAGACGGAAGGAATGTAATCGCTGAATTCCACCCAGCTATAGGCCGCGTCAAAAACATCCGGCGCCACTTTCAGGCAATGCCAAATCTTCGACCAGAACCATTCCGAGGAATAGATATTGCCGCACTTCGCGATGTAATTTGGTCGATGCTTCGCGGCAAGGCGCGTGATCTCCGCCGCTTCCTGATAACTGGTGTGGTCCTTCCACAACCAGCATTGCGCGGACAGATTTTTGCTCCACTTCGGGTCGTGCGCCAGCGGAACATTTCGCGCATCGACCGGAATCGGACTCGACCCCGTGGTATCCACGCCAATGCCAATAATTTCACTCGCAGAGAACCCCGGCTTCCGGCTCGCCTGTTCCAGCGCGGCCCGAATACTTTTTTCCAATCCAATCAAATAATCTGCCGGATTTTGCCGCGCCAGGTTGTGATCGTTTTTATCGAGAAGCACTCCCTGGTTCCCGCTGGGATAATCAAAGACGGCCGTTCCCAATTCCTCGCCCGTCGCGCAATCAACGACCAATGCGCGCACCGAATTCGTTCCATAATCGACGCCCAAAGCGGTAAACATGGCGTTAAGCATGAATCATCCCCTCGCGGATGAAAAGCCTTGGTTCAGCGCGGAAGAGTATTTTCCATCCCGAGTCAGTGCGAGTCGCCGGATTTCAATCCCTTCCCCACCGCCTCCAGCACCTGCGTCATTGCCGTCAACGCGCGCCGGGCATCCTGACCGCGCAATTTTCTCACCAGTTGAAGGAGCCGGAGCGGTTTCCGCGTTTTCGCCAGTTCCAGGCTTTCCGGCACCGCCTTGGCGAGTCCCTCCAGAAGCTCCGGCTGGATGCTGTCCGCCATCTTTGCCAGGAGAATGAGATTGCGTATTCCGCGAATCGCCTCCGGCGTATTCGTCGCATCAACGAGTATTTGCAGCACCTTGTCGCCCGAGCCAAGTCCGCCCCGCAAAAGTTCCAGCACGCCGCGATCATGCAACTTCTGCAGCACATCATACGCAGCCAGGAGCGCCTCGGCATGTTCCTGCGGCGCGTTTTCCAACCGGCGAAAAAGTGCTTCGCGCGGATCGCGTGGGGGAAGGTTCATCTCGATTGGCTCGGCCATTTTATTTTCTCCCAAATTGTCTCCACCTTGGACTGGGCCGCGCCGTTTCCCGGCATGTGATAGTCCGGACGCTTCCACTTCTTCTCGATCTCCACACTCAGTTGCGGTGTCGGATGACCGAAGCGCGAATTCACGCGCGGCAGCGGACTCTCCCCCTTTTCCGCCAGCACATTCATCTTCACCGACGACTCTTTATAAGCAGGCGTGTGCGTCGCTTCATCGGTGTGACTACTGGTGAGAAGATTCACCGGACTCTCCGACGAATTCATCGGCATGTAGAGTTCCTTTCCCTTCACGCGTTCGGTCACCAGCGCACGGACGCGAACTTTCCCATATCGCGAAATCAACTGCACCCACGTGCCGCTTTGAATGCCCCGCTCTTCGGCCAATTCGGGCGAAACCTCGACGAAAGTATCCGGTACTTTTTCACGAATACCCGCGCTGCGATAGGTCATAGCGCCCTCGTGAAAATGCTCCAGCATTCGCCCGTTATTTAAGTGCAGATCAAATTCCTCGTTGACCGGATCGCTCGGCATCGAGAGATGAATCGGGTGAAGCCGCGCCTTGCCGTCAGGAAAAGCAAATTCCTTCGTATACAACAGCGGCTGGTCGGTTCCGTCCTCAGCCACCGGCCACTGGAGCGACTTGTAGCCCTCCAAACGCTCGTAAGTCACCCCCGCAAACATCGGCGTCAGCGCCGCGATCTCGCGATAAATTTCTGAGGGATGCCCGTAATTCCAACCCGCTCCCAAGCGATTCGCCACATCCTGAATAATGCGCCAATCGGGCCGGCTTCCCTCCATCGGTTCGAGCACTTGATAGAGCCGCTGAACGCGCCGCTCCGTACTCGTGAACGTGCCCTCTTTTTCCAGGCTCGGACTGGCCGGAAGAACCACATCGGCAAACCGGCACGTATCGCTGAAGAAAATGTCCTGCACGACAAAAAATTCCAACTTGGAAAGCCCACCCCGAACATGGTTCGCGTTCGAGTCGACCACGCTGGTCTCCTCGCCAAACATATACATCGCCTTGAGTTTCCCGTCGTGGACCGCATTGATCATCTCGTGATTATCGAGGCCCTTGACCGTCGGTAACTTCACCTTCCAGGCCGCTTCAAAACGCGCGCGCACCTCGGGATCATCCACGGACTGATAACCGGTCAGGAAATTCGGCATCGCCCCGTGATCGCTTGCGCCCTGGACGTTGTTGTGTCCACGCAACGGATAAGCGCCCGTTCCCGTCCGCATATAATTTCCCGTGACGAGCAACAGATTGGAAATCGCCGTCGAGGTGTCCGATCCCATTGTATGCTGCGTCACGCCCATCGCCCAAAGCACGCAGACGCCGCTGGACTCTGTGATCATGTGCGCAAGCTGCTTCAGCGTCTCGATCGACAGCCCCGTTCTCTCCGCCGCAAATTCCAGCGTGAATGGATCCAGGCTCTTCTCGTACTCATCAAATCCATTCACCCATTGCTTCAAGAAATCGGTTTTTGCCAAACCCTCGTCCCAGATGTAGCGGGTCACGGCACAGAGCCAGATCAGGTCCGTTCCCGGTTTTGGTTGAATGAAAAGATCGGCGCGTTCCGCCATCTCATGCTTGCGGATGTCGGCGACCACCAGCTTCTGTCCGCGCAACTTGTGCGCCTGCTTCACACGTGTCGCCAAAACCGGATGACTCTCCGCCGTATTGCTGCCGATGATCAAAACCAGACCCGCATTTTCGATGTCCTCAATCGATCCCGAATCGCCGCCGAATCCCACCGTGCGGAAAAGCCCCATCGTCGCGGGCGCCTGGCAATAGCGGGAACAATTATCCATGTTGTTCGTGCCGATGACCGCGCGCGCCAGCTTCTGCATGAGGTAACTCTCCTCATTGGTGCATTTCGACGACGAAATAAAAGAGAGCGCATCCGGCCCATCCTTCGCCTTGATTTCCGAGAAGCGCCGCGCCACCAAATCGAGCGCCTCGTCCCAACTCGCCTCGCGAAACGTCTCGCCTTCGCGAATCAACGGCTTGGTCAGGCGCTCCGGGCTGTTCACAAAATCCCAACCGAACTTGCCCTTGATGCAGGTCGAAATCCCATTCGCCGGACCTTTCTCCGGCGCAATTTTCAGAATGTGCCGGTCCTTGGTCCAGACATCGAAACTGCAACCCACGCCACAATACGTGCAGACCGTTTTCGTCTTGCGAATGCGCGATTTCCGCATCGCCGATTCCGCTTCCGAAAGTTCCAGGATCGCGCCATAACCGATATCCGGTTCGATTCCCTTGATCACATCGATCATGCCGTCCAGCGCCGTTTTCGGCATCCCGCTCAGGAAGCCGGCTTTGCCCAGCATCGATTTTTCCATCAGCGCATTGCACGGACACACCGTCACGCAATGACCGCACGACACGCAACTCGATTCGCCGATTGCTTTCCCTCCATCCCACAACACCCGCGGGTTGGGACTGCTCCAATCAATGGAAAGTGTCTCGTTCACCTCTACGTTCTGGCAGGCCTCCACGCAACGTGCACACAACACGCACTGGCTCGGATCGTACCGGTAAAAAGGGTTCGTGGAATCGACCTCATACGGCTTGGGCTCGAATGGAATATTTTGATGCTCCACCGCCAGCATCTTCGTCGTGTTGTGGACCGTGCAATTGCCGTTGTTATTGTCGCAGACCGTACAATAAAGCAGGTGATTCTTGAGCACGCGGTCGAACGCCTCCCGTTGCGCCGCATCGGCCCGCGCCGATTTCGTTTCCACCTTCATGTCTGCCACGACAGGTGTCGCGCACGCCCGCACGAGTTCCCCGTTGACCTCCACCATGCAGGTATCGCACGCCTGAATTTCGCCGAGTTGGGGATGATAGCAGACATGCGGAACCTGCGCATCCCGGCGCAGAAGAAGATCGATCAACCGCTCTTCCGCCATCGTTTCAACAGCCTGCCCATCCAGCGTTACCCTAATCATATTAAGATTCTTTTTTTGCCCAAATAACCCCGGTTCAGAACAACAGACCACTACTTAAAGTTGACCCAAGAAAGCGCCGTGGCAAGTCGTGATTCCGTTATTTAGAGTTTACTAAAAGAGGATGCACCTGATTCGGGTGGCCTGGACAACTTGAGACCTCTGCGAAAGTCCTCCTCCAAGCAATCCGTCATCTTGAGCTTGTCGAAAGATCAGTTCTGTACCTCTGAGAAAAGGCAGACCGAACTGATCCTTCGACAAGCTCAGGATGACTAATGATAAATACGAGAGTTTCGCAGAGATCTCCTTCGGGATAATGAGCAACTGCATCGTTACGGCTGAGCGAAGGCGAGCCAGTCGCTGCCCTATTGAACCGTAAACATATACGTCCCGGATGTCTTATGCCCGCAAATCGCCAGGGCCTTCCACGTCACTGTGTACGTTCCCGCTGCCAGCCTTGGCAACGAAACCATCATCGTCGCCTCGTTGATTTGAACATCCTTTTTATCCACCTCATTCCCTTTGGCGTCAAAAACCTGGAGCGTAGTGAAGGTCTTCTTCATCAGATCCATCGTCATCCAAACTTTCACCTGGGCCGGAGCGACGACTGTACTCCCTACTTTAGGCTCCGCATGATCAAGAAAGGCGTGAGCTTCCACCTGTGAAATAAAGGTCAGTGATAAGATTATAGTAAGAAAAATGCGAAAGATTTTCATTTGTCGGCGTCCTTATCGTTGTTGAAAAAAATCGGGTGCCCGAAAACCTTGGGGAAAAGGTCATCAATGAAAAACTGCACCTGGAAGATCGCGCCGACATTCGGCCCCGTGGACGAGTTGATTGGTATCTGCGCCTCCGCACCGATCTGGCAGTATTTGCTTTCCCAAAGAATACCCGGATTTATCGTCCCCGTGGTGAATCCACCGCCGCGATTAACCGGCGTGTTCATTTGGAACTCCACCAATGGAATGATGTCCTTAAACGGATGCAGCCACTCGACATCCTCCACATGCTGCTGCAGATAAGGCAGACTATATTCCAACGCAAAACCCCACTGCAGGACATCGGGATTCAGCGAGCCATCGGAATTTCCCGCCTCGCCGGGAATGGCATATCCCAGCGTCCCCGTCACCGCAAACGGCTTCAGGTATTTGAGAGCATTCGGCAAATCGCCAAATCCCTTCCCATAATAAAGCTTCGGCGTGTAGGTGCTGTACGAATCGGCGCCGATCAGCTTGCTTCCACTCCCGCCCAAGTCGATCTCCCCTCCAATCGACAGGATAAATTCATGCGGCCCATTCTCGAAGAGCTGATACTTGGCGCTCAGCGACAGGTTATCGAAACCATTCATTCCCGTTTGGCCCTGCGGCTTCTGGAAAATCTCTGTTTCCGTCACGCCCAGCGCGAATTTGGGAAAGATTTCCTTGTCGAACTCGCTCGAGATATCGATCTCCCTTGTTTTGGGCGTCGTGCCATCAGCACTGGCTGGATTGTTGAAGAACGAAATCGTCGGCAACGACAACTCATCCGTGGCAAACGGATCGTCCGTCGTCACCGTCGGCGGAAAGAACCGGTCTCCCTCAAATCCGTGGGCCTGAAGTTTTGTCGTCAAACTGTTCCATGCGATCACGGACATCAGGGCCGCCATCACCATTCTGCGAAACTGAAAAGAAATCATAAGTCATCCTCGTAAGTGTTTTTGAGCAGAGACGTACCCGGTTTTTCCGGCATGTCTCCGCAACTGATGAAGTCCGCAAGACGCGGACGCGCTAAAGCCAGGAATGCTTAAGCGAAACGAGGAGGAGGAACGGGAGGCGCTTCAGCACGAGTCTGAAGAAATTGCGACCAAGCAACGAAATCCTGCGGAGAAACGATCACAGATCGGTCCCCTACAAAAAGCGGCGAAGAAACCTGCTTCTTTTCATGCTGAAAGAGCGTCGCGACCTTCGCGTTATCCGATTCCTTCTTTTCCGCGATCGTCTTGCACAACGCACAGGGATACTGCCCGCTAAAAGTCATCTGGATCGCCTGCGTCACCGGCACCATTTCGGAATATTCGCGAATCATGTTCGCCCACGCCACGCATTGCAGGACCGGCCACTGCCCACCGCACGAAAAAGTAAACGCGACCAAGACCACAAGAAGCGTGATACGTCGCATGGCCAACAGATAGAACGATTTTATCCCGCCATCAAGGGTTTCCCGCTTCAAAGCTCAATTAGAAGCGCCGCTACGAGAACCTCTGTAGTTTTAATCCCTTCGGAGACCGCTGCAAAAAGTCCTCCTTCAAGCAATCCGTCATCTTGAGCTTGTCGCACACACGTGTGGCAAGCCCAGTTCTGTACGTCGGAGAAAAGGCAGACCGAACTGATCCTTCGACAAGCTCAGGATGACTAATGATAAATATGAGAGTTTTGCAGAGGTCTCCTTCGGGTAAATTCCCCGCTACTTGCCCTGGGGTTCTTTAATTCTTCGCTTGATGTAGACAAGAGAACAAAAATTGCAATTGCTATTTTGTGTCTTTAGAATCATTCCGTAAATATGATTGAAAAGTTGCATCAATCTTTCTTCGTGGTTTTTAGCCAAAAGAAATCGACTGCCCTTTCGCCCAGACATGCGCATGAGGCCAGTCAGTCCCATGCAATTCGCCCGAAATCACCAAACGGTTACTCGCCTTTTACGGGACAACTTCCTGAATCCAACTCCCTCGGCATCAAGTTGTCACATTATTTTTCTTGCTCCTTCCTGCACCCCCAAGCCTAGTCTGTTCCATTCCATTAAGTTGTTTTGAAATGGGACTCCGCTCCAAAACCGGATTTTGTCCGCCACGGTGGACCTGCTCCAATAAGAAACCGCCCCGATCTTCACAGAAACTGGCTCAGAACGTGCTAAAACATCGCTGCTAAACCGAATTTTATGCCTACAAATAATCAACCTGCTCCTCGTAGAAAGCCGCCTCGCATCGGTCCCGCCACTTCGGTCAAAGTGGGATCTTCCGCCTCGTCCCCCTCGCCGGTCGTTTCGGCGCCTGCCGCTGTTCCCGCCGCCAAGACCAATCATAAGGATCTGCCTGCCTACGAATTTCTGGGCTATCTCCCGGAGTCCTATGGTTCCAAGAAGCTTTTCCTTGTCGCTCGCGATCCGCATATCCTATTCGCCTACTGGGACTTAAACAACATCCAGTATCAGGAAGCCGCCCGCGCTGCCCACGACGGCAAAATCTTTTTGGAGATCTATGTCCCCAACGAAGGCCGCGTCCAGCAAATCCATGTCTGGGACAGCCACAAGAATTGGTACCTTCAGGTCAACCGACCCGACACCAACTTCATCGCCCAGCTCGGTTACTATCGGCCCGACGGCGGCTTTGAAGTCATCGCCCGTTCGCCCGAAGTCCGCACGCCGCGCGACTCCCTCTCGCCCAACACCGACGCTCGTTTCGTCACCATCCCCTTCAACGTCCCGTTCCGCGAGCTCTACGCCATGATCGCGGCGCAGGCGCACCCCGGCGAAGAACTCGCCGAGACCCTCGCCCGCCTCCAGAAGAGCAACTTCGAGCTCCCCTTCCAGGCACGCGTCCCGCGCGACCTCACCGTCAAGGAAGCCGACGAGCTTCTCGAATACCTCGGCGACGAAGAAGTCCGCCGCCGCATGGTCGGCTCCTTCGAGATCACCGAGATCCTCAAGAAGCGTTACGAAACCGCGCTCTCCTCCGGCCAATGGACCTCCAGTGCCGGGGCCTGGGTCACCAGCCTTAGCAGCCCCTTCGGCGCCTCCTTCGGCAAGGAACGCGGCTTCCACATGCACGTCAATGCCGAGCTCATCATCTACGGCGGCACGACGCCCGATGCCAAAGTCCGCATCGACGGCCAAGACATTACCCTCACCAAGGACGGCACGTTCTCCTACCACTTTGTCTTCCCGGATGGCCAGTTCCACATTCCCATTGAAGCCACCTCCGGCGATGGCGTGGAAGCTCGTAGCGCGCTCCTTTCCTTCCTCCGCATGACCGAACTCGAAGGCGACGTCCGCAAAACCGGCCAGCCCAAGATGGACGAACCCCTCGGTCGCATATAGCCCCGACCAGTGGTAGCCGCCGCTGTCCCTAGCGGCGGATGTCTTTTCCTCCAAACATCCGCCGCTAGGGACAGCGGCGGCTACCTTAAAATGCCTCGGAGCTTGCTCCGGGGTTCTTTACCCGGGCGCTTTTTCCACTCGGACGGAGCGACTTCCAGCACCGCCCGATCACTCGGCCAATCCTGTTCAAGGTTGCGACTCCGAAACGAGTCATAAAATAGTGAAGCCAGCGCGCCCCGGCGCGTCCCGGCTTAAAATGCATGAGGATATCATCCTCGTTCATTTCCCAGCCTGTCATGGAAGCATTCCAGTAGGGATACCACCGCGCATTTCTGGGGTATTCCCTTTTCCATAAAAGAAAATGATGGAGAACCATTTCTTTCCCCGTCGCACAATGATACACCCGTCCCTGCTCCCAACGACAGGGAGCAAGCATGCGCGGAAAATGCTCGAGCGTGCCCTTCTCCTTTAATTCGAAGTGTTCTGCCGCGTCCTCCCAAAAATTCCACGACTCTGAAACCTGCAGTTGGCGTCGAAGCGTCTTGAGCCTCCCCGCCTTTTCCTCCTCCAGCGCTATCTCATTGAGCCGAAGTTCGTCCAGCCCCCACCACGACTCTTGCTTCAGGATATCGAAGACATCGGGCACCTTCCTGAACAGATTGTTCACATGCGCCACATTGCGAAAGAGCGTGCACTGCCCGTTGATGGAATAGTGGGAAGAGGTGAGAATATCATATTGCGACAGCAGATCGTCCGTATAGAACGTGCGGATATGGCCCCAAACCATATCTAAATCGCACCAGCCCCAGAAATCAAAGTCCTTCAGTTTATCTTGAAAGGCCAATCCATACGTCACCTTGAAATCGCACAATTTATAAGGCCTCATCGGCTTGATTTCGGTTCCTATACCTCGCCCTAAAAACGCCCAAAAATCGGGCAGCGTGAAAGGCATAAACTCGAGGTTATAAGGTTTGTTGAACGGCTCAGCCTGGTCGGTGGCCAGGATAAAGTGAACATTCGGATTCCATCGGCAACTCTCCCAGAAAAGCGGCATCCACACCGGCCAACGGCCAAACCAAGGCAAAATAAACGTAATCCGATGCGGAAAACGCGGCAGAAGAGGACGATCAACAATGAATGTGGGAGACGCTGCCATGTGGTGGATAGCCATTTAACGCGAAAACAAAGGGGAAACGAGGGCGAAACGCCGACAGCCCCAGTTTTCTTTGGGTTTCTTATTCGTTCATTCCCATGGAGAGCCAGCCTCCGGCCTGCCCCATTCTCCGTGATAGCCATCGTACCCTTCAGATGTAGCGGCGGTCTATGACCGTCGTGCCTGAGTTGTCCGGGTGCGCAACGCGCGCAGGAAATCGCCAAAAAATCCCACATAAAAGTCCGTCATCCTGAGCTTGTCGAAGGATCAGCCTCCGGTGATTTACCTATTTCGCATGGAGCACACAGAGGCCACGAAGAACCTCTGCATTCCCGTTGCGGTCGTTGCGCCGTTGCGTGAAACAGATTCTTAAATTTTTCCGTCCCCTCCGCGTACGCCATGCGAAACATGAGCGAGTTGCTACCGCTTCCGGAAACGAATAAGGTATTTTCAGTATTCATTAGCACTTGGATAAAATACTCCCTGTTTTGGTTTCTTGTTATTCCTTCTGCGCTCATTTCCCTTGGACGAGGATTTATGAATCCCGGCGGAACTTTCATCTCTTTTTCAGCGACGATCTTGGCAGCCTTTATTTTAATTGGATGTGCGATATTACCTCTTACCAATTATCGCCAGATATCACTGGGTTCACGCATCATCGCTATCACCCACTCTGGAGTAGCTCTCATTGTTCTATGGCTAATGGTTACTTGGACTTGGTCTCTATTTGAGACACCTTATAATCGGGGATATCTGTTTGGGTGGTAATTTGAAGACGGCTTAATCTTCGATTTTTAAGTTTCCATCCGCGCTGCGTCCGGCTTTCCTTATCCACCTGATGCCCACCCACCCCGTAATCGCCATCGACGGCACTGCTGCCTCTGGCAAAAGCACTTTCTCCCGCGCACTTGGCCAGCGTATCGGCTACACCTACGTCAACACCGGCTTCATGTACCGCGGCGTCACCTGGTACATGCAGGAGAAAAACATCCCGCTCACCGATCCCGACGCCATCGCCCGCGAAATCTCCGCCGTTCAAGTGGAAACCCTCCTCCATAACGGCGAACTCGCCTTCCGCATCGCCGGAGTCGATCCCCTCCCGCATGTCCGCGAGGCCCGCGTCAACGAAGGCGTCTCGCAAGTCTCGCAAGTCGGCGCCGTCCGGAAACTCCTCGTCGCGCAACAGCAGGCCCTCGCCGAGCAGGCCCCGCTCGTCATGGAAGGCCGCGACATCG
>Ga0207040_1315_pt1 | contig 11207 bp, 8 predicted proteins | sample Alteio_BWMinCont_72_FD_153279 | JGI IMG/M metagenome (GOLD analysis project Ga0207040, IMG submission 153279) | Enriched cells from forest soil in Barre Woods Harvard Forest LTER site, Petersham, Massachusetts, United States -... | ecosystem: Environmental > Terrestrial > Soil > Temperate forest >... | reverse complement strand
TTGGCTCCCAACCTGCACGCTGCCAGAATATCTCCGAAAAGAAACAAATACCCCAAAGTTCACAGAGGCGTTCCGGCATTAAGCCTGCCGACAGCCCTGAAGTTCGATCACTCTTGAACGATTCCGAAGCTTTGCCAGCTGAATTTGCCTCCGACATTTCTCTCACATTGGTGGAGAATGGCTTTGTTCGAAATGAGGCTCTCAAAGTTAAGGTCATGACCAGTGTCTTTGAAAAAGCCTCTGCGGCACAAGATGACGTTATGCGGAATCCATTCGGCGCAAGTGTCGAGAAAACGTCACAAGGGCTGCACGCAATAGCTTCGTCAGTTACAGGTCTTGATCGCATCTCCTTGCAAGCGAGGGTTGTTCGTCAGTTCGTTGCAACTGATCCTCGAAAGGCAAAACTATTATTCGAATCAATGCAACCGCCGCAGCTAACACCAGTTTCGTGCAACGAAAATTGGTTCTTTGTTCCCGATTCCTACTACGATGCCCTTGCTGTGGTATTACAGCGTGGTTTCTCAGATCGTGAGATAAGAGGTGGAACTAGAGCTGGGTACGTAAGCTCAATCATTAGGCATACTCAGTCTCACGTACAGCTCACGCCCCTAGCCCGACTCTTGAGCTCTGGTGACTTCAGGGAAGAGGAGCTCCGGACGATCGTTCCTGTATATGCCGCCGTATTAGCCGACTTACATGGCGACCCTCTATCGTTCATGTTGACGTTGGAACCCTCCGGCGGCTTCTTTGAAGCGATCACTGCAGTTCTTACGTCGCTCGACAGACGTAATGTTGACTCTCGCGCACTGCTTCAGGCTTTTCGTGATTATATGGTTCTTAACTTCAAGGGACCCAATTGCGGTGCAACGGAGTCTTCGAACGACCCTAAGTCATCTCTACCACCCGCAATTGTGAAGTTCAATGAAACATTCCAGTCGAGACTGAAGGGAATGAATCTGAGCGTCATTGGCGAGGATGAAGTCAAAAGTAATGCAAAAGGCAGCGGTCCGGATGAGCCGCTTCCGTCGCGATGGAATTCATTGACATACTTTCAATTATTGGAATCTTTAAAGAAGCTGTACACGCCGGTGACCCACAAGGAGTTAGCCGAAGGCAGGACTGAGAATGATGCGAGGTGGTCGAGCCAGGCACAAGATGTGCTCGCTCGGGTGAGCGCTTGGTCTAACGAAGATGAATCCGAGCTTGACTTTTTCCACCAAAAGACGATTCTGCTCGAGGGGTTGACTCAGGTGACGATCGGCACACCGTTGCATGCAGACGTTCTCGACAGTTTGGTTCTCTTCCTGGAGCAAAATTCTTATCAAGACGTTGCGCCAATCGATTGGTTCTTTTGCGCGAAACTGCTGTTTCGGAGTTCACGGTTTAAGTTATCTCGCCGTGATTTTGAACGTTTGGTTGATTCTCGAGAGCCGGTCCTCAGCATCTATGCGAGGTTGCAGACCTTGCTTGAATCAGCCAAACAGACGCCGCCGATAAATAGCCAACTGAAGGCGCGAAGAACTGAAGGCGCGAAGAATGGAGATCGGAAGTGACGGATACGGCGATGCTTCGGGATTCTGACTTTGGAACTTCACCTGAATACTAAAGAAGTTGAGCCCACGCGGGAGCGCGGAAAGTCAGTTGTCGATCGCGGTAGGGACAGCCGTCGCCGGCTGCCCCCCGCACGGATCCGGACGGGCGCTCCTTAGCGCATCTGGTTCTTCTCTCAGATGAATAGCGGCCAAGCTCATCGCTTGTCCGCACACTCGCCCACCCGTAGGACACGCGCAGTCCCGCGCTGAGTCGGGTACGTGTCGAATGGAAAGTGTTCTCCTTGAGCCGCAGCCTTCCCTCCTCACTCTCCGCCGACGCTATTCCGTCTTTGTTCGAATGACTCATCGGTACTATGCCGCAGTGTGACTCCTCCGAGACGTCCATGCGAGCCGTGTGGCCTGAGCCTTCGCCCGCCGACCTGCAGCCCAACTGAACCGCAGGTGTCTCCGAGGTCTCCCGGTTCTCGTGCATGAAGTTTCTAGGCGTGCCTGGGGTCTTCGACTACGCCGGACTGAACAGGAACTCGCGCTAGCGCTCTTGCTCATGTTGCCTACCGCGCATGTTAAAGGCGGCGGCGTCCGGATTGTATATTTTGTAGGGTCGAGGTCTGGCGCCGTGTCCCTTAGGTCCCGCCTACCTGGGGCTCCCCGTTTCCTCTGGGATTGGACTCACTAGCCGAACCGTAAACCGGTTTCCAGACCCCGCCACCTCGAACGTAGAGAGCGGATTTCCCGCACTACGCTCTCCTGTGGGCTTCTCGTCAAGGCCTATACGCCTCCGGGGACAGGAACAGCTTTCGCGAGTGCTGGCCGTCTCAGCCTATGGTCGTTGTATAGTCCGAGCATGCGATAGATCCACTCACTACTCCACCGTTTCCAGCCCTTGCCTTTGCGCAATCTGGACCGCATCAGATGACGCCGAATCTTCATTTCTACCCAGTCTCTGATCTTCGAAAAGCACCGATCCGAATGACCAATCCGAAAATAGTTCACCCAGCCGCGCAGGATGGGATTGATGATCTTAATCACCCCCTCCACGGGCTGGCTGACGTGTTGCCGGAAGACTTCCCTGAGCTTGGCAAAGAGCGCCGTGCGTTTCTTCATTTTTGGCGCAAATTGCGGTCGCCACTTCTGGTTACGTCCCAGCACGAGGCGATACTCAAATCCCAGGAATGCGAAGGCTCCGCCTGTTCTTAGATCGATTGTCCGACTCTTGTCTTCGTTGATCTCCACTCGTAGTTTCGCCAGTTCCTCTCGTAGTCGCTTATCCACCGCCCTCATGAGCCAGTCGTGCCGCGGATGGGAGTCGATTAATATCACCATGTCATCCGCAAACCGCGCGTATTGTACATGGGTATATTTTCCGCGCCGCGTCGTGGCTATCGCCTTCTCCAGCATTCTGTCCACCTCATTGAGATAGACATTACTGAGCAAAGGTGAAATCACTCCGCCTTGCGGGACTCCTTTCTTCCCAGTCGACTTCAGGATCAGGCTCAGTAATCTCATCACCATTGCATCCTGTATCCGTCGAGCCAACTTCTCGAGCAGCAGATAGTGCTGCACATTGTCGAAGTAGGCGCGTAGATCAAGATCAATGACGCGAGTCTTCCCTTGCATGATCGCTTTATCCACTTGGAGCACCGGCGCCTGTGCTGTCCGTTTCGGTCGGTATCCATAGGACCCCGATTGGAAATCAGCTTCGAAAATCGGCTCCAGGATGAGCTTGAGCGCCCCCTGGACCACACGGTCCCGAATGGCAGGAATGGAAAGAACGCGGACCTTGGTGCCCCCGTCTTTCGGAATCTCCTTCTTTCGTGCCCGCATGGGTTGATACGTGTGCTGGACTAGTTCGTCCTGAATCTGTTTCAGAAAACTCTCCACTCCACTTCCCTCAATGGCTTCAAACGTCACCCCGTCGATGCCCGGAGCTCCGTCATTACTTTTCGCCATCTGGTAGGCTTCCTGGAGCGTTTCCATCTTACAGACGTGAACGTATAGCCCCCAGAAACGCCAAGTCGGTTCTGCCTTCGCCTTGACGTATAGACTCCTCCTCAGGTCTTGCAAACTAATGGGTGTTTTTATCATTTCACCCTTGCCTTCCTTCTTGTTAGAGTCATTACCAACAGCAGGGCCCCTTTGCTCCACGGCCATTACAGCCGCTTCGTTGCTCTTACGGGCCCATCCGCCACCCTCTCGCCTTCCTTCCTTTTCCCCGTGTCGCCGGTTATAGGTCGGACCTTCTCCAGAGATTTCCCGCTGGGACGAGGAGGGCTTCTCCAGTTGCTTAATGCGTCCTTGCCATCGTGCTGTCGCTAACACCCCGCCAAGTGGTTCGCCGCTTCAGTCAGTTGCGACGCGCCATGCTGCCTTCACCCAGCTCCGAAAGGTTCGGCCCTTGGGGCGATATTTTTCGACGCTACTTTGCGTTTACTGTTCGTTACGGCCCGATGACTTGCTCACCATCCCGAAGATGGCTTTGTCAATAGCCAGAGATTCGGTTTCCCTCTTCCCCGCTATCCAAGCTACGAGGTTCTGACTTTTACCTCGGTGGGTTTACCTCCCACTGAACACATCAGCTTTCCTCCTTACTTTTCTGGTTGTGCCGGAGCTGGATACCCACCCCGCCTAGCCCCTGTCGGTCTGAGTCCCTCGCGGTATCAGCGCAAGACTCGGGGCCGAGCAGATCGCTGGTCTTTACTCGTAAGGCTCTTTCATCCTCGACTTCATGCCGGTTTATCCCGGCGCACTAACATCGCCATTACGCTCATTGATCCGATACGGACTTCACGCAAGAGCCGCAGAACCTCGCTTGGGGTGTTCTCAACGGCTTCCCGCAGTGCCGACATGGCGGCCCATAGACTGAAAGGCGATGGTGGAAGACGGCATTAAGATTTGTCTCACGAAATCCGGTGATGCGTTCGTACTCCGCAAGCATTGATTTGAACCTTGTTTGCAAGCTGCCCACTTTAGTGGGACGGAAGGACATCACTTGACGGTACTCCTCATCGTCAAGCATCGGCATTTCGGCCTTGCAGCGCCAGCACCAGAGCAGCTTCATCGACGGTTCGATTTTACTGGCGCGGACGGAAGTCGAGCAGCCCTAACTGTTGAAATATCGCGATTTCACTCATCTTCCCTTGGGCGGGGAACTTGAGTGTAATGGCCTGTTATCTTCAGTCATGCCAGGTCGCGACCATAATTTAAAAACACTATTGATCCCGGTCCTGACTTGCAAGTACCATCGCCGCACTTTTCGGAGGGGTGGATGATTGGACGGGTGTGGCTTGGAATTTGCTTCTCTATATCTGCTTTTGTCATTCTGATTCCGGTTCGTGCTTCGGGACAGGGTTGAGTGGCCGCGAGATCTAGCGCGCCCGTGATTGGCGCGTTGTGCGGTACTTCGGACCCGAAGAACGAGACGCCTCTTCGCTCAGGGAAGGAAGGGCCTTTCTCCGCCCACCACTGGTCGGTTTCGGTTGGATACCGGTACCAGCACTCGTTTCGTCATTTCGTTGGTACAACTGAGCAAACGCAGCGAGAAGCGCAGCATACTCAGGTCGTAAATTACCTCAATCTGTTCGATGTGGCACTCAACTACAACATCAACCCGCGTTGGAGCATGAGTTTGAGTTTGCCCATCATGAACGCCACGCGCACGTACGACCACCAGCTTTTTCAGACCCTCTTGCACATTCCGGGCGCACCGGACCAGGTATCGCACTCGAACGGTATTGGAGATATAGGGGTGTCGGCGCAATTCTGGCTGCTTCGTCCTCCTCCTGAGAAGGGCCACAACATCGCGTTTTCGTTCGGCACCGTGTTTCCGACCGGCAGCTCCGATGTGCGGGACACGGTAAATACAGTGAACGGTCCGCAACGCGTCTATGTGGACCAATCAATCCAGCTGGGAGCGGGTGGCTACGGAATTACGCTTGGGACTGAGGCGTATCAACGCATTCAGCACTTTGTCCTGTACGGGTCAGGGACTTACCTTTTGACGCCGCAGCAACAGAACGGCACTCCAAACGCATCGCTGGCCGGCGTGCATTTTCCGACCGATCCATTGACCGCGAATATGTCCATTCCGGATCAATATCTTGCAGATGGCGGCGTTTCACACTCGGTGCCAAAAATTCGCGGTCTCGCCGCCAAGTTCGGCATGCGTTATGAGGGAGTGAAAGTTCGCGACATTATTGGCGGGAGCCTCGGTTTCAGGCGACCCGGCTATGCGCTGTCGGTTGAACCGGGAGCACAATACGAGCGCGGTAAGACGACGTGGAGCCTTAACATTCCTGTCGCCGTACAACGCAATCGGAAGCGCAGCGTTCCCGACCTGATCGAAGGGAAGGCGGGCGATGCGGCATTTGCGGACTATCTTATTCTTCTCGGATACTCACGGTCGTTCTGAGCGGACACACTGTAGAAGGTGAATATGAGAATTGTCGGAGTACTACTGGCCAGCCTCGTTTTAACCATCGCGGTACACGCGCAGGAAAAGGTAAACGAGCTGTCATGGCAGGACACGCGAGGCAAGGTTCAACGACTCGGCGATTATAAGGGCAAGATTGTCGTGCTGAATTTCTGGGCGACGTGGTGTGAAGGCTGCCGTCATGAAATGCCGTTGCTTGCAAAAATGCAGGAGAAGTACGCAGATAAGGGACTAGTCGTACTGGGCGGGTCAGTTGACGATGCGACTACGCAGTCGAGCATCACGCCATTTGGCGAACAGAACAAGATCCCCTTTCCCTTATTGGTAGGCGCCACCACCGAGCAGATGCACAGGCTTCAACTGGGAGAAGCCATTCCGGCCACGGCCTTTATCGACACGGAAGGAAAAGTAGTCGCACGCGTATTGGGCGAACTGGACAAATCAGATTTCCAGCACCGGATTGAATGGATGCTTGGGAAGCACAGCGGCAAGGAACCCCCTCCATTTGTGGACGGGTTTAAGAAGAAAGCTGAGCCCCAGCCATCACCCTTCAGTCATTGAGAAAACGGACAATCAGCACAATTGGACGGCACCGCAAAAGAGAAATCTGCCCGTCGCTGGCGAAATATCCCCATTACGCGTTTTGACCCTTGATCGAAACTCGGGCCGATTCTCGGTGAGCGTAAACGCCTGATTTCAACAGTTGAGGCTCAGTGATAGTCTGTGCGTTATGAACGAGAGAGGTTTTCAGTGTTTTGTCTGCAAGGAAAGTATTGCCCCGCGCGACGAACACGGCTGCACGGTTCTGATTCACCGTCGTCTCATCACATCAGAGCGACAAATCAAGTCTCCGCAGTTCATCTGGGCGCACGACAGTTGCCTCGTAAAGCTTATCCCGCTTGCCGATTACACCTTCCCGGACGTGAAGCAACGTTAACGTGCGGGTTTTGAGTGAGATGTCTGTTAACAACACCCGAGCATGGGCCGACGAGAGTATTCTCTATGGAATATGGTTTCCCCGGCAGTTCGCCGTCCACCTTACCAGGAGATCCGAATGTCTATGTCGGTTTGCAGAATAGCAATGTCAGTGCTTCTGGCTTGGTTGGCTCTTGCCGCAGCCAGGACAAAGGAGGAGTCGATCAGAGGGTGGCACGGCCAGAGGTGTAGAAAATCCTGAGCAGCGAGCGACGTTCTGGATCGCTTGAGTATTGGGGCTTCTGCGACCTCGATAAGGGATGGCCCGATTTCCCAGAGCCTCGACCCGTGTCAGGCCGCAAAAGTTCTGCTCTTGACATTCTCCAGGAGATGTTCGCTGACGATCCGAAGATGCGGGTTATCCAAGAGCGTGACGGAAAGATTCGCATGGCAGAGACAGATGTTCCGCAAGACCTTCTTAAAATCAAAATCCACCATCTCTCATTCTCGATGCCCTATACGACTGGGGCAAAAGCTGATAGCGGAGCAATGGCTGTGTACATCCTGCTGAACGCGCCGGAAGTAATAGCCTTCATGGAACAGAACATCGGACGAGAGGTCGCCTGGCAGGGCTGGGGTATGCCCGGCCAGATCGTCCTCGACCGGCCGAGCGTGCCCGAGTTGAAGGACGTAACTGTGGAGCAGGCGCTGGATCATGTGCTGCAGACGTTTCCTGGGTTTTGGTTGTATCAGAATTGCCACGACCCACACGGAAGACGGATGATCTCCGTCGGCTTTATGCAAACCTTACCGCCGGTTAGTGACTCTCCCCTCCCGAAAGCAGAATAATTTTCGGCCCGATCCGGTCAGTTGGCGAAATATCTCGGTTACACTCGACCAGCTGTCAAAACGTGTTAATCGCCTGCTCTCGAACGTTAGGCGATTAGACTGCCGCGCTCATGTCTGCTGGGGGCCATGAGCGCGACCAGTTCCTGCGATCAAGAGACAGACAAAGCAAATCGCGATGAGTCCATTTCTGGTCATGCTTGACAGCCGCGTGGGCGAGATTTTGGTTTCGCTTCGATGAGGAGCACGGCTGGCGCGGGGGCGCTGACCGTCAGCCTCGATTCACCACAGAACACTTTCGCAATTTAACAGCGGGCAATTACGCCTAGTCAACTGCTTGACGCCTCGACTGTGTCGGGCGATGCCTCTACCGATAGTAAGCGGGAGACCCGCTCTTTATAGAGAATGGCTTTGTGGCGCGGGTTAGGGCTGTAGGAGTCGTCTACTGGAGCGCCTTTACATCGATCACTGCTTGCCTTTAACAGTAGAATTATTTCATCAGCTTGCCATTTTCATTCTAACCTGCAAGCCCATATCGTATTGCCACTTCAAGCGTGTCGATGTTTATATCCTTTAGAGCTTTAAACCGAATGCAATATCCGGTCACGCTCGCCTTGCCTAGTTTTTTTTCATACGTTTTGGCTAAGTACCTCTTATCTTTGAGACCAAGAATATAGACAGAGATTCCGGTTTTGTTTCCGCTCACACCGATTTGAAAAAACTCTCTACTTTTTCCATTGGCATATTTTATTGTGTGAAATCCATATCCTATCGTAGGGTTGGAAACAGTATGATTCTTGCTGTCTTTACCATCGAAGAACCATAGTTTGCATTCTGGTGACACTTGAAGTGCGAGCCGATGCAACTCTCGCATGTCACTGCGTTTTGGCTCCGGTTGGCTGGTAATGTACTTCTTGATTTGTTCTTGTACGTTCATCTGTTCTGCTCCCCCAGTTGCGCGCGAGAGATTATACGACGTTTAATCTTTTTGAACCGCTCCTATTCTCTGTCACATCGGCGCTGGTCAGAGTGTGGTCACAATAAAGGGGCCACCTTAAACTCCTGATGAGGAATGAAGCGATCGTGCTCGGGTCTCCACCCCTCAAAAAGAAGCAATCTGAGACTGAGGAATCTCAGGTCAGGATACACGCCTCTTCGCAACCAAGCTCCCGTTTGCGCGGGTCAGAATCTCGGCGAACTCCGGTATCCGCATTGGGTCTGATTGTTGGGTCCGTTATGGGTCCAATAAATCCGGCCAAAATGAGGGTACGAATGACGATAAGGGTAAGGATTGCAGCTACTTAGGTTCGGGAGACTACAGCCCTGAAAAGGCTGGCGTCGGCGGTTCAACTCCGTCCCTGGCCACCATTTATTTTACACGTAGAATCAGCAGCGCCATGCTCAGGAAGTGGAGTCTAAGCCCGCGGAGTGGAATGCCATGGAACTACCGGGAAACCTTGGAACGAGCCGTTCCTCTCTCCGATTCCGCATAACGCTAGGCGAATCGCACCTGGCCGGAAACACAATTGTTTGATTACGCAGCTTTGCCGAAAGGACACGTTGGTTCCAATGTTCGTAAAATGGGAGTTCGTCACAGTAATATCATTGAACGCACCAGGCACTGCGGGCGCGAGGACTTTCCAGGTCCCCGCTCTTGTTGGATTTGCATTATCCGTCTGCAGCAACTGGACGTTGTTATTCGCCCTTGCGACAACCTGGTCTTTGTCGGAGAGCTCACCGTCAAACACTCATCGCGCAACCTGTCCGTGGAAGCTCTCGACGCGCGCGTTCTGCGTCGGCTTTCCCGGCTGAATGTGTACCAACTCGATCTTTCTCTCCACGCACCACGCCAGAAAATGCCGGCTGGTCAGCTCCGGCCCGTTGTCGCAGCGAATTGCTTATCCACTTCCAAGGCCAAACATTCCCTCGTGTACGCGTCCACCACGCCCAGCACCCGGATCGCTCGTCCGCACTCCACCGCGTCACTCCACCGCGTCGTGCACAAAATCCAGCGCCCACTCCTGGTTGGCCGACAGGTCAGGCCCGCAGCCTAGCAGCCAGGTCGAGTCCGCGCATCTTTAGTTTTGGCCGGGCGGTCGCTTTAGCGGCGGCAGCGCAAAAACAGAAACTGTTTCTTCATCCAAGATGGCCAGCTTGGAGCCGTCCGGCGAAAGCGCAAGTTGTGCGCCCCCCCTGATCTTAGGGCCTTTTACCACCAGCAGGCAGGACCGCTCGCGAAATGGCGCGTCGTACACTGAAATGGTAGTGAGTTCGCCGTGTGCCCCGATGTCAAGAGCGGCAAATCCTCCCTTCGATTTGAAAAAAGGAAGAATAAAACGCTGTTCGCCAGAGGACGAAACGGGCCCGCCCCCTCCAAACGGCGCGTCCTCGTACAAGATCACCTTGCCGTCCGATTGCAAGAGCCTCCACGGGGTACCAGAGAGAAAAAACGTGTCATCAGTCACAAACCGCGGAACCCTCCAGCCGGATTTTTCCATCGGCGCAATAATCTTCCAGTCCGTTGCGAGGCCCCTTACTTTGAGATTAGGCTCGCAGTGATACTCTGGGAACATACATGCAGTCATCGCTATCGTGCTGTCTGATATCCCTACTGGCCCAGTTTGTTCCACTTTCCACGAGCGAACAACCTTAAGGTCGTCTGCGCTGACCAAAATCCAAGACTTCGGCGATATCGTTCTCCAGTCGCTGTCTTCGAAGAGAATGCTTTTGCCCGTCGGAGACGGGCGCGCATTCCAACCATTCGGAGTCTGGGGCTCTTGAGGCAAGCGAAGCGTGTTCAGTTCCTTTCCATCGGAAGAGTGGAGAGTCAACGTGGTCCCCCTTTGCGTGACGAACTTCCCCTCATTCGCCGCCACGATCCGAGCCAACCTAGATTCGCTTGGCCACGCCTGTGTCGACCTGATTTTTCCAGTGTCTGCATCGAGAAAGATTGCCCTCAGACGCAAAGGCTCGTTGGGATCAGACCCGCTCCGACCGGAAAGGACGGGGTAACTTTCTTCCCGCGTGACGTATGTGGCAACGACTGTGCCGTCGTCTAAGAACCATAGCGAAGTCGTCGGTTTGCCCTGCCTTTCACCTTTGCGGCCAAATACTTGCCCCAGCGGTTCGCCCCCTATTGCGGGGCGCAGGTCTGATGTCCATCTCGCCGCAATTGTTTGATTGACAGCATTGTCGGCGGTTGAACCGACCGGGCTACGGATTAAATGCACCAACAAAAAAAGTACCGCCGATGAGATCAACAAAGCCGTGCTCCCAAAAGTTGCCGGTGAAAAGTGTGCCAAATGTAAACGTATTAGGGCTTATCCATGGACTGACTGTATCGTCGTGAATCCACAAAGGGGAATCCGGATCATTTGGGCAGTCAGTGCCACCCCCCACGCACTCGACGTGAAGTCCGTCAACGTACCGGCCCAGTCCGCAGTTACTCGGATCGTCACAAGCGA
>Ga0207040_1291_pt2 | contig 11269 bp, 7 predicted proteins | sample Alteio_BWMinCont_72_FD_153279 | JGI IMG/M metagenome (GOLD analysis project Ga0207040, IMG submission 153279) | Enriched cells from forest soil in Barre Woods Harvard Forest LTER site, Petersham, Massachusetts, United States -... | ecosystem: Environmental > Terrestrial > Soil > Temperate forest >... | reverse complement strand
GAAATGCAGTTAAGTTCACTTCTGAAGGGAATATACACGTCGCCATAAGCAACAAGGGAATGGACGGGAATAAGATCAGGCTTGGATTTGTAATAAGTGATACCGGTATTGGAATTGCGAAGGAAAAATTATCCGGCATTTTTGAGAGATTCCGGCAGGCAGAGGATTCCACTACGCGGAAATTCGGAGGTACAGGTTTGGGATTGTCAATCGCAAAAGACCTGGTAGTATTGCAAAATGGTGAAATACACGTAGAAAGTACTTTGGGCGAAGGAACTACTTTCAGATTCACGATTCCCTATGAAATAGCTACGAAGCAGTTGACTGTTTCAAAATCAAAGGAAGTAGCTGGGTTCGATTACCCTGCTTCCCGGGATATTCAAATTCTCGTAGTTGAGGATAATGTAATGAATCAGAACTTGCTTAAGCATTTGTTTAATGGATGGAAGTTTTCATTCGATATTGTAAATAACGGGTTCGAAGCGCTTGAAAAGTTGAAAGTAGGGAAATACAATCTTGTGCTGATGGATATCCAAATGCCAGGGATGGATGGGTATGCTGCTACCCAGGAAATACGACTGAAATTAAAGCAGGATATCGCTATTATTGCAATGACGGCTCACGCGTTTCCCGGCGAGCGAGAGAAATGCCTGAGTTATGGGATGAATGAATATATCGCAAAACCTATCAACGAAAGAGAACTATACCGGCTCATATTGCAATTCACTGGAACTGGAAGGGATGCGCAGGTATCAAACAACGCTATAATCAAGAAGGATTCTGATGCCTATCATTATATCAATTTACAATACCTGCGTGAAATCAGCGATGGTGATAAGAAATACGAAAAATTGGTGACTTCGCAATTCATAGAAGCGATTCCCCTTGATTTAGCTGCTTTGGAGTCGGCCTTTAGAAACATGGATTTAACTCTCCTCCGCCAAACAGTACACAATATGAAAACAAATGTTTCAGTTATGGGCCTAACGGAAAAACTTCAGTCTCATCTAGATGAATTGGAATATGAATCTTTAGATGAAGCCCATGTTGAACAAATCATCCTGTCGATAAAAACCATTTGCATGAATGCGTTGCCGGAAGCAAGGCATTTCTATTCTACACTTTAGCCAATACTGATTATTGCACGCTGTTCAGTTGAAGAAGATGGCATGAGGATTTTCAGACATATCAAAAGGAAGATAATAATTCGATAGCCCTTTGCCTGGCATTAATCCACGTTCCCTAAATTCATGATCAAATTGTACTAGTTAGTATTTGATATCACAACCTTTCTATATTGGCTAAGATTTGATCTTACAATTACGTTTTCTGAATAGGACAGGTGGTGTGCGTGAATAGCACAGTTTGAAGAAGAGTCGATATCATATTTTATTGATTATTAATGATTTACAATTTTGGCATTTTCTTTGCGCCGCAAGCTGCATAACAATCCGATAAAATCGGGTTATGATCAAAAACTATCTTAAAACCGCGTTGTGTGGTTTTTGGAAACACAAGCTGTCTACTCTCATTAATATTATCGGCTTATCGATTGGCATCAGCGCAGCCTTGGTCATTTACCTGATGGCTCATTTCGATTTTAGCTTTGATAAATTTTATCCTGATAGTGACCGTATTTATCGGGTGGTCACGAATTTTTCAACCCAGGGAGGAAATGGTTACAGTGGTGGCGTGTGCGGGCCATTGGCGGAGGCGGTGAGAAACAGGGTGACTGGCTTGAGCGGATCGGCGCCATTTTTTATCATTGATGCGTTTACGCTTAATCATACCGGGGTTGCTATTCCGGAGGCCTCTAAAGCGCCGCTGAAATTCAAATACAAAGAAGATATGGTCCTAGCCGATCAGCGATATTTTGATCTGTTGCCATATACCTGGGTAGCCGGTTCAAAGACTTCGTTAGATCAGCCATTTACTGTTGTGCTGACCGCGAAAAAGGCAAAAAATTATTTTCCCGAACTCACGTACCGGCAAATGCTTGGCAGGGTGATCATTTACGGTGACTCTATCAAAACAACGGTCGGCGGGATTGTCGAAGCCCATCAAGAAAATACGGATTTTAATTTCTCGGATTTCATTTCCTACAGCACCGCATCATCTATTTTTGCCCTAAAGAGCAATCTTCAGCTGACTGATTGGGGTAGCGTAACACCTTCGTCGCAGCTTTTTGTCAAGCTCCCTTCAACAGCCGCCGTTGCCAATATTGAAAAACAGTTAGATGACCTGCTCAAAACAAATGAAGCGCCCTCACCCGGGGAAAAGGCCAATACCACCGAGCTTCGGCTGGAAAAACTGAGCGATGTTCATTTTGACGACGAGTATGCCTCGTTCTATGAACGGACGGCAAACAAACGCATGCTGTATGGCTTATCGATCATCGGATTGTTCCTTTTATTGCTGGGTTGTATAAATTTCATCAACCTTACAACAGCGCAGGCATCGCAGAGAGCAAAGGAGATCGGCATCCGGAAAACATTGGGCAGCGGGCGTGGCGGGTTGATTGTCCAATTTTTAAGCGAAACTTTCTTTATCACCGTACTGGCTGTCATCATTTCAGTGGCGTTAACCCCTGTTATTTTAAGGCTTTTTGCCGATTTTATCCCCGAAGGGGTTTCAGCTGATTTTCTTCATCAACCCGGGTTGATACTTTTTCTTTTGCTGTTGACGGTGGTGGTAAGCCTTGCGTCGGGATTTTATCCGGCTATTGTTTTGTCGGGCTATCAACCGCTGCAGGTGTTGAAAGATCAGGCATATAATCATAAAGGAAAAACGGGGACTGCCTTCCTGCGTAAATCATTGACGGTAACACAATTTGTCATTGCGCAATTTTTTATCATGGCCACGCTGATGGTAAGCAAGCAGCTATACTATGCATTGCATAGGGATCTGGGATTTAATAAAGAGGGTATACTGACGGTTTCAACTCCGTGGAACAGCATAGACCCGTCGTTAAAAGCCGTTTTTATGGATAAAATAAAAGCATTGCCCGGGGTCGGGTTGGCAAGTGTAGGAGGGGCAAGCCCTTCGTCGGACAATACGCATTCAGCCGACGTAACATATGCGGACGGTAAAAAAGAGATCAAAACCGAGGTCCAGGAAAGGTTTGGCGATGAAAACTATATCGGAGTATATAAGATAAAATTATTAGCCGGTCGCAACCTGAGGCCCGGTGACTTGTCAAAGGCATTTCTGATCAATTCAACTTGCGGAAAGGCGCTGGGGTTCAACCGCCCGGAAGCAGCCGTAGGTCATTTCCTGAACTATAACGGGAACGACATGCAGATCGTTGGCGTAACGGGTGATTTTTATTATCGGTCATTGCGTTCACCGATCAAACCGCTGGTGATTCTAACAAGCGTAAATAGTTACTTCAACTCGACCTTCCATATCGCTTTACGACCGCAAACACCCGGCGGTGATGAGTGGAAAAGAGCCATAGCCGGGATGGAAACAGCATGGAAGCAACTCTATCCCGACGACGTCTTTCAATATCAGTTTTTTGATGGTAGCATTGCGAAATTTTATGACAGCGAACGGCAGACATCTGTTTTATTGACCTGGTCGACAGGCTTGTCGATCGTTATCAGCTGCCTGGGTTTATTGGGATTAGTCATTTATACCACCCACCAGCGGGTAAAGGAAATTGGCGTCCGTAAAGTGCTTGGCGCTACAGTTGAGCAAATAGTCGCGCTCCTTTCCAGGGAATTGGTATTTCTTATTGTCCTGGCATTTGTCATTGTAACGCCGATTGCCTGGTGGTCCATGAACAAATGGATGCAAAGCTTTGCCGACCGCACGGCCATCAACTGGTGGATATTCGTTGTAAGCGGAGGGGGCATGCTAGTAACCGCCCTGGTTATATCTGGTTTTCAGACGGTAAAGGCGGCATTAGCCAATCCTACTAAAAGCTTAAGAACGGATTAAATGAGTCCGTCGAAATTATTGTAGGACAAAATGTTGTTCTCTTCATCTTAATTGTCAGACCAAGTAGTGGCTACTACAGATCAATGAAACTTCCAGCCTTTAGTTGCTGCTGTGTAATGCTAACCCTATCTTGTAATCGGTCTGATGCTAGCTTACTTACAAGTTTCCTAAATTTTGTTATTGAATCATTAATGCTTTGCCGATTGGGACCTGAATACTAAATTGAAAACGTTAGAATGGATAAGACTATCTCACGTATATACATTTTTAAGTAATAACCGTCTCGTAGTTCGAATTGAGTCTGCAGATATTATCTAATGAGATTCCAGCCTAAAACGGATAGGCTGCTGTTTGTATGACTTTACTTGGCGGCCATTTTCAACAGCAGCAGTCCATTTCCCACTCTTTTTGATCACCCTAACAGCTTCCTGGCGCAATTCAGGGGGACCAGAAATGGGATGTATATCACTTATGTTGCCTTCCTTATCCACAATGAAAACCACGATAACGTCACCCTGGATTTCGTCGCTTACAGCAGGAACAGGATAATGAAGGTTGTTAATTAGAAACCTGGACCAGGCTCCAGGCCCGCCCGGATATTCCGATTCTATTTCCACCTTCGTGAATATCTTATCATAATCTAAATTATTTATTTGCTCTTGATGAGTACTATCCATTGGCATTTGAAATCCACCGTATTGGGGTGGTGTATAAAAATGCCTAAAATAATAATGATTGCCCCCTATGTCTTGATAGCTCTGCCACGCGACTAACCCCTTGGAATCGTAAACATACTTTTCTGTAATGTAGTCTGCGTAACTAGGACCTTCGTTATACAATTCTTCCTTAATCAGCCTATTTTGGTCGTCAAAGTAAGACTCTCTTTGGATCTCCGGCTCCGGGGAATGGTTGACCAAAAAAATGCTTTCTGAATTATCCTTATTGTCGTGCTTGTATTGCCAGGAATAAATCAATTTCTCATGCTTATCATAGGTTTCAACTACACTAAGCTTTCCGTTCACGTAGTAATATTTGTGAAGAAGAAGTGTCGCTTGATTCGGCAGCGCCTCGAATTCCTTGACTACATGTCCTAACCTATCGAATTCCCTCTGCCATGCGGTTACTGAAATTCTTTTTGATGAATCAGTAATGTGCGAATAAAGTTTTTCCGCAACATTATTTCCCAGGCTATCATAATCATAAGTAGACACATTTTTATCAACAGGACTTGAACCATTAATTGTGAATGTGGATTGCGTTATTTCCTCCTTCTTAAATAAAAGCCCACCTTCGTAGGCATAGTTCGTAATTCGCCACAGTCGACCCTTATCAAAAGTGAACTCATCGGTTTCCATTTTATTGCCTGAGGAGTCAAAGTATCCGACAAATGCTAATGTACTATCACGATTATGATTTCTTCTATCATAAACGAAAACAGAATCTTTTGTTATAAGATGGGTTCCTATTAATGCTGGTGAGTCAATTTCCCAGTTTGGCCTTATAGCATGCACAATTACATTCCTGTTTGAATTTTCATAATGGCTAGCTATGAGTTTTGGGTCTTTGTTGATTTGGGAAAGTGCGTGAAATATGCAGATAAAATGAAAAAAGCCAAATAAAAGAAGTTTCATGAGCACAATTGTTGGAATTTTTTCGGTATGATAGTTCAGGGCTTTTCAAATAGCCCTAAAAAGTTGATTTTATATTCACTTGCTAATAATTCTGAAGATAAGTTGTTGGAAATCCATTTTGTATTAGTTAAGAACGGTATACAAGCCCCAATTATTTTGGATTTACCAATATATGAGGTCACAGTATTAAAGTTATACGAAAGCAGGAAAGTTTCAGGTGTAATGTAATGGACCCCAAAAAATAGGACGGGTTGATAGGCTTTACAAAATCACTTTAAAGGGTTTGGATTCATGTTCGACGACAAACCTGGCCACTTGGTAAAAGACAATCTCATTGATACCGATCAAAGCGATCTCGCTCACTATTCGAAGCCATAACCAATTGTTCACTTTTACCAATTCGATATGTAGGGGGTATTTTATTGATATAGTAGTGGGCGTCCCCTCATTGCATTGCCAACAAATAGACCGTGGTTAAAATAGGTACTTTTCTAACTATCCTTTGCCTTTTATGGTAAAATGATGAAACCCTTACTATTGAAGGGTTTCGTTTTTTGATTAGCGGAGGAGAAGGGATTCGAACCCTTGATACCCTTTCGAGTATACACACTTTCCAGGCGTGCCAGTTCAACCACTCCTGCACTCCTCCGAATGTTATTTGGGCTTCTGGTATCCGGGTATGAGCCCAAGTTGGGGAAAGGGTTCAAAATTACCATTTCGTCTCTACGCCTGCGAATATTTTTTCCGCATTCTCCGTGGTAATTCGAGCGATCTCTTCTGGCCTCACGTCTTTCAATGCAGCCAATTTGTCGACAATATACCTCAAGTAGCTGCTTTCATTCCGCTTCCCCCGAAAAGGAACCGGCGCCAAGTAAGGGGAATCTGTCTCCAGTACTAAGTGTTTTAGCCCTATGGGTTTAAGGGTTTCTCTTAATTTGGAGTTCTTGAATGTCAGTACACCGCCGACTCCCAGAAAAAACCCCATCTCAGTTATTTGCATGGCTTCCTGCAGGTTGCCAGTAAAGCAATGGAAAATACCTACCAAGCCCCCGGTCTGTTTTTGAGCCACGATCCGGATTGTTTCAGATAGCGAATCCCGGGAATGAATGACGATAGGCAGGTGGTAATGGAGCGCCCAGTCGATCTGACGTTCGAATGCCTCATACTGCTCCGGGTCATATTCCCGCGACCAATAAAAGTCCAATCCGATTTCTCCTATTGCCGCAAACCGGCGTTTGCTCAGGTGCTCTTCCATGAATGTCAATTCCTTCCGGAATTCGGCCTGGACGGAGCAAGGATGCAAGCCCACCATCGCCATACACCGGCCGGGAAACTCGGATTCCAGGTCAAGCATTGCTGAAAAGCTGCTGCTGTCAATCGACGGCAGGTAGAATTTGCTTACACCAGCCTGTTCCGCCCGGGCAATGACCTCGGGCCGCTCACCGGCAAATTCATCGGCATACAAATGACAGTGTGTATCTATCAGGATCATGGCAATCGGTCGGCGGGTGGTTTTCTCCCCGTTACCCGCATTTAATCAAAAATTTGCACAAATCAAAAATTATCCTACCTTTAAACCAGTTTTCATAGGGTACGGATTAAAAACGGGCCAGGGTGTCTACCCCGGCCCAATTCATTTAAGGTCAGTTGCATTTCGCAAATTACCCCTAATTTTACTTCATCCAGTTACTGAATCGCTCGAAATTGGTATCCCTGGGAGGAAAAATGTTCCAACACTTTTGGCAGCGACTCGTTCATGCGTTCAAAAGTTTTTGCACTGTCGTGAAAGACTACAATCGATCCATTCCCCGCATTCTGTACGACGTTTTGAACACATCGCTCAGCGGTCTGTTTTTGATCGAAATCTGCACTTAGCACATCCCACATGATCACTTTGAACCGGAAAGGTTCGCCCCGAAGATTGGCTATTTGGAACTTGCTGATTCTTCCATAGGGTGGCCGGAAAAGATTGGAGTCGATATAGTGCCGGGCATCCGCAATATTCTGCAAATATTCCCGGTCTCGAGTCTTCCAACCGTTCAAGTGATTGTGGGTATGGTTTCCTACGCGATGACCTTCCTCCAGAATCCGACGGTAAAGTTGTGGCTGTTCAGCCACGTTTTTGCCAATGCAAAAAAATGTTGCTTTTGCGTTGAATCGTTTCAGTTGAACCAGGATCGCCGGGGTGGCATCCGGATGGGGGCCATCATCAAAAGTGAGGTAAATGACAAGTTCCTCACCGGGAATTCGCCAGATGCATTCCGGGTAGCATTTGCGAACAATCCACGGCGTCCTAATCAAATAAAACATATGGTGTCCGGCTTAACTGATCTGAAAGGCCCGTCAAAATGTATTGATGTGGATTACGCGGCCTTCATCACGAAAGATCTTGCCATTTTTGGATACAAAATCCTCCTGACTTTGCTCATTCGTAAGTATTTGATCCATATAGGCCATTACCTGCGGATTGGCTAATTCCACGGGCCCCCCGAAAAAAACGGCTCCGTCTATATACCCGCGCAAAAGGGGTTCCAACTGTTCGTAAAAGAGCTCCTTTTCGGCAAACAAATCGCATCCAATTACGCGGTTTCCGGATACAGCAACAAAACCCAGGGCAGTACTGTCGGAATTCCGGAACTTCTTCTGGAAATATTGGAAGTAATCGTCATTCAGCATTACCATCTTCTTGTCCAGGCCCTGGGAGAGATAGGCCAAGCTCTTGGACTTGATACCGGTCTGGCTCAACTGGCTGCTGATCTCATTCCAGATCAGTACCTGGTTTTTGCCTTGATCCAAAACCTTACGCAAGAAAGGGTTCGCAAAATTACCATAGACAATTTTCTTCTCTTTGTCGCTCCACCTCCCCTCCTCCACGCACATTACCGGAATGTATTGGTCGCGGCCTGTAGGCTTCAGGATGGTGTCCCGCGAGACCATCCGGTCCTGGCGCCCCCCTGCGATTATTTCACCGGAAGCGACATACAGGGATTTCTCCGAGCGGTTATTGACGCGAAGCCAGTGTACGTTCTCGGTGGACGCCGTTCCTCTTTCCGTTACGGTTGCGAGGCCACGGCGGATCGCCTGATTCAGGGAAAGGATATCCGGAAGATTGGATTGACCCCCGTGTCCCGGATTAGCCCGCGCACGGATAGGAATTATCTTGAGGTTTTTGTACTGCCAGGCGCTGTCGTAATCTACGGTAACCGTTGCATAAGTGAGTTGGGCGCTGACCGCCTCATATCCGCAACAAGCCAGTATAACGAAGAGGTATTTCAAAACTTGACCCGAATTGCTCAAATGTAGCTAATAACGAGCAGGGAGCTCTCCTTAGTCTGCCTCCTCGCAAATCCTGTATCTTTGCGCATATGCGCAGCGAGGTCAGGGTACGCTATGCCCCCAGCCCAACCGGGGGCCTTCATATCGGCGGCGTACGGACCGTTTTGTATAATTTCTTATTTGCCAGGCAGCATGCTGGCCGCTTCATTTTGCGCATCGAGGACACGGACCAGTCCCGGTTTGTTCCAGGAGCTGAAGAATTCATAAAAGATAGTTTACGCTGGTGCGGTTTGGAGCCTGATGAAGGGCCCACTCAGGGTGGCCCGTTTGGTCCCTACCGGCAAAGCGACCGCAAAGCGATTTACGGACCTTACGCGGAGCAGCTGGTGCGGGCGGACCGGGCGTATTACGCCTTTGATCGTCCGCTGGAACTGGAAACGATGCGCGCTCGGTATAAATCCGAGGAAGATCCAAATCCCCAGTATGACCGAAAGATTCGGATGAAGATGCGCAATTCCCTTAGCCTGACCCTGGAGGAGACGGAACGCTTGCTCGAAGACGGTACTCCGCACGTAATCCGCCTGAAGATGCCGGAGGAGAACATCGCAGTTAGTCTGGACGACCTGATCCGTGGAAGAATTGAATTTCAAACGGAAAATCTGGACGACAAAGTCTTGCTCAAAGCCGATGGCATGCCTACCTACCATCTGGCAGCCGTTATCGACGACTACTTGATGGACATTACCCATGTTTTTCGTGGGGAGGAATGGCTGCCCAGTGCTCCGGCTCACGTATTGATTTGGAGATACCTTTTCGGGGAAGAATTTATGCCCCAATGGGTGCATATGCCCTTGATCCTGAAGCCCGATGGCAATGGCAAATTGAGCAAGCGAGATGGAGGTCGCCTGGGTTTTCCTGTTTTCGCGATGGATTGGACGGATCCAAATGGGGAAACTCATCAGGGATTCAAGGAAATAGGATTTCTTCAGGAAGCCTTCTTGAATATGCTGGCCATGCTGGGTTGGAATGACGGAACTGGCCAGGAGATTTTCAGTTTGGACGAACTCATCGCTAAATTCTCCCTCGAAAGGGTTCACACATCCGGAGCAAAATTCGATTACGAAAAGGCAAAGTGGTTCAATCATGAATGGATCAAGAGATCCAGCGTGGAGCGCCTGTATGGACCGGTCCGGGACCTGTTTGGCCAAAAAGGCCTTGTCCAGGATGATCCGGAAAAACTTCGTGCCGTAATTGCGCTGGTTAAAGATCGTTGCAGCCTGCTTCCGGAAATAGTCGAACAAGGCAGGTTCTTTTTTGAAGCACCGACTAGCTGGGATTTGGATTCCATTCGCCCCAAATGGAATGAAATGAAATTTCGCTTTTTTCAGGAATGGGTAGACAGGATCGAGGATGGGCCACATTGGAGCGCCACCTGGTTGGAAGAACGATTCAAGATGCAGGCTCTGGAGCAGGGTTTAAAGGCCGGCGATCTCCAGCTGCCCTTGCGCGTTATGTTGGTTGGAGAAAAAAAAGGCCCCCCCGGTGTTTGAAATTGCCGCCGTATTGGGCAGGAAGGAAACCGTGTCGCGGATCGAACGGATGTTACCGGCCATAGGAGTGTTCCAGACCTAAAGCTTAAAAGTCTCAGCCCTCAAGGCGTCCAATGAATAGTTATCATCCCTTTTAACCATGAATCCCGTCAATTCAGACAATCGATCTATAGGTGAAATGGGCCCCGGAGAAAGCCGGCGCCCGGTCCGGGTGCTCGTGGCAAAAGTCGGCCTGGACGGCCACGATCGCGGAGCCAAGGTCATCGCCGCGTCCCTTCGGGATGCGGGAATGGAGGTGATCTATACCGGCCTGCGCCAGACTCCCGAAATGGTTGTCCACGCTGCCCTACAGGAAGACGTGGACGCCATCGGCATCAGCATACTCAGCGGTGCACACATGACCGTTTTTCCCCGGATTATGGATTTGATGAAAGTGAAGAAGATGGACGATGTCCTCCTAACCGGCGGCGGCATCATCCCTGAAGAAGACATGCAAAAGCTCCATGGTCTGGGCGTGGGGAAACTTTTTGCGCCTGGCGCGGCGACTGCAGAAATTGCTCAATATATCCAGGATTGGGTTTCATCGCATCGCCGATATTAAAGTGAGATATTTTTATGTACCTGTTCAATCAATTGGTCTCCCTGGTGTTTATTATTTATGCTCTTTTCCTCATCAAAAAGGAAAATGCCGGTTATCATGACAGTCTGATCGCCCGAGGTCACGATCTGTTCTTGCAGAACCGGGAAATTCAGGAGCAAAAAACGGAAATCGGTGAAAAAGCCAAACAGCTGGAACAACAGACGGTCGAATTATCTGAACTGAACTCATTGAAGAACAAACTATTTTCTGTAATAGCCCATGACCTGAAG
>Ga0207040_1168_pt2 | contig 11283 bp, 11 predicted proteins | sample Alteio_BWMinCont_72_FD_153279 | JGI IMG/M metagenome (GOLD analysis project Ga0207040, IMG submission 153279) | Enriched cells from forest soil in Barre Woods Harvard Forest LTER site, Petersham, Massachusetts, United States -... | ecosystem: Environmental > Terrestrial > Soil > Temperate forest >... | reverse complement strand
GTGATAACCGCAGAATTGTTGGCAAGAGCTGCTCCCAGCTTGCACGACAGTTGTCCCCTGAGGCACGAAGACAAAGTACAAAGTGTTTGCAGAAGGCTGAGGAAATGCGGCGTTGCTAGAAATTTCCCGCTGCAGGAGTTGTTGTATGGCTTGATCTGTCACGGAGGCGGAAGGCTCGGGCGTAACAAGCGTAATGCTGCCTGTTCGTTTTCCATGCCCAATGGATTGTCCGGCAACACTGTATTCGCCCAATTGGTCCATCAGACTGCTTGTTAGGATAAAATCGAAAAACTGATTCATCTGCACGAGAATTCCCGCAAACGGTTCCTGTTGCCAAGCGCTACCCCAGAATATTGTGAAGACCGAAACCGAAGTGATAAGAGGGCCGTTTCGATAGGTCAACTTCGCGGTGGAGATTGGCGCGAGCCGCTCCGCCTCAGGTTTGTGAAGCGGAACAATTCGGATGGCGTCGTTGGAGGATGGATGCGGCGTCCTGTGCGATTGATTTTCAATTTTCATGAGCACCTCACTTTTTGGTAGCTCTGTTCACTCAGGTATTGAATCGAATGAGAGTCATCAACCTGCCCTGTAGTAATTCTACCAATTGATTTGTTCGATGTAGTACCTCGTCTGAGCACAATGCTTCGTTAGGTTTGGACACGCAAGGGGGAACGCCGAGAATGGCTCTTGATAAATCCTCTTACCGAAATGCCGGATTTCCTGAATTCCCAATCCGCCAGAGCAAGCTGAGACGGCAATCGGATCATTCCATCAGGGAGACATCCTGCTTTCGTTGTTACTCGTGACTAGGGCGCGTACGATGCCTCAATCCAAATGAGCAAGTTCACCCCAAGACTGCTGCAATTCTATGGAGAAGAGTTTGAAATCCGTAAAATGGTGCCGACGGTAAAATCGGTGACCACGAAAATCCATATACAGATCGCAATTTGACGGGAGCCACATTTCTGTCTTGCCCGCATCGAAACGCACCGGGCGATACTCGATGTCCTCATGCTGGAGACGAAGGCCGATCTCTGGTATTGCGCCGGCAAGATCGGTCTCCAATCGTCCTACCTGATACGAATCGGCGAGGATCCAGGCTCTCCCACGTAGCCTCAGGCCGAATGCCCGGCCGCTCATTACAAAAAAACTTGTGGGATGTTTTGTGTCCGAGCGTTCCTCAAATCGAATCTGCCAAGCCGGCTGGCCTTGCCACTGGCCTAAACCTTCGCACGTCATCGTGAAGTCCTTGGCAAGGTCTGGATGAAAAATCAGGACCAGACTGGGTGTTCCCACGGTAGCAACATGTTCGGGAAATTGGTTTGGGTCCGATCCGCCATCGCGATATTCCTCAACGCCCATGCTCCCGCTAGGCCACTTAGTGATCGAAACCAGGTAATTAAACTTCCGGATTTCCGGGGGGCGCAACTGGCCCGACTTGTCCACGCTTTGATGTTCGACGACTTCCGTAGCGGCGTATTTATCAACATTTTTCACCAGCTCCTGGACCCTATTTCCGGCGTTTGACAGCACACCAGTCAAGGGACATGCCGTCCCAGGAGCAACTTGAGGTACGTCCTGATCAACATCCGGGGGAACCCAGCTATCGATCCTCGTCCTCTGATAACCCGCGGCCAGGGGCGTTTGCTGGGCCTGAGCAGCCAGCGCCAATAGCAAGGTAAAGAAGACACCAAAAAAGAGCCCCTGCAATTTGATCATGAGGGACCTCTCACCAGGAGAGCAAACGGAGAATCCACGTAACGGAGCCGCGTAGACTGCCGCGCCGTGTAAAGTCCGAAGCGCCTCGTCAGTCGTAATTGAACGGGATTATACACCCGGTTTGAACGCCGGTCCTGTGCCCTGAAATCAGAACGAGAGACAGCCTTATCGGAGTGTGAGACCTCCATACCGACACCTTCGCCGTCTCTGTGTTGAGCCGATTCAAATTGTCGTTGCAAGGTGAAATTGCCTATGCGGTTTGCGATCTTGTCTGTTGCGAATTTGCCTGTCGCGATTCCACTTTCAGGTACGCAAGTATTTCTTCTTTTCGGTTCAAGTATTCCTCAAAGGCCTGAACTTCAGCAATGGACTGCTTCCGTAACTCATAATAGCGTTCAGTAGAACCAAGGGCTCCCGCCCGCGCCAAAAGGAGGCTTAACTTTACAGCCTCATCTGAAAACATTCTAAACGCTAAGGACAAATCGGAAATCAATTCGCTTAGATAAGTATCTGTCAGTGTTAGGCTCATCACGCCCCTCCAGACCGTCTCGTCACAGGACGAAATTCGCACCTAGAATAATTGCAGCATCCTAACCCAGTCTGTTCAATCCTGGACAGGTGGCAAAAATCTAAGTTAGAGGATTGTGTCACTGTTAATGATGGCGCGGCGAACGATTGCACGAAGATCTCAATTGGCGAACCGCCTGGAGCTATTTTAGTGAATCCGTTGACAAATAAAATCGATGTGGAGCCCCTTCCGGTCCTAGGAGGTAGGACGGTAACGATCATTGACGGTGCGACGAATCAAACCACCAAAGTGGCTGACTTGAAGGGGATCTTGCGTTCGTAGCTAGCCGTGATCACAATTGCTAGGTTAAGCGGGGTTCAGCATCGCGTGATGACAGCCGTCGAATTGTTCCTTCGTACGGTATCGTCCGTGATCCTTTTCTTATTCGTTTCGCCGTGTCTGCGTAAGCGTAACCTTGCGAATTACCTTGAACCCCATTCGAAGATAGAGCTCGATGGCCTGATCGTTCGCGCAGCTAACATGAAGCCAGGACACTAGGCCTGAGCGCCGATGATTTCGCACAAGCTGCCAGATCAGGCTTGTAGCGAGACCTTGGCCACGATGCGAAGGATGTGTACAGACGCCGCTGATCTCCGCGTAGCCGTCGAGCATCAAGCGCTCGCCGCCCATGGCGATCAATTCGCTACCAAACCGAACGCCGTGATACGACCCCATTTCGCACGTCCTGTTGCGAAAGAAACCGGGGAACGTAAGGGCTGTGAGCGCAACCATCTCCCCTGCGTTCGCGTCGGAAAGCTGAACAATTTCCATTTTCGGATCGACTGGTGTTACTTCCTCCGCGAGCACCATCTGAAAGCACTCCAAAGTGCCCGTGACTGACAATTCTGGAATGTGCGGGTAATCCTCCCCGAAAAGCCATACCGACTCACCAGGCGAAAGCAGCGAATGCATTTGTTGCAGCGCGACGACACTCGGCGCAGCAAGCGCCGCAAACGGAGCGATGTCGGCACGATAACGGCACGCGTCCTCCGCAAACGCAGCCAAGCCCCTATGCATCGTTTGGAGAGCATGCCACACTGGATTGGAAAAGAGACTCTTAGGCAGATCAGTCATTTACTAACCGCAGATACCAATTCATTGTTCCCACACGTTACACCCGACCGCGACTCAAGTCACGTCAAGTCCGCTTCTCGGCTTTTGGCCTTGAGAGCGGTCGGGCCAAATTCCTATAATTCAGATTCCGAGGCGGAATTCCATGAAAAGGGCGGAAAGTGAATTTTATCTTGATGTTTACGTTGGCCAGACAGCAAGTAAATTACTTCCGAGTGCGGCGCGTTCGCTGCTTGATCGGCTTACAACTTAACGAATCGACATAGTTTCCGCCGTATGGTCTTCTGCCACGGGAGATGCGATCGAATGTCAATCCACCGATAAATGCTCATGGTCACGGGAGAATGAAATGCGCTGGCTCAAATTGGCATGGCACGGCGAGGAACGACTGTGGAAGGTACTCTGGGTTTATGGAGTGGCAGTTTCCTGTGTCGGTTTTTTTGCTGCGCTAGCAGTCGAGATGGGTATAGCCATGTCGACAGGCGTGGTAGGCGCTCCGTCGGAATCAACATGGTTCCTTGTATACGATAGCTGGCTGGCGCTATCGTCTTGCTATTGGGTCTGGATAATTGTTTCTCTCTGGAGATGCGCATTCAATCTAAAGCAGCGCCTATTGGGCGATGGCGCAAGAATTGTTGCCGTCTGTATCGTCCCCGTAATAACCTATCAATTACTGTGGGGGCGTATCAAATAGTGGCTGCACGAGTCAGAGATTCAAATCGGAAATCTCTGCGAATTCCAAAAGCCAGTGGGTTGATTCGTTCTGGAGGAAATCATGTCGATCCGCACTGCCTACCTCGGGAAACTCCTCGGTCTTCACTTGGTCGCCATCTCGCTCACCATGTTCGGGCGCGCCCAGGCGACGGTGGAGATTATGAAGGCGATCGTTCAAGACCGTCCGCTTCTATTCATCGCTAGCCTCATCGGCGTAACCGCAGGGCTGGCGATCGTGCTCGCCCATAATGTGTTGTCTGGCGGTGCGCTACCGGTCCTCGTCACGCTCTTCGGTTGGGCAAGCCTGCTCAAAGGCATGCTGTTATTGGTGCTGCCACCGGAGTTGGAATCTCGTGTTTTCATCGTTGGGCTTCGTTACGAACAACATCCGAATCTATTTGCCGCCTTTGCGCTTCTTCTCGGCGCTTACATGGCCTATTCCGGCTTTCACGGCGAAACACGTTCCGTAAAATAGGCCAGGAGCCCCAAAACTCAATTCCCACATCCTGAGATCGCTGCGTGTGTCGGTAAGAACTCGGTCCAATCACGAAAGCCCTCCGTCGGAAATTTCATTCTCTGCGCTATGCGTCAGTCTTGTAGATTGATTGGAGTAGTGATCCAACCGACACTCAGGCGCAGCGGGATTTTATTCGGTTGTAATCCGAACGGATGTATACTCCCCACAACTGGGAAGGCCAAGAAAACCATCCCTAGCTACTTCAGATTCGAAGGAGCGCCCATGAGGTCCAAGTTATCGGGTCGACGAAAATTCCTGAGGGACAGCGCGGCCTTGGTTGGATTGGCCGCGGGTGTGGCGCCGACCGCCGGTGCCCAGATGTCGCATTCTGAGGCGCCGCCTCAAGATGCTAAGGACAAGGACCTGATCGCCTATGGCGAGCGCTCCCATTACGTGACGTCGGTCCGGATTCCCGTGATGGAGAGGATGTCCCCGGACGAATTCGGAATGACGTTTCACGTGTTGTCACCGCTCCAGGATTCAGTCGGAATGATCACGGCCTCGTCGCTGCATTATGTGGCGACCCACCGCGGCTCCTATGTTCCGGACATCAATCCCGAGGAACATCGGCTGATGATTCACGGCATGGTGGACCGGCCGCTGATTTTCACGATGGACGAACTAAAGCGCCTGCCTTTTGTGACCCGCGCTCATTTCCTGGAGTGCAGCGGAAATCGCGCGAAACCCTCGCATAAAAACGTGCAGCAGACACATGGGATGACCAGTTGCTCCGAGTGGACCGGCGTGCCCCTGTCACTTTTGCTGAAGGAGGCCGGCGTGCAAAGCGGCGCGTCCTTCATCGTGGCGGAAGGGGCGGAGACCGTGAAAGGCGCGACGAGCCTGCCGCTCGCAAAGGTCATGGATGATTGTCTGGTGTGCTACGGCCAGAATGGCGAGCCAGTGCGTCCCCAGCACGGCTTCCCGCTTCGGTTGATCGTACCCGGCTATGAAGGAATTCATAACGTCAAGTATCTGCGGCGAATCAAGGTCGTGGATCAGCACTATATGACCTACAACGATTACGGGCATCTTGCCGCCGATTCCCGTGTCGCTGCGCTGAATCGTCAGGTTGGACCAAAATCCGTCATCACATTTCCTTCCGGGGACCAAAAACTTCCCGGCCCCGGATTCTATGAAATCACCGGCCTGGCTTGGTCGGGTTCGGGCGCCGTTCGAAGCGTGGACATCTCGCTCGACGGCGGGCAGACCTGGACGCCTGCTGAGCTTCGATCCCCTGCGTATCCCATGGCGCATACCCGGTTTGGCTTCCACTGGACATGGGACGGCAAGGAATGCGTGATAATGTCACGCTGCACGGACGAACTAGGCACGGTGCAACCCATGCGGGCCGAGATCGCGAAATATTGGAATGTGCCCAACGACAAAGATCTCCAGATAAAGGGCTTGGATAACAGTGTTTTCCCGTGGAGGGTGGCCAGCGATGGGAGCGTTCACAATGGACTCGCATAGGCTTCTCTTGCTGGTGATGATTCTGGGGCTAACCCAGATTAGCAAGGCACAGTCACCTACCTACGGCGTGGGGAGAACTCCTACTGCGGAAGAAATCCGCAAGTTGGATATATCGATCGGCCCCGACGGAAAGGAGCTCCCACCAGGACACGGAACGGCTGTCGAGGGCGCGGGACTCTTTGTTCGTAAGGCTTGCTTTGGATGCCATGGCGAAACAGGATCGGGGGGACCAGCTCCTACTTTGATACGGAGCGACGGCAAGTCCAAGTCCCCGTATCCTTGCCTCAACCCCTGCGTGAACGACTCAAACCCGATGGCGTTTCACTCGCCCTACGCAACAACGATTTGGGATTACATCAACCGCGCCATGCCACTCACCAAAGAAGGCACACTAAAACCCAATGAAGTGTACGCGTTGACCGCCTATCTCCTCTACAAGAACGGCCTTATCCGCGAGGACGAGGTCATGGACGCCCAGACCCTGCCGAAGGTGAAAATGCCAAACCGGGATCACTTCGCGCTGGCTCCGGAATGGAAGCACGGCACGCCAAGGCTTCAGGGCTACCCCTGAGCCCTGGTCAAAGGTCGACCAAGGAACCCGATGCTCGAGTGAACTTGCGTTCCTGACGAATTGCCTGACAGGCTCATAACATTACTCATTTCATCTCAGTAGTGTCCCAACGTTATGCGAACAAAATCAATTGGTTATCGGAAGCTTGTTGAATTTCGTCGCTCATCGTTTGTGCAAGTAGTTGATTCAACGGGATTTTCTCGAACATGGTCAGGCTGAGGATCTGTAGGATTTCATGCAGGCTGGCCGAGAGATGCAATCGCTTTTTAACGATGGCGACTAGAACGTAGGCGGAGACAGCGATCCAGATTTGTGACCTGACCGCGTTCTCCGAAGTTCCGAAGAAAGCTTTGATTCGCAGATGCTGCTTAATCCATCTGAAGAAGACCTCTACTTGCCATCGGCAGCGGTATAGTTCGGTTATCGTAAAAGCTGGTAAAACGAAGTTGTTGGTCAGAAAAATGAGGGTCTTGGCGGTTTCGGGGTCCTTGAAGCGGATGCGGCGCAGCGGTGCCTCGAAACCTTGGTGCGAGTAGAAGCCAGTAAGGATGACACTTTGGTCGCAGATCAACCTCGTCGTGCGATCGACCGGATGCGAGTAGCGGCGTTGGACCTTGAGGTTGGACTTGCCGCGGGTCAGGAAGAAGCTGCCAGCTTCGTGAAAGCGATAGAGGCGCTCGAAGTCGAGGAAACCACGATCCATGATGTAGAAGGCGCCGGGCTCGGGCAGCAGTTGATCGAGGATGTTAACCTCGTGCACCTTGCCATCACCGATGTGAATGACGGTGGGGATGTTGCCGCGCAGATCGAGCAGCATATGCAGCTTGATGGCTGCCTTGGCCGTGCGGAACACAGCCCACGGAAATACCAACAGACACAGATCGATCGTCGTGGTGTCGAGCGCGTAGACGGTTTCTTGGAGATCGACACCGAAGGACTCTTGCGCATACAACGGTCGGGCGATACCGATCAGGCTCTGGGCAAAATCGGCATAGATGCGCCAGTCGCGCACAGCGTTGGCATTGGCCAGGGTATTACGAGCCACCGCCGAACGAATCCCGAGATGATAGAGCTTGGAATTTTGCGCGCGCAGACATGCTTCGATGTCTCGAAGGCTCTCCGGAAAGGTCAACTGAGCGAACGCCATGCACAGGAATTGGTCCAGGCACGAGAAGGACTTCACTTTGAACGCGCCTCGATAGCGCGTGACGCAACGGCGGAAGGTGGTCAACGGAAGATGTTGCATCAGCTGCGCAAACACCAGCTTGCCTCGGTTCATCGATGGCCCCCCACGAAGTTATGCTTGGCAGGGTCGCAGAACCCGCGTTCCGAGTTCAAATCGAGACCAAAAGAATTTGCCGCTTATGTGTCTCTCATCAATAATTTACGGAAGGCAAGAGGCAAAACGTTGGGACACTACTGATTTCATCTCTTACTTCAGTACGACCGCAGGTTTCCTTTGTGCCCGAGAAAATCGCGTATCGTCCTGTGGGAGCCAACGGAAAACGCCGGTTGCCAGGACGAGAGAAGTAATTCCAACTTGGACGGAAGTGCTTCTTAAGCTATTTCTTCGAACGTATTTTCCAATCTGAGGTTGAAGCGAGTCCTGGAACGAAGCAGCCCTGGCAGTTGCCAAGGCTGCTCCTCGGGTTTGTCTTGATGTGTAGGAACATTAAAACCAATCAACCTTAAGATCACGTGAAAGAAGATCACTTTTAAAATCGCGTATTTGCGCGACTGAAATCTCAAATCGTCGCGGGACTCCTAGAACTCCGAGTAAGATAACAGGCGGTTGCATGTGTGGAGTTTCAATCGTTGGCAGAAAACTACAGGAGATTAAACATGTCGAAGTTGAGCGGGAAAGTGGCTCTCGTTACCGGTGGTTCGCGGGGAATTGGCGCAGCCATCGCGAAACGTCTGGCCGCGGACGGAGCCAGCTTAGCTATTACTTATGCGAAAGACGCCATCGCGGCTTCCGCCGTGGTCAAAGCGATTGAACTCGGCGGCGGAAAGGCGATCGCAATTCAAGCGGACGCTGCGAATGTTGAAGCAGTCAGGGCTGCTGTCGAAAAGGTCGTCGCGACCTTTGGCCGGCTGGATGTGCTAGTGAATAATGCCGGCGTGGCCATTCCGAAAAAGTTCGAGGAGGCAACGCTGGAAGAACTAGATCGCGTGATCGACATCAACATTCGCGGCGTATTCGTCACGACGCAGGCGGCACTAAAGCACATGAGGAACGGCGGTCGCATTATCATGATCGGTTCGTGCATCGGTGAACGATTCATGACGCCCGGGCTTGTTCCCTACTCGGCCACGAAGGGAGCCGTGAAGATGTTTACTCAAGGACTGTCCAGAGAGGTTGGAAGCCGGGGTATCACCGTGAACAACGTGCAGCCGGGTCCGATCGAAACGGATTTGAATCCCGTCGCTGGCGATTCGGCCGCGCTCCAGAAAGCAGCCACAGCGCTCAATCGCTATGGGCATGTTGATGAGGTCGCCGCGCTCGTAGCCTTTGTCGCCGGGCCCGAGTCCTCGTACATTACAGGGGCGAATCTGAACGTGGATGGCGGAACGAATGCCTGAGCCAACGCGCGCAGTCTGCGAACCTGAAGAATGAGCCAACTCAATTCTTGCCTATAACTCGAACAAGCTGCAGACTGTTGCGTTTCGCGGCACGCAAGCAAACGATGCGGTTCAACACGACTCGATCTGACCCACGCTCGGTATCTGACGTTGGCGGATCAAGAGCCTGATCGGTGCGAACTCCCAGATCTGATGATTCCTGCCGGTTCAAGCGGACGATGCAAGATAATGTGGTATAAATCGATGGGCCATTTCACGAAGCTGTACTCAATCCGATACATACACACAGATGAAAAATCTGGCCTGCCAGCAGACTTTCTCTAAGGGTGGTGCTTGTGACGGAGCAGAGGCGGGGTGAGACATTCCGCTTCAAGTAGTTCCGGTAGCCGTGCAGCGCAGCGCGTGATTCCCAACTCGCCTCTCGCTTTTTCAGTCTCTAAAAAGAAACGAGGGAGGAAGCCTATGGCTTTCCTCCCCCGTTGTATCTGTATCCGATCGAACTTAGTTGCCGATCGGGTTGTCGCCGGACGTTGCCGCCACAGAGGAATTGGAACGAATCACGAGACTCGCATCCGTGTAGTAGTGGATCTGCCCCGTCGAAGTGGTCGTTGGATCGGCATTGATCGAATAGGCTTGGCCGTTCGTTGCTGGCACTGCCCAAGTGAAAATATATCCGCTCTTGCCTGGAGCGGCATTGGCGCCCGCGAGAGTAGAGTCAACCATGTCCGCAAGCGCTGAACTGGGAGCGACGCCTGACCCAACCGGGCCCAGCGCGGCCAGCGTCGCGGGATAGATGCCATAGTTAGTATTGAACAATACCGAGGACGTGTTCAACGTGCGAAGCGAAGCGACGGCGGAGGCCTGGTTCGCCGCCATTTTGGACCGAAGCAAGTTCGGAATTGCGATTGCCGCGATGATCAAAATGATCGCGACAACGATCAGCAATTCGATTAGCGAAAAACCCTTTTGTTTATTCTGCATTTTGCTCCTTAACACAATCTCCGTCAGTCGTGTCTAGCTCGTAAGCTCATGATAGTTCACGTAGATTGGAGCATTCTCAACGCCAATCGAAGAACTGAATTCAGGAGGCGGCACAAAACCCCGTGAGAAGCAGATGCTACGGCATTTACTGATTATTTATATTGAAAACTGATATTCCAACGAACGGCTAACAAGGCGGATTCCGACACAAATTGCCACTCTGAGACCTGAAAATGACAATTTGCGACGTATTTAATTGACTCTCGCTTTGTGCGCGTGAGGAACTATTTCAGCCCTAAATCTTACGTTCCTGGCGTGGGATGTATCAACACTGGACGCTTTTCCCGCAGAAGGAGCGCGCCGTGCCTGTGTCGACCCTCCGACTCCCCGACACGACGCATCAACGTAGGCATGCGGTGCGCTACACTGACAAGGACATAATCGCCAAGCAAAGCCTAGAAAGCTGTTCGATATAAGACACGCTTGATAATTCATAAAATCGCGGAAATTTGACCGGCCGAATCCAGTTCCAAGTCCACGATTCCACACCCGACGCTTTCATTTTTGGTCTCTAAAAGGAAACGAGGGAGGAAGCCTATGGCTTTCCTCCCCCGTTGGATCTGTATCCGATCGAACTTAGTTGCCGATCGGGTTGTCGCCGGACGTTGCCGCCACAGAGGAATTGGAACGAATCACGAGACTCGCATCCGTGTAGTAGTGGATCTGCCCCGTCGAAGTGGTCGTTGGATCGGCATTGATCGAATAGGCTTGGCCGTTCGTTGCTGGCACTGCCCAAGTGAAAATATATCCGCTCTTGCCTGGAGCGGCATTGGCGCCCGCGAGAGTAGAGTCAACCATGTCCGCAAGCGCTGAACTGGGAGCGACGCCTGACCCAACCGGGCCCAGCGCGGCCAGCGTCGCGGGATAGATGCCATAGTTAGTATTGAACAATACCGAGGACGTGTTCAACGTGCGAAGCGAAGCGACGGCGGAGGCCTGGTTCGCCGCCATTTTGGACCGAAGCAAGTTCGGAATTGCGATTGCCGCGATGATCAAAATGATCGCGACAACGATCAGCAATTCGATTAG
>Ga0207040_1313_pt1 | contig 11370 bp, 9 predicted proteins | sample Alteio_BWMinCont_72_FD_153279 | JGI IMG/M metagenome (GOLD analysis project Ga0207040, IMG submission 153279) | Enriched cells from forest soil in Barre Woods Harvard Forest LTER site, Petersham, Massachusetts, United States -... | ecosystem: Environmental > Terrestrial > Soil > Temperate forest >... | reverse complement strand
AATCTTCATACGGGAAAAGTTGCCGAAATCCGATCCGACTCCCTGTTTCCAACAGCCAGCATGATAAAAGTCTCCCTGCTCATTGGCGTAATGGATAAGATCGAACGGGGTCAGTTGGATTATCACCAGGTCATGATTTATTCGGATTCCCTTTTATATCCGGGCGTGGATATCCTAGGGTCTTTCAAGAGCGGAGAAAAAATCGAATTGAGCAAATTGCTCATGTTGATGCTTTCGATGAGCGACAACACGGCCAGCCTGTGGCTGCAAAGCCTCGCAGGTGGCGGCCTGCGCGTAAATGAGCTGCTGGATAGCCTGGGCTTCCGGCAAACCCGGGTAAATTCCCGAACGCCCGGAAGAGAAGCAAATCGCGAGCAGTACGGATGGGGACAGACGACGCCGAGGGAAATGGCTCGCCTGATGGAATTGATTTACGAAGGCCGTGTGATAAGCCCTTTTGCATCGGACCGGATGCTGCGATTACTAGGCAGGAATTATTGGGATGAAGCGGGCCCGTCGCAGATTCCACCCAATGTTTTCGTCGCTTCTAAAAACGGAGCCCTGGACTACTACCGTTCGGAAACCATGTTGGTCATGGCGCCTCATGGGCCCTATATATGTTCCCTGATCTGCAACAACCTGCGTGATAGCAGCTGGAATCAGGACAATGCTGCTTGGGTGATGTGCCGAAAGGTCTCCCGGCTGCTCTGGAATTATTTTGAGCCGCGGTCGGCGTGGTCGCCGGTCACCGGCCTGGAAGGGAAACGGGAATGAAGATCTAATGCATAAATTGCGAGGTGATGGATCAACGGATTTTAGGGATAGGGACGAGGTTGCAGCATACACAATTTGGCCCAGGGGTCATTGTGGGCATTCGCTATGCCAGCTACCTGATATCCTTTTTTCATCATGGAGTAAAAGAAGTGGACAAGACCGATGCGCACCTGGAGGAGATCATTCCTGAAAATGTAACAGATGAAATCGAAACGCGGTCGGAAGCCGAAAAATCCTTGCTGAAGATCCTGCGGCTTTGGGCCGATGTGCAGGAAGTCGTGCCGTTAGGGGACAAGTGGAGCGGAGGGACCATGATCCTGCAGCCGCGTGACCGCTCGCAAAAGCCGAAAGAAATACCCATCGAAGCATTCTTCCATAAACTGGTCTTGTTGCGCGCCAATCATATTCATTATTTAAAGGGGAAGTTAGGCAGAATGTGGAATGATCCGCATCATTGGTAATATCCGTTTCGTTCGATTTCTTCGCGAACCGATTCTGGAACCAGGTACCGGATAGAACGGCCGGATTTCCTGATCTCCCGGATATGGGTAGCCGAAATTGGAAGATACGGTGCGGAAAAAACGCGGATATGGCCTTCCTTGAATTCAGGCAAATGTTCGTGCCCCTGCCGGAGATAAACATAAATGGGAAAATGTCTCAGGATGTAAGCGAAGTTCTTCCATTTCTCCAGGTTCTGGAGGCTGTCGCTGCCCATCAGGAGAATAAATTCATGCTGGGGATATTTCTCAGTCAGGTAGGCGAGCGTGTCCACGGTATACGAAGGCCGCGGAAGCCTGAATTCTATATCTGAAGGCTTTAACCGCGGCTCTCCTTCTGTGGCCAGCAGCACCAAATGAAGCCGATGGTATTCATTTAGCAAAGCGGCAGCCGGTTTGAGCGGGTTTTGCGGAGAAACGACAAACCAGATCTGGTCGAGCCCGCCTTCCTCGAGAAAATAACTGGCGAGCAGCAAGTGTCCGTGATGTATGGGATTAAAGGAGCCAAAATATAGTCCAACCTTCATTAAGTGCTGAAAATCAAGTACTAATAGGAATTGACTGGTTCGACAAAAATATTTTCGGCCTCGTCCAGGCGCAGGCTGAGGTTGTATCCGGCAACGGAAATCGACATGGGGTCACCCATTGGGGCTATCTTTTCCACCCGGATTATCTCTCCCGGAACGCAGCCCATCTCCATGAGTTTCAGGAACATATCATTTTTTTCAAAGGAGTGGATCCGGGCCAGGTTTCCCTTTTGAAGTTCAGATAATCTTTTCATAATTCGATGATAACAAATGTAGCTTTGTATGCATTACCCAGCTTACGAATTGCGAAAATGCGTCCGCACCGAAATAAGGTATTCTTCCACTTTCAAAATCCAGGCATCTCCCTCTCCCGTAGGTCCGCTATAAAAGATGCCCTCTTGCGCCTTTGCCGCAGGGAGAAATTGCCGGTAGAAAGCCTTCATTTCATATTCTGCGCGGATTCCTTTCTGCGGAAAATTAATCAAAAATTCTTGCAACATACTGATTATACAGACATTATAACTTTTAATTATGCTGAGGACGGGCGTCCGGTCCAGGCAGAGATATACATCAGCGTAGACCGAATCCGGGCGAATGCCATAACATATCAATGCCCTTTCCGTCAGGAACTCATTCGGGTGATGTTCCATGGGCTGCTTCATTTATGTGGGTATCCGGACAAGGGAAGAAAGGCCGCCAGCCTAATGCGAGACAAGGAGGACTTTTATCTTCGATTAAAATAGTGTTCCACGTGGAACACTGCATACCCCTTTCGAGAGCCTGTTCCACGTGGAACCATACCGCCTGGCTTACCAAACGCAGCAGGTCAGCAGTTCGTAATTTTGCCGAATGTTTCCAGAATATGATGTGATCGTCGTCGGGGCCGGCCATGCCGGATGCGAAGCCGCTGCTGCTGCCGCCAACCTGGGCTCGCGGGTGCTTTTGATCACCATGAATTTGCAGACCATTGCCCAGATGAGCTGCAATCCGGCCATGGGTGGAATTGCAAAAGGGCAGATTTTGCGTGAGATCGATGCCATGGGGGGGTATTCCGGAATCATCTCCGATCAGACCATGATCCAATTCCGCATGCTCAATCGCTCCAAAGGACCGGCCATGTGGAGCCCCCGTACGCAAAATGACCGCATGCTCTTCTCGCAAAAGTGGCGGGAAGCGCTGGAAAACATGCCCAGGATAGACTTTTACCAAGATATGGTCCAGGGCCTGATTGTCCATCAAAATCGGGTGCAGGGCATTTTGACGGGTTTAGGGCATTCAATCAGGGCTCATTCCGTCGTATTGACCAGCGGAACCTTTCTCAATGGGATCATACATGTGGGAGAAAAACAATTTGGCGGCGGACGAATGGCAGAAAAGTCGTCATCCGGAATTACTGAGCAGTTGGTGGGCCTGGGATTTGACAGCGAACGATTAAAAACCGGCACACCTCCGCGAGTGGATGGACGTTCACTGGATTATTCTCAGATGGAAGAACAGCGCGGGGATGATGAAATATCCGGTTTTTCTTACCTAAACCTCCCCAAACCGCCCAGGCAGCGAAGTTGCTGGATTACCTACACCAACCGAAAGGTCCATGAAATCTTAAAAACAGGATTTGATCGAAGCCCCATGTTCACCGGAAGAATTGAAGGCGTTGGGCCGCGTTATTGTCCAAGCATCGAGGACAAGATCAACCGCTTTGCTGAGCGGGAGCGTCACCAGCTGTTTGTTGAACCGGAAGGTTGGAACACGATCGAGATCTATGTGAACGGATTCTCCAGTTCCCTGCCAGAAGAAGTTCAATACGAAGCTCTTCGTAATGTTCCGGGTTTTGCCGCCCTGAAGATGTTCCGACCAGGCTATGCGATTGAATACGATTATTTCCCGCCCACCCAACTAACCCCGGCTCTTTCTACTAAACTAATTGATAATCTGTTCTTTGCGGGACAAATCAATGGCACTACCGGCTACGAAGAAGCGGCCTGCCAGGGACTGATGGCTGGAATCAATGCCCACCGGAGGATCCGCGAGATAGAACCGCTGGTGCTTCGCCGCAGCGAGGCCTATATCGGCGTGCTCATCGATGACCTGGTCAGCAAGGGAACAGAAGAACCTTATCGCATGTTCACTTCCCGTGCGGAATTCCGGACCCTGCTCCGTCAGGATAATGCAGATCTCCGGCTCACCGAACTCAGCTTCCGAATGGGGCTGGCTTCGGCAGAGCGCGCGGCTCGTGTCAGGGAAAAGTCCGCTGGCGTGGAAGCAATCCGGGGCATACTTGCCGGTTTTTCCCTTGAACCGCTCGAATCTGAGCCCTTTTTCCGTTCCAGGAATTCGGCGCCGCTCACCGTCAAGCAGCGGGCCTTGCAGGTCCTTCTTCGCCCCGATATCGATCTGAAAAATCTGGCCAGCGCTTTCCCTCGCCTGGGTCAACAGCTGAAGGACTATGACGACGAAATCCGGCAACAGGCTGAAGTCCAAATAAAATATGAGGCGTATATTCTCAAAGAGAGGGAATTGGTAGACCGGATGGCCCAATTGGAGGATTTGCATATCCCCGAGGCCTTCGATTACGATCGCTTGGGCTCCCTGTCCACGGAAGCGTTACAGAAGTTCAAGCGGATCCGGCCACGCACCTTAGGCCAGGCCAGTCGCATCAGTGGCGTAAATCCCAGCGACGTCCAGATCTTGCTGGTCTATATGGGCCGTTAAACGGCTAAACACCCGCCAGGGCACTGATTTCGAGCATTCGATCAATCGGCTTTCTCGCAGCATCCAGGATCTCCCGGTCCATCTCAATTTCCGGACTTTCATATTTCATGCAGAGGTATACCTTCTCCAAGGTGTTCAGCTTCATGTGGGGGCAATCGTTGCAGGCGCAGTTATTGGTTGGCGGTGCAGGAATAAAGGTCTTCTGGGGGGAGCTAATCTCCATTTGATGCAGTATGCCCGATTCCGTCGCTACGATGAAGCTTTCCGCAGGATCCCGCCGGCTGAATTCCAATAATTCGGTCGTCGATCCGATAAAATGGGCTTCGCGCAGCACCGCCTCTTCGCATTCCGGATGCGCAATCAGTTTAGCCTGCGGGTAGCGGATCTTCAGTTTCATGATTTTTTCCAGGCTGAATATCTCATGAACCATGCAGGCCCCATCCCATAAAAGCATCTTCCGACCGGTTTTCTTGTTCAGGTATGCACCGAGGTTCCGGTCCGGTGCGAAAAGGATGGGTTGTTCCCTGGGCACGCTTTCGATTATTTTTTCCGCGTTAGAGGAGGTACAAATGATGTCGCTCAGCGCTTTGACCGCGGCGGTGCAGTTGATGTAGCTAATAACCAGGTGATCCGGATTTTTTTTCCGGAATGCCCTAAACGCTTCGGTCGGTGCCGCATCCGCCAGGGAACATCCGGCGCGAAGATCCGGCAACAATACCTTTTTATCCGGGTTTAGAATCTTCGCCGTTTCGGCCATAAAATGAACCCCGGCAAAGACAATAATCTCCGCGGGTGTCTTTGCCGCTTGCCTGGCCAGGCCCAGGCTGTCTCCGATGTAATCTGCAACATCCTGGATATCCGGTTCCTGGTAATAATGCGCCAACACCACCGCATTCTTGCTTTTCTTCATCCGCTCGATCTCGGCGAAAAGGTCGATCGTCGGATCGATTTCCAGGTCCAGGAACCCTTTTGCCCCGACCTCGGCTTTGGCTTTCGCCAGGTGCATAAGTTCCATAGTATTAATAAATACAATATTTATTATTAAATGTTTATTACTACTATCTATGTGAATTGGTGGATAATAAAGTATTCTACGTGTTCGAATACCGATTTCCCTATTTTATGAACTGCAATCCACAAATAAGTAACACATGAATTCCGCAATGAGGGCGGGATACGAGGGCTTATCCACCACGGTGGGTAAGCTCGGGTCTGGATAAGTATTTGCCCAGACTACCGAAGCCCCGATCGGCAAAAATGCCAGTTTGTACACCTCCCTGCGGGACAGGACGATAAAGGTAAAACTTACCATCAAACAATGCACAGAAAGCAGCTTCTCCCGGGGCCGCTTATACACCGTAAAGCGACCTTATTAAGAAAGCATGGTTAATTGACGTTCCACGGCCTAACCATTTTTACCCTATTTTTGCCATCCCTTTTTGCTCAGGGTTTTACCTATAACAATATTATGTCGGTTATTCAGACTATACGGGATAAAGCAGCCTGGCTGGTGTTTGGCCTTATCGCGCTCAGCTTGATTGGATTTTTACTGATGGACGCTTTTGTCGGCCGAAGCCGGTTTTTTGGCGGGAATTCAACCGTTATCGGAACAGCGGACGGACAGAAAATGCAAATTGAACAGTTCGATCTGCTGGTCAAGGAGCAGGAAGATCAATACAGTGCGAAGGGATATCCGGTCAACGATATGATTTCTCAAAACATCAAAGAAGGAGTCTGGAAAGAATTCGTAGAAGAGTCCGTATTGAACGGGATATATAAGAAGTTGGCAATGGAAGTAAGCGACAAAGAGATGAACGACTTGCTGGTAGGCCAGAATGCGATTCCTGAAATCCGGCAATCTTTCACGGACCCAAAGACCGGAATTTTTGATGCGCAAGCCGCAGCCCAGACCATCAATCAGCTCCGTAGCCTTTATGTGGGGAAGAAGAAGAGCGACAAGAACTATGAGGAAGCGCGCCGGTTCTTTGAAGAGGGAATTCCCCAGATTATCAAGAACCGCCTGAAAGAAAAATACCTTGCGCTGCTTACGGTCAGTACCTATATTCCTCGATGGATGGCCAATAAGCTCAGCGCCGATAACAGCCTGATGACGTCCATTTCCTATGTGGATGTTCCCTATACAACCATTCCCGATAGCGCGGTTAAGGTTTCCGACGACGAAATCCGTTCGTACGTCGATAGGAGAAAGGACCAGTTCAAGCAGCAGGAATCGCGAAGCATTGCCTACGTAAGTTTCGACGCTTCCCCAACAGCGGCTGACAGTGCCGCCATCCGGCAACAGCTTATCAACCTGAAACAGGAATTCAGCACTACAACCGACGTCTCGGCTTTCCTCGCGCGCAATGGGACGGAAATACCCTACAGCGAGACCTATGTTCCTAAGGCTAAGATCGAATACGGTCCAAAGGATTCTTTGACTGCCTTGGCCAAGGGTGCCGTCTATGGCCCCTACCTGGACGGCGGCAATTTTGTATTGGCCAAACTAGTGGATGAAAAAGAAATGCCCGATTCCGTCAAAGCCCGCCATATACTGGTAGCGCTTACCGATCCGGCTACGGGTCAACCGGTCGAAGACAGCCTGGCCAAGAAAAAAATAGACAGTGTACAGAATTTGATCGAACACGGGGCCCGATTCGATAGTCTCGCGGCTAAATTGTCCGCCGATCAGAGCAGCCGGGCAAAGGGAGGGGAACTTGGATGGTTTGCTCAGGGTAAGATGGTTGCGGAATTTAATTCCTTTTGCTTCGCCGGAAAGAAAGGAGACAAAAAGATTATCAAAAGCCAATACGGATACCATTTGGTGGAAATAGAAGATCAGAAGCAGTTTGAGCCGGCCTATGAGATCGCCCAGTTCGCCAAGAAGATTGATGCCAGCCAAGAAACCGATCAGAATGCCAATGGACTCGCGAACCAGTTCGCGGGGGAATCCCTGAACCGCAAGGCTTTTGATCAGCATGTGCGCGATCAAAAACTACAGCGGCTGCTGGCGCCGGAAATAGCGCCCATAGCTAGCTCGATTCCGGGTTTGGGCACCAGCCGGCAATTGGTTCGATGGGCCTATCAGGCATCCATAGAGGATGTTTCCGAACCAACTCCGGTGGGCGAAAAATACGTGGTGGCCATGCTGACGGAAATAAATAAGGAAGGAACTATGAGCGTCGCCAAGGCTGCCCCGCTGGTGGAGCCTATTCTACGCAAACAGAAAAAGGGCGAACTGATCGATAAAAAAATCGCCGCGCCGCAAACCCTGGAAGCGGTAGCATCCGCAACGGGACAAAGCGTTCGCCAGGTAGACAGCATAAATTTTGCCTCACCCTATATTCCCAACCTGGGTCAGGAACCACTGGTGATCGGTGCGGTATTTAATAAGGCCTGGCAGGGCAAATCCGTTTCTCCGCTGATCAATGGGAACGGCGGGGTATTTGTTTTCAAGCCCGGTCCGGTTTTCGCGCGGGCCAACAGTAGTGGTACGCCTGAACAGGTGCGCAGCAACCTGGAACAAATGCAGGCTTCCATGGTCCAGCGGACGGTGTTCGAGACCTTGGTAAAGACTGCAGACGTAAAGGACAACCGGGCAAACTTCTTCTAGCAGCCTGCCCAGATACAAAGCCATTTCCATACTACCTTTGCGGAAGAATCAAAGATTATGACAGAAGAAATCAATAACCGGGTAACGGCCAGTACTCTGGAAACCCTGGACCTGGAGACTTACTATCCACAGGAAGGAATTCAGGGATTTGACCTCAAGCCCTATTTATACCGTGAACTTATCCTGAAGGAAAAGGAATTCCGAGAAGCACTGCGGGAGACCGATTGGGAAATCTATCGGGGAAAATGGGTGGCGGTTCATTGTTCGGTTGATGCCGTTATCCCTGTTTGGGCGTATATGCTGGTCGCCTCCTACTTGGAACCGATAGCCCAGGATATTGTCCTGGGGAACGAAGCTGCGGCTGCCCAGGAGATTCTCCTTCGGCGGATTCGCAGCCTGGAAACCCTGCCTTTCCAGGACAAGCGCGTCGTGGTCAAAGGATGCGGGGATTTGCCAATCGGGGAAGCGGCCTACCTGGAAATCACCAAGCGTCTGCGCCCCGTGGCCAAGAGCATCATGTATGGCGAGCCCTGCAGTACGGTGCCCGTATTCAAGTCGAGATGAATGGCCCCTGGACTCGGGTTTGAGAATGGTGCCCCGAAGGACCAGCAGGGCTACCGAGAAATAGATGATGAGTCCGGTTACGTCAACCAGGGTAGCAACGAAAGGAGCGGACGAGGCAGCCGGGTCGGCTCCCAGTCTTTTCAGGATGAGCGGAAGCATGGAGCCGGAAAGCGTGCCCCAAAGCACGACGCCGATCAACGCAAGCATCACCGTTAAGGCAATCAAAATCCAATCATTGCCATAATCCTGAATATGGAGCAGTTGCCAGACCGTGATGCGCAAAAATCCCACCATTCCCAAGACCGAGCCCAGTACGAGTCCCGAAGCAAATTCTTTGCGGACCACATAGAACCAACTCCGGAAGCCGATCTCTCCGAGAGCCATGGATCGAATGATAATGGATGAGGCCTGGGAACCGGAATTTCCCCCGCTGGAGATAATCAGTGGCAAGAAAAGGGAAAGCACCAGGGCTCGCGCTATCTCATCCTGGAAGTGGCCCATCGCGGTGGCCGTCAGCATTTCCCCGAAAAAAAGAATGATCAGCCAACCGGCCCTCTTGCGCATCAAGTTTATAAAGGAAATCGATGTGTACGGTTCATCCAGCGCTTCGGAACCCCCTATTTTCTGGATTTCCCGCGTATTTTCCTTTTCAGCGAGTCGCAGCACATCATCCAGGGTCACCACGCCGAGGAGCACGCCGCTGTCATTGGTCACCGGCAGGGCAAAGCGGCTATTGTCGCGAAAAACCCGGATCGCTTCTTTTTGAGGATGCATAACGCCCAGGGAAATGTATTGACTGTCCATCAACTGTTCCACGGAAATTTCGGGATCGACAACCAGAAATTCCTTGATATTGATATCGTCTACCAGCACGCCTTCGTCGTTCAATACAAAAAGGTAATTGAGATTCTCCGTCGCTCTTCCCAATTGCTTGATCATGTCGAGAACCTCCCGAACGGTATTGGTCTTTTTGATGGCAATGTATTCCGGGGTCATCAAACGCCCCACCGAACCTTTGGGGTAGCCCAGCAGCTCCAGGGTCTCCTCACGGGTTTCCGGACTCAATACCTTGAGCAACTCTTTTACCGCGTGTCCGGGCAGCAGCGCCAAAAATGCCGTTCGGTCGTCGGGTTGGAGCGCATTGAGCAGTTCAGCGGCTTTCTCGTCCGGCAGGGAATTGATGATGCTTTCCTGTTTTTTCTTTCGGAGAAACTTAAAGGCCCTTGCGGCATGTTTGATGTCGATATACTGGAAGAGCTTGACGGCCGAGCTGCTGTACCGGTTGGCAAAATCGGCGATGTCCCGGGGAGTGAGCTTGTTGAGCTTGACGAATTCGGTGATCTTGTTATTCTGAAGCAAATTCAGAATGTCCTTCAAGTTGAGCATAAGAAGCTTTTTATCGGGTAATCTCCATTCCGGTTAACATCAGAACGTTTGCCGCCAGCGGCAAATTTGCTTCACAAAACAGAAATGGAAAAATTACCTGACCAGTAATTTGGAGGGGAAGTTATTTGGCCAGCAGATTTTGAAGGTAATCGAGGTGGAGCTGGTTGCCCAATTCCCCGTCGAGATTTTCGGTGTGCAGAAGATCCCGGTCATAATGTATAATCACGGTAAAGAACCTCGTTCCTTCCGCCGGCGATTTCTTATTGAAATACCTCTTATTCCAGCGGATCAGCATGCGTTCGCCTGGGCGGCCGTCTTCGAAGCCTTGGAAATCCGCGGCTGGAGTAGACAGCATCGCCGGCTTTTGCAGGTCCATTGGTCGTGAGAATTTAGTTAAGCTATCGATGAGGGCCAGGGTTTCGTCGTATCCGGTGGTCTTGGCCTTGATCCGCGCTTTCAGATACTCTTCGTCTTTCTGATTGGTCAGTTCCAGAACCTTTAACCGGGCTTCCCGGACCGTGCCCGAATAGCTGTCTTGGATCAGCTTTGCCTGGGATTCGTGAAAAGAAGTCTGCTCTTCTTCAGACCGGACGGGGATATACTGCTTCAGCTGTCGGATCATTTCGTCTTTTTGCGCCTGAACTTCCTGGCTCGCCTCCTTTAGGTATTCCAGGCGGCTTACCGGCAGGTAGGGGAGCTCGCCGGAATAACTAACCACCCAGGCTTGGATTCCCTGGACCATTTCGGAGCTGGTATCGGCGGCAAGTTCATATTCAAAATAGGGAAAGCCTTTGCGGTCCCGGTGAGAATAGGGGATGGTCAGGAATGTCTTGCCATTCACTGTCATGGGGACTGCGAGAGGACTCAGATCATTGGCAACGATTTCAATTTGTGCATCCGGGCCATCTTGGGTGGAATAAGTACCTCGGCCGTCCCGCGGCTGGAGAAAAAAGGCACAATCCAGCCGAAACCGGTTGAATTGCAAACCATCCAGATTCCCACTAACGAATTCAGACCACCAGCAAGTCGGCGCAATACCCGTAGCCGGAAATGACTCCTCCATCCATCCCTGCAGGGAATACGCTTCTGTTTTCATTTTATTCAAATCCGCCCGCCGGATATCACCATATATTATATCCTCCTGGCGGGTCCATGGCTGATCGTTCGCCGTCAATGCGGAAGGCCCGGACTGCGCCCAGAGGATGGCCGGAAAGGAAAAGGGCGTTAAAAAAAGGGTCTTTCTTAGGAATAGGATCGGATTCATGTGCAGCATAGGCCAAGTATTGGACCATCCACGTAT
>Ga0207040_1312_pt1 | contig 11410 bp, 9 predicted proteins | sample Alteio_BWMinCont_72_FD_153279 | JGI IMG/M metagenome (GOLD analysis project Ga0207040, IMG submission 153279) | Enriched cells from forest soil in Barre Woods Harvard Forest LTER site, Petersham, Massachusetts, United States -... | ecosystem: Environmental > Terrestrial > Soil > Temperate forest >... | reverse complement strand
CCGGTAAAAACTGGCGCACCTCGACCAAGGAGGATAGTCTCGCCCACGCGAAAGACTTTGCCGAGGATTGGTATCTGGAACTCCGGGGCAAGAACCGGGCACAACTGCTGCGGGTCGGCAAGACGTTCAAGGAGGCGGCTGAACAGTTCGTGCGGGAATTCAGCGTCATCATCGAAGGAGAGCGCAACCCGGAATATGTGGAAGGACTTGCGCTCAGGATCAAGGTTCACTTGTTGCCGTTCTTCGGCGACAAGTTGGTGACGGAGATCACACCGGGGATGATCCAGGAATACCGCGTTCACCGTGCGACCTCGCGCCTCGACAAAAGGACCGGCGAACCTCTCCGCCCTTCGCGGAGCACCCTGCACCATGAGGATGTCGCGCTACGCCACGTTCTCAAAACCGCCAACCGTCACGGTTGGCTGCCAGTGCTGCCCGACCTTTCCACCCCGTTCAAAGGGTCGGGTAAAGTCAGCCACCGGGGATGGTTCTCCCCGGAGGAATACAAGCGGCTTTACGAAGCCACGCGGGCGCGGGTGAAGAATCCACCGAACCCGCGCTGGCGCGAGCGTTACGAACAATTGCATGATTATGTCCTGTTCATGGCTAACACCGGATTGAGGCCGGACGAGGCCGCCCGCCTCGAATTTCGAGACGTTGCCATCGTCGCCGATGAAGCAACGGGCGAACGCATCCTCGAAATCGAAGTGCGCGGCAAGCGCGGTGTGGGATACTGCAAGAGCACGACCGGGGCGGTCGTGCCGTATCAGCGTTTGCGCAAGCGCAACACGCCCAAGCCTACCGACCTGCTCTTCGGGAAAACCGCTCGCGACCTGTTCAACGTGATTCTCAAAGAGCTTGACCTGAAAATTGACCGGGACGGCAATCGCCGGACCCCCTACAGTCTCAGACATACCTATATCTGCCTTCGCCTGATGGAAGGAGCCGATATTTACCAAATTGCGAAGAACTGTCGCACCAGCGTCGAAATGATCGAGAGGTTCTACGCTCGGCACATCAAGAACACGCTGGACGCCGCCGCCATCAACGTGCGCAAACCAAAGCCTAGGAAAAATGCCCGCAACCCCGCGCATACGGACGAGATTTGAGGCTGGCAGTGGGTTCCGGGCGGGAGAACGATGCACAGAGTCGCAATTCAAGAAGCTCTTGAAATCAGAATCCAAGCGTGATAAGCGTTTTCCTCTTTAGTAGAGGAGGGTATCTTATGAATTACATGTTAACCAAGTGGCAAAGACCCATTGGTCGCATAGACCATGTCTTGTCACGGCTCAAAAAGATTTGGCATTATTATCCCGAGTATGGGTTCCACACGCTTGTCTTGCAAACCGCGATTTATGCGAACCATGCAGAGTCCGATTTGCCGCTTGCTGGCCTCGATGAAATGGAGGACATCGCGTATCCCGAAGGCCACCTATTGCACGGCATTCGCAATCTGGAAATGGGGATCGACTGGCTTGAGAAACACCATGAAAATGAGCCGCTGCCGCCCATACCGATACAAACTTCCGACCTTCCCAGATTCGCGGACTACTGGCGCAGACGTCCGCAACAACGGTTGGGACAGATTATGATGGACGAGCGTCGTCGGGCTGAACGGGATGAGCAACGTGTGGCTAACGGCTAGCGCGTTTGCCCGCCAATCGCCGGGGCGAACGCGGCGACACGCCATTGCCTAGCGGCGGCGCCGGAACGCGATGACGAATGTTGCCAGCCCGGCACCGAGCCGGGGGAGGGCGTCAATCCCCGTAAATTCAAGCGGAGTGTTGCGGGCTCTGCTCCGCCAGCCGCTTGACTAAATCCCGAATGTCCTCCGCCTTCCACGCCGTGCAACGCGCCGACAATTTGACCGGCTTCGGGAACCTCCCCGATTTCACGCCTTCCCACCAGCAGGATTTCCCGACTGGGATTACCGTCAGAACCTCCCTCAACCGAACGAACCCAATTACTGGAATCGTAAACTGCATAATCAATCTCCCAATCGAAATTTCATCTCTACGCCCCATGCGTTTCTCCCCTCAATGTTTGGTCTCCCCCGTTTTGTCCGCGCCCGAGACCGATGACGCGCTTTCCTGCACGACCACCTCAATTGACTCGATAAACGCCGCCGTTTCGTCCGTGGGCTTCGCCCAGCGGTCGGCGTCAAATTCCTGGACGAAATCAGCCATCCCACTTTCGAGCGCGAAAACCAGTTGTTGCAGATTTTTGCCCCGGACCAACACCATCAGGAAGGTGAAGACGAGCACGAAATTCGTGCCGTAGTTCCCGTCGTAAACGACATCCAGAAGGTAGGCGTAGCCCGGCGAGCGAGTTGGAGCCATCGCGCGGCGAATGCGCAGGCGCGAAACCTTGTCCTTCGTGCCGAAAGCGACGTAGCCTTCCCCGTCCTTCGGCGGGGTCGGCGTCTGGGCCGGGGCCGATGAACCCGGCGGCGTCTTCCTGAATTGCGCCAACGGGTCAACCATGCTCCCTCGCAAAATTGTCCTTGGTCATCGCCTGATGAACCGAGTCGGCCCCGTGGCCGCTTTGGTGGAGGCTCGCCACCTTTTCGGCGACCTTGTTCGTGTCGTGACCGGGCGTCGCCGTCGGCGACTGCCCGCCGAACGGGGAGCCGTTGTCCTTGACGAGGCGAATTTGCGCCATCGTTTCCTTGTTGGCGATGGCGTCCATTGCCTGCTTTTTCACATGGTCAGGAATGGAACACCCTTGGGTGGAACCCCGCGTAGCGGGCGCAACTTTTTCGGAAGGTGAGAATGTCTGGGCAGGTGAATCGTTGTTGCTGTAAAGCCGGATCATCGCGGTGGTTTCCTTGTGGTTCACCGCGTCCATCGCCTGCCGTTTTACATGTGCCGGGATTGCCATAATACTACCGAGAAATATCCGGTCCTTTCTGCGGTGCCGGGCCATTATCATGACCGGCAGTCCGCGAAGCAAGCAGCATCCGCCAGGTGTCCATGACCGTTTCACGGGCCACCTGCCGGACACGGGACATGAAGACAATCGACCGCTCCCACCACGTCTTGCCCACCCCCATCTGGGCGACCTCTCCCTTGGTCTCAATCGCCCGCTTTTGGGGCATGACTTCGTTCAGGGATTTGACCCAACGGACCAGCCGGAACCGCTCCGGGTCGGCGACGATTCCCTTGCGCTTCAGCGCGGTCGCCGCTACCCCGATTTTGGGCTGAGGGAGGCGGTCGATTCCTTGGTCCTTGAGCGACCGGTGATCGACCCGTTCCGGGCGACCGGCTTTTTCGAGTGCGGCATTTTCGGCGGCAGCCCAGGACGCCCGCCAGGAGACCAAATCGCTTTTGGCTCCTTTGCCCACCTGGCCGCGCCCGTTAAACTTGCCCTCCATGCTCGGCTTCTTGCCGAAGCCGTTCGGTCCCACCGGACGCGTCGTGCATAAAATATGCGCATGCGGATTGGTCCCGTCTTTATTGCGATGGATCGCAAAATCGACCACGTAGCCTTTCGAGAGGGATTCTTGCTGGCACCAGCCACGAATTAACTCCAGATGCTGTTCCGTGTTGAGCTCCTTGGGCAGAGCGCAAAGGAACTCGCGTGCAAGTTGAGAATCTTTGCGCTTCTCCACGCGCTCGATTTCGTTCCACAGCCGCTCGCGCAGCGAGCGACTTTGCGCGGCGGTCTTTTGCTGGCCCTTTTCGAGCCACTCGGGAGCCCCTTGCGGGACCATAATTTCGCGGTGGATGACTTCCTGTGTCCGGGAACGATACTGAAAGGGCTTTTCGATCTGTTCATCGCGCAGACGCTGGCCCGAGCGATAGGCAGCTTTGGCGACGACCGAGACTCTCTGCCCAGGGATGACTACTCCGTCCTTGTCACGCGCTTGGCGGCGAATAATGTCTGCCTCGAGTCGGAACTGCGCCATTTCTGCAAACCAGTCGTTGGTGAGTCTCCATTCCGAACAGTATATCAGAAACCCAAGGCTTTGTCCCTCGGAAAATGGCTCTGGCAGCCAGTTTCCTCGGTTTATCCATTGCCGTCCGGATCGCGTTTACCCCTATTCCACGTCAGCCAATGCGCGGTCGCTCCGGCGCAGACCGTAAGCAAGGCCCGGCGGGATTGCCGCCGGAAGCAAAAAAAAGAGAAGATTGCGCGGTTATATGTTGCTGCGCAACATCCGCGCTAAGGGGACTCCAAATCCGTCCCCTAGAACCTCTGCTTTCACCGGCCTCCGCCATCCAGGCTTCGGCCCCGAAGGGGCTTCCGCCCCTGCCACCCTGACTCAAGCGGCGTTCCTCCCTTGAGAATTCCTGACCAAAAGCTTACGCTCTTGGGACTCCATTTTTTTGAAACGCCCACCCGCAGGCGACCCCGCCAGAGGACTGCCTGCTTTTGGAATCCAGCCCAACCGTCCACCGGTTGGATGCTCCCCACGGTTACCGCTTTGCGCGCCCCGAGACCGACACCTGTGGGGGGCTTCCCCCGCACCCTGCCACCCCGGAGCCAACGTTTCGGCCATCCGTTCGCTCCGATTTGATCCCGAATTCCCTTGCGGATTCGGGGGACGCTTTGCAGGCTTCACCGCATGCCGTCCGCTGTCCACGTCTTACCGGACTTCCACCTGCAATCGGTGTTGCGGAATTGGGGAGGCGGAGAGACGTTTCGCCTCGCCGACTCCAGACCACCGTCCCCGTTCGCGGCGCAACCGACGGTGGCAGAACCAGCATTTCGGCCGGAGACTTCGCCTCCACTTTCGGCGGACCGAACATTTGCCCTAAAGGCCGCCACTTCTGGAAATCATGAACCCGAATGACTACCTCGCTCAGCAGCAGGCCCTGTTGCAAAACGCGCAGATTATGCAATGGATTTACGTTGCCCTCTCATTGGCTTTTTTTCTCGGCGGTCTATACGTGACGTATCTCTTCTACGCCGCCTTGCGCGAGATTGCCCAGGAGTTGCGACGCTTTCGCGTCGCCTTCGAAATGGCCGAGGACGCCAAGACGCGGGCATCCGCACACAGAGCCCCCGAAGACTCGGCAGAGGATAAATGATGCCCAATCCCGCCCCCCATGACCTGCCGGACTTCCACCCGCAAACGGTGTTGCGGGATTGGGGAGGTGGGGAGGCGTTTCGCCTCGCCGACGCCCAGACCGGCGTCTGCGTCTTGGGCGCAACCGGAAGTGGAAAATCCACCGGCGTCGCCAAGCACCTGGCCTACGGTTTTCTCGCCGCCGACTTCGGGGGCCTCGTCCTTTGCGCCAAAAAAGAAGAACGCCACCAGTGGCAAAAATGGGCTGTCGAAACTGGCCGCCAGGACGATTTGATCATCGTGGACGCCGCTGCCAAATGGCGGTTCAATTTCATGGATGCAGAGGCGAGCCGCCCCGGCGAAGGCGGCGGCTTCACCATCAACATTGTCGCCCTGCTCGACGAGATCGCCAGGGCGGTTTCCGGAGGGGGAAGCAAGAGCGCAGGCGGCGACCACAAGTTCTGGGAAGACGCCCTGCATAATCTCAATACCAATCTCGTGGACCTCCCGGTCTTAGCGGGACTCAGGGTCTCGCTTCCGCTCCTTCGCTCCATCGTCAGCAGTGCGCCGCTGACCCTCGCCCAGGTCAACGACCCCGCATGGAAAGAGACCAGCGTTTGCGCCCGGATTTTGCAGGAAGCGGACACGGCGACCAAAACCGCCGACCCGGAGATTCGTGCCGATTTTGAGGAATGCAACACCTACTGGACGCAGGATTTTCCCGCCCTCTCCGACCGCACGCGCAGTTCCATCCTCCTGGGCTTCACGGTCATGATCCGCCCTCTCGTCACCCGTCCCCTCCGAAAACTTTTCTCCTCCGACACCAACGTCAAACCCGAGGACACCTTCGACGGCAAAATCATCATCGTCGATTTGCCCGTCCAGGATTTCCGGCTCGTGGGCCGCGTGGCCAACCTCGCCTGGAAATATTGTTTCCAGACCGCCGTCCTCCGCAGGATGCAGCCGCAGGACCGAAAATCCTTCCTCCGCCCGGTCTTCCTTTGGGCGGACGAGGCCCAAAATTTCATCACCGAGTTCGACGCCGAATATCAGGCCGTGGCCCGCTCGGCGGGAGGCTGCACGGTTTACCTGACCCAGAACCGCGAGAGCTTCCGCCGCGTGCTCGGCAACGCTGACGCGGTGGACTCCCTGCTCGGGAATTTGCAGGCGAAGTTTTATTGCCAGAATTCCGGGGAAACGAACGAATGGGCGGCCAAGCTCCTGGGCGAACGGTGGGTCAACGTCACCAGCACCAATGTCGGGCAAAACCGATCCGATGACATCCATTCCCGACAGGGCGGCGGTCAATCTTCCGGCGTTTCCCGCAGCGAGCAGCGACGGTATTTTGTCGAACCGGCTCGTTTCAACACTTTGCGGCGCGGCGGCGAGGCGAACAATTTTCAGGTGGAGGCCATCGTCTATAACGGCGGCCACCTCTTCCGCAGTGCCGCCAATGGAAAAGAAGAACTGCTCCCGTTCAAAATGCTCACCTTCAACCAAAGGTAAACACCCCCATGCCCGCCCAAGCCCAGCGCAGCGACGATCTGACCCTGTCCGACAAAATGAAAATCGTCCAGTATCTGGCGATTTTCCCGGCGATCACCATCATGGTCTTCATGCGCCGCAAGGTGGGGTTCAGGATGCTGAAGCCGAGCAGGCTAATCGGCATGGCGTTTTTTCTCTGGTTCATCGGCGGACTTTTCAGCATGCTCCCCTTCACCAAGCCACCCGGTGTCATCTACGACAAATTCCCCTTGCTCTTGTTGGCGGTTGGCTTCTTGGAGCGATACCGACGCTGGCGCGAGCTTTGCAACGGCGAACGCTGGCACACGCTCTCTCCCGGCATCTCCTACCTTGAACTCTTGCCCCTGCCCGCGATTCTTCGCTCCCACCGGAGAATTTACCGCTTTCTCGACCCGCTCGGCTGCTTCATTTTCTCCATGTTTTTCGGAGTCTTCTTCTCACAACCGCTGGCGCGATGGTTCGCGTTTTCTTCGTTCGCGCTCTTCATATTTGAACAAACACTTTTCGAGAAGCAGTTGGACCGCGACCTCGACATCCTCGATGGACTGGTTGCCGCCGAAGTCCAGACCGAAACCGTGAAACATTTTGAGGGACCGCAGCCGGATCAAGCGCAGCGCACCTTGCAGGACACGGCAGGAATCCCCACCGGAGTCGCGTTCGACATCCACAGGCAGATTGAACGCCGCCGGGCAAAACAGGCGGCACGGCCAGACAATCTTGCGCCGGAAAAACCAAATGTCAGCCAGTTCGTCCAAGTCAATGTGGTGGCGGTGCGGGATAATCTTCCGCCAATGCCACCCGATAATTTCTTGAAGGACGCGCCTGATAATCCCGTGTGAAAACAAATGAGCCGTCCCCCGCGCGCGAAGCAACCCCAGTGCTAAGACCCCCGCCCGTCGAACCGGGGATTGAGCGCCGGCTCTAAAACCTTAACGATCTCCACGCCAAACACCGGATTTCCCAACATGAATACGATACCAAACGCCAGCAGACTCCCGCTGAGATTTGAGTGCCACAACTTACGCGGCTTGCGGCATTTCATTAAAGTTTGTCTTCTGGCCTTGGTTCTAAATGCCATTTTCTCCACTACCGCTTCTGCACAATGGGAGCTTCGTGCCGGACCAAGCACTCCGATAAACTGCTGTTGGGGCACGCTCTCCCAATTTGAAGCCTATATCGCTTCGCTAGGCTACACCGGTGCAAACACGGTCCAGATTATGGACTGGCAACCTCAACAAAACTACGTGAGGGTGAGGGTCTGGTTCGGCCCGGTGTGTTGCGGTGGTGGCCACTTTGACCTGGATGCTTCCATCTCGTCAGTCATGGGCGATCCTTCGCTTATCCCCGCTCTGGGCTTAGGAAGTTTACAGCCTCACAAAATCGACGGGGAACCGGATTGTCATTGCCAAGCTGGCGATCCCATCAATCTCGCCAGCGGCAACAAATTTGAGAAAGTCGAAGATTACCGAACGACGGGACCCAACACTCTCAGCTTCACGCGCTACTACAACAGCCTTGCCGATACCAATTCCGCAGCCATGATGTTGGGCCACAATTGGCGTTCCATTTATGATCGTTATCTGCGTATTTCCTTAACCAACGGCCTCTCAACAGTCGTGGCCGAACGCGCTGACGGAAAGGAATTCCTCTTCACATCCACCGGGGCCAATTGGACAAGTGACAGCGATGTCGATGTCCAGCTTGCGCAATTGCCATCATCCTGGATTCTGACAAACAGCGACGATTCTATCGAGACCTACAACGCGGTCGGTTCGGGAACGGCCCTGTTGAGCTCAATCCAATCGCGAGACGGTTACACGCAAACCTTGCAATATGCCAACGGTAATCAACTCGTATCCGTCGTCGATTCGTTTGGCCGGACATTGCAGTTCACCTACCAAAACGCGTTGCTCCAGACGGTTGCCGCTCCCAATGGACTCGTCTTATCCTACGCCTACACTTCAAGCGGTTTCAGCGGCACGAATCTAGATCGCCTTGCATCGGTGACCTATTCCACCACTCCCCAGACACGCCAATCCTACGTTTACGAAAACACCACCGCTCCCTTTGCGCTCACCGGCATAATTGACGAGGATGGCAATCGTTTTGCCACCTGGACGTATGACAGTGAGGGCCGGGCCTTAACGAGTGAGCATGCCGACGGGGCCGACCTCACCACGGTCGCCTATAACGACGGCGACGGCAGCCGCGAGGTGACTGACGCGCTGGACGCAATCACCGTCTATCAATTCACGCTATACCAAGGTGCGCCGAAAGTGACCGAACTCGACCGCCAATACAGATCGTCCTACGTGCCCGCCGCCACGCTGAAATACGTTTATGACGCGAATGGTTTCCGGGCAGGCACATCCGATTGGAATGCGCACATCACCAGCACAACCAACGACTATCGTGGCTGGCCGCTCACGGTGACCGAGGCGTTCGGAACACTCGTCGCACGCACTACCACGAACACGTATCACGCCAGGTTCCACTTGCCGGTCACTATCGCCGCGCCGCGCAAAACGACGGCCCTGACGTATGACGCCAACGGCAATGCGCTGACCCTCACCGAAACCGATGCCAACACCGGGGCAGTGCCATATCCCACGACCGGCCAGACCCGCACCTGGACAAATACGTTCGATGTTTTCGGCCACATCTTGACCGCCACAGGGCCACGCACCGATATTGTCGCCACGACCAGCTTCGTGTATGACGCGACAAATAACCTGACCGCAATCACCAACGCGCTTGGGCATCTGACGCAGTTCACTAACTACCATGGCAGCGGCTTGCCGCTCACCATGATTGACGCCAATAGCGTCATCACCCGTTTCACGTATGACGTGCGCGACAGGTTGCTCACACGCACGGTCCAGGCGGCTTCGGGCAACGCGACAACGGCGTTTGCCTACGATGCCGCCGGGCAGATTGTCATGATCACACTGCCGGATGGTTCAGTCCTCGATTTCCAATACGATGCGTCCCATCGATTGACGTCGCTGAGCAACATGCTCGGCGAGAGCATCATCTATGCCCTGGATGCTGAAGGGAACATCACCAACCGAAGTATTGTGAACGGCAGCGGCAACATCGTGAACACGCAGAACGGTATTTTCGATCAGCTTGGCCGCATGGTGCAGCAGATTGGCGCATCGAAACAGATTACTAGCTACGGCTATGATCCCGACAGCAACCGGATTTCAACGCGGAACGCGCTGGGAAACACTACAGCCAAGGCATTTGATCCCCTCAATCGCCTGATTGCCGTCATGGACCCTCTGACCAACACAACGGATTTTTCCTATGACGCACAGGACAACCGGGTCGCCGTCACCGACCCGCGCTCGCTCGCGACCGGCACCGTCTATGACGGCTTCCGCCGCGTCATTCAGGAATCGAGCCCGGACAAGGGCGTGACCGTGTACACGCTCGACCTCGCCGGGAACCGGATTTCAGAGACGGACGCGAGAGGCGTCGTCACCCTCCGCACGTTCGACGGGCTCAACCGCGTCACGACGCAAACCTATCCGGCGTCCCCCGGTGAAAACATCATCTACACCTACGATGCCACCAACAACGGTAATTTCGGCATCGGCAGACTCACCGGATTCTCGGACGAAACCGGCAGCACAACTCTCGCCTACAACGAACGTGGCGACATGACCACCACCACGCGCACCGTCGGCACCAACGCCTACACTACTGAATACGGATTTGATCTCGCCGATCACGTAATCAGCATCACCTATCCGTCCGGGGATGTCATCACCTATGCCCGCGATTCGCAGGGGCGTATTGCTTCGGTCGGCTATCTCCCGTTTGACTCAACCGTGCCCATCAACCTTGCGACCAACGTGACGTATGCGCCTTTCGGGCCGCTCTCTGGCCTTCTCTACGGGAATGCTCTTCTTCGCAACCAGAACTACGACCTCGACTACCGCCTCACGAATATTGCCACCCTTGGCGCGTCCGCCAGCGTCCAGAATCTGACCCTCGCCTACGATGGCGCGAACGACATCATCTCCATCACCGACAATCTCGACTTCACGCGCAATCAGAACTTCGCCTACGACCCGGACTACCGGCTCACTCAGGCCGCAGGCGGCTACGGCCTCGCTGTCTTCGGCTACGACCCGGATGGCAACCGGGTGTTGCAGATTTCAGGCGGCGCGACGAATACCTACGGCTATTCCGCCACCGCGAACGCACTGCTGTCCGTCGCAAACGGGGGCACCGCCCGCAATTTAGCCTACACGTCCAACGGCAATACCGCGACGGACACCCGGTTCTCCGGGTCTCCATACAGCTATGCCTACGGCAACCGCAATCGGCTGAACACGCTCACGGTCGGCACGAATTTGACCGCCACCTACCGCTACAACGCGCTCGGCGAACGTCTGGTCAAAACGGTTGGCGCAGCCGCGACGCATTTTCACTATGACCAGCGGCATCACTTGATCGCCGAGTCGGACGGCACGACCGGAGCTATGATCCGGGAATACGTCTGGCTGGACGACATCCCTCTTGCCCAAATTGAGGCAGACGGGACGGTGTACTTCATTCACCCGGACCACCTGAACACCCCGCAGAAAATGACCGAGGCATCTGGCACCGTCGTTTGGGATCGCCAGCAGCAGCCGTTCGGCGAAACCGTCGCAATAAACTCGAGTTTATTGCCCGCGTCGCCTGCGACGCTTGCCCCATTGGGGTTGAACCCGAACGGTCAGTTTCAGTTTTCGGTGAGCGGCACGACGAATGCCAGTTACGTCGTTCAAGCGTCCACCGACTTGAGCAGCGGGAATTGGGTTCCGCTCGCCATCAACGCCGCACCGTTCACTTTTACTGATTCGGGCGCGGGGAATTCCCAAG
>Ga0207040_1311_pt1 | contig 11416 bp, 18 predicted proteins | sample Alteio_BWMinCont_72_FD_153279 | JGI IMG/M metagenome (GOLD analysis project Ga0207040, IMG submission 153279) | Enriched cells from forest soil in Barre Woods Harvard Forest LTER site, Petersham, Massachusetts, United States -... | ecosystem: Environmental > Terrestrial > Soil > Temperate forest >... | reverse complement strand
AGGGATCTCCCATAGATGCGGCCAGCGGGAGATCCTTCGTTCCGCCTGAAAAACGGCTGCACTCAGGATGACCTCGAACTATCGGCCGAAAAATTCAAATTGAGCCACCACCCAGGGTTGGCTATGAGGGGTGGCGGACCGTGTGTTGCGACACTTAGCCAATAACGAGGTGGCGCCCTCGGCAAGAGGGCAATCGGTTTTTAATGATGATACACACGAAGCGAAGCGAACAAAAACGCCGCGCGGGAATTTTCGGCTCCGCGCATCACCGCGTACAATAGCTTTTTGCGCTTGGAACCACAGTTCGGCAAACCGTCCGGAGAGAGGTTCGAATGACCACCACCCACCATCCTCGCCCGCAAGTCGCGGCCGAGATCCCGGCCGTTCCGCTTACCACCGAAGGCTACAGCGTGCTGCACCAGATGATGCGCCTGCGCTGGTCCGCCTGGCGAGCATTGCCCGCAACCGACAGGTCGGCCATCGCCAAAGAAGCCTCCGATACGCTTTCTGCCATGGAGAAAAATTCTGCCGGCCAGTCCGCCCTGTTCTCGCTCATCGGCCACAAAGGCGACCTCATGCTGATCCACTTCCGCGAAACGTTCGCCCATCTCAATCAGGCCGAACTAGAACTCGCCCAGCTACGCCTCGGCGATTACCTCGAGCCCACTTCTTCTTATCTGTCCATCATCGAGCTCGGCCTCTACGACTCCACCCTGAAGATTTACAAGGAACTCACCGACCAAGGCCTCGAGCCCCATTCCGCCCAGTGGAAAGCCGAAATCGCCGGCAAGCTCGACCGCCACAAAGAGGCGATGCGACCGCGACTCTACCCCGAAATTCCTGCGCACCGTTACGCTTGCTTCTATCCCATGGACCGCCGCCGTGGCGAAGATAAGAACTGGTACAAACTTCCTCTCGAAGAGCGCGCCCGCCAGATGAGCGATCACGGACTCATCGGCCGGCGTTACGCCGGAGAAGTCAAGCAGATCATTAGTGGTTCGATTGGTTTCGACGACTGGGAGTGGGGCGTGGACCTGTTCGCCGACGACCCCTTGGTCTTCAAGAAGCTGATCTACGAAATGCGCTTCGACGAAGTCAGCGCCGTCTATGCCCTTTTCGGCCACTTCTACGTAGGCGTGAGAGTCCAGGCAGCGTCGCTAGAAAAGCTTCTGAGTGGAGAGCTATCGTAGAGACGTAATTGGTTAGGTCTCTCCCGCCACTCGATCGCCAGATCGGGATTCTCAAGCAAGTCTCACCACAGGAGACCCAGAGAAAGCCTTTTTTCAGGGCTTTGCCTTTCTCTGTGACTCTGGGGTGAACAAAAAAAAACTCAAGAACTGGAGGCAAACATGTCCATCTTTGGCTTAATCGAATACCCAGACGCTAGTCCCGAAGTCCGCGCCATCTACGACGACATCATGACCACCCGCAAGACCGACTGGATCAACAATTTTTGGAAGGCCATCGCGCACGATCCCGCCACCCTCAAGCGCACCTGGGAGGACATCAAGCAGATCATGGGTCCGGGCGCGCTCGATCCCGTCACCAAAGAACTGATCTATGTAGCCGTCAGCGTCACCAACCAGTGCCACTATTGCATCGCCTCGCACACCGCATCCGCCCAAAAAAAAGGCATGACCGACGCCATGTTCAAAGAGCTGATGGCAATCGTCGGCATGGCCAACGAAACGAACAAAATGGTGACCGGATACCAGGTCGAAATCGACGACCAATTTCACAAATAATCATGGAGCGACAGCCGCGTCGGCTGACCGGCAAAGCCGCGCGCTTATTCAGCGAAGCGAGCATGCCGAGCTAGGCGACGATGGCGAAGGTTCGAACGCCTACGTCTTTATTGGACCATTCGCGATTGGACCATTCGCGCTCCATCCCCACCAGCATTCCGATGCCGATCGCGACCGCCATCTTCAGGGCAATGGGAGCGCTCGAGAAAAGTGGGGATTCCGTTTGCATGATTTACTTGCGACTTCGGACGGTTCGAGCAAACTTAAATTCACACGCCTTCATGTCCACCCTCTTCCCGCGAAAGCGTACGCCCTCCGCTTCCAGTCGCAGTCGCTGCTCCACCGCCGAGTCGCCCTGTAACTTGATCTCTCCCCCCGCCCCCAGCACCCGCTGCCAGGGCAATCCAAATCCACGCCGCAAAACCGCCGCAACCTGCCTTGCCGCCCCGGGGATTCCAGCTGCCCGCGCGACCCCGCCATAGGTCAAAACTTTCCCGCGCGGAATCGCCCGAATCGCTCGCTCGATTCGCAAACGCACCTCGCCACTTCTATTTGGATTGGTTTCCTTCGCGTGAGAAACGCGGCTTACTCGCCTCAAAGTCCATCCCTTCGCGATGAACCGAGTGCCCCGTTCTTGCCGTGTCCTTGGCGGCAAGAATGGGGATTTTGACCTTCATCCTAACTGATAGACACAGGCCGCACTCATCGACGCGTGCCGGTAAAATCGAATCAGCGAACCCAGCGGTTACGCCGCCTTGCGGAACGACTCGAGCGCTTCATATTCCGAGTTGTGCACGTCAAACACTGTCAGCAGCTTGGTGACCTGCAGCAAGTCGCCCACGCGCTTGGTCAGGTTGGCCAGTTTGATGGTACCTCCGGCATTGTGGGCGGTGGTATGCAGCCCCACCAGCGTGCCCAACCCTCCGGAATCGATGTAGTTGACGTCGCCCAGATTCAGCACAATACGCTTGGTGCCATCCGCGATCGCCTTCTTTACCTCGTCCCGTAACATGGACGACTCCTCTCCAAACACAATCCGCCCATGGCACTCGATGGCCAGAATCCCGTCCACCGTCCGCTTCGTCAGTTTCAATTGCATAACGCTCCTTTCGCGGCCCGCCGTAAACCTGCTCACCCCAGCCGCATCAGCACAAAGTGTTGCGGCACCAGCCTACAGCGTGCAACACTGCTTAGCAAGCGCTGTCAGCCGTTGGTAGTGGTGCAGTTTGAAATCTGAATCACAACGTTGTGGCAGCATTCTTGCTTGTGGTGGGCAACAGCTTAACCATTAGATCCTCGAAAAATATGTGGTCCCAACAGGCGTTCCTTAATTCGTCGCCATGCGCCTTAAAAAATGCCTGGACCACCTGCTTGTCGGTTTTCCGTTGAATATACTGCACCGCTGGCGCATAGTCAGCATCTCCACAAATTAGGACAGCGAGATCGTAGTTGTCATCGAACGCGAGAGTGATAAGGTCTGTGATTACCGCCGCGTCTATCCCCTTTTCGACGGTTCCCTTCAGTGGTTTCTTGCAAGCTGGGCAGTTCGTAATCGGAGTTCGGCAAGTCTCTTCCTGACACTTGATGGTCTTGCGCGGCTTGCGCTCTCGCACATCAACAATATAGCCAGTCAATCCGGCCATGGAGTGATGTAACCAGTTGCTCAATTTTCGGTCTTTTTCGCTATTGGAATTCACCGAAGCATAGACGTGGATTCCCGCAAACTTTGGGGCTTGGCCTTTGGCCGCCTCTGCGACCAAAACTCCGGGAAGGTCTTTCCATGGAATAGGTACGGGAGAAGTAGCACCAATCTTATTGTGATAGTCGTTCCAATTGATCTGAAAATTCCAGAAGTCAACGAAGATTCGCACTCTGAGCTTGTCAGCCATGAAGGATTTCTCCACACACAAAGATTAAGGTGGAAAATAAAAGCCCGCGCTAGAATAGCACGGGCGGGATCTAAGGGACGCGGGCACTGGCCCGCCTGGGATGTAATGCAAACTCAGACTACGGGAGACTCGCCCCGCTGTCAAGTATCCTGCTTGCAATATCTTTGATGCAATGTCAAGCATAAAAGTAGCAACTGGTTGCCCTTTATTTTCAGCATGTTACAATATGTCAGTTATTACCTACATGGTTACCCTATCGTATTTCCATCTTCGCAACTAATTCTTCGATCTCCCAAACATGGTCTGTCAAACCTGCTTCCATTGCAGGCGTCACTCTCAAAGTCTTGTGAACCCTGCAAAAATTGTAGTGCATGAAATATAGGGCAACCATGTGCCCGTGGTTCTCTAGTTTCTTGCTGAAACCATTTGTTAGCCGCGTGAATCGGCGCATTCCCATTCTCATCGAAAGATTGCTGCGCTCCACGAATGAAGTAGAAATGTGGTCTGGATCGGGACTCCCGGCAAGCACTCCGGTACGCCATCCGATGCAGGTTGCAGGACTGTAGCGTGATTCCGGATTCTCATTCGAGGCACCGTAGATTTTCACCAACATGGCGTAATCGATATCCGAACCAAAGGCGTCTTCTACAGCATCCGCATATACACGATGCCCGTCAGTCGTTAGCTGAATCCGGCTATTGATCCGCGAAGCAACGTCTTGCATGAAGGCTTTCGCGGTGTCCGCTCCACGAGCCCCGATTGTGTATGAGATAACCAGTTTTGTATCGGCGTCAATCGCCTTCCATGTCCATACGCTTCCGAGTCCACTCTGTACTTGCTCTAGCGCGAGATTCTTGTCCTTGCCATACACGAAGCGCCAAATCTCATCGGCCTGAACGCGGCGCACGCGGAGATTGCGGACGTGGGCATTGTGATACGCGGCACAGGCGCATCCAATATCTTCCAGCAGTTTCAGGACAGTATGCTTGGCGACTCCGGTCATGCGGCATGTGGCATTGATCGAACTGCCTTCGACTAGTGCGGGCTATCACTTGAGTTTGGGTTTCAGTGGCCAGTCTGTTCATAAAATGTTCTTGTGTAAGCTACTTAGATGTTATACGATAATTCGTATGTACGTCAAGAGAATAATCTTGAAAATATACGAAAAATATTATATCGTCGACAAGTGGACTCTCTACCAGTACGTCTCGGGCTCTGGGCGGTGCGCCATCGATGACTGGAGAAAATCAATGCCGCAAGGAGCGCGGCGCGCTGACATGGACACGTTCCTAAAGGCTATGGTGAAGAAACGAGAATGGGAATTCCCGGACATCGACACTCTTAAGGGCAAAGGAATGCAAGGTTTGACCGAACTTCGCTGGAAAGCGGAAGGAGCTCCCCATCGCATTTTCGGGTATCGCCTGACCGAGAACGAATATGTTTGTCTGATCGGTTGTACCCACAACGCTAAGAAATACACTCCCCCAGACGCAATGAAAACCGCTAGGACGAGACGACACGACATTCAAACAGGAGCCGCAATTTACCGTGAATATAAACTCCTCACTAGTCTCTGAGATGAAGGACAAACAGTACCGCGATGCATATGTCGCGTCTCAAATCCGCATTGGCTTGCCGATGCAGACTCGTGCGTTGCGCAAGAGCAGAGATTGGTCTCAGCCTGAACTCGCAGAATATGCGGGGATGGCGCAACCGCGAATCTCGGAAATTGAAAAGCCGGGAGAGAGACGACTGAATATAGAAACGTTGTTGCGGTTGGCTTCCGCTTTTGACGTGGCCCTGCAGGTTCGCTTTGTCCCTTTTAGTGAGTTCATAGATTTTAGCGAAGATATTGACCTCGACAATTTCGCTTTGGATACTTTCGAGGAAGAAGTGGCGGCGGCTGAGGAGAGAGAGCGGCTACAAGCCCCTCCTCAACGATTCATATCCCCCGCATCGCAGGGAAAGCCTAACGGTCTTTTCTTGGTTGCAAAGGCTGACGACCACAACCAGAGAAAGCAACCAACGTCCGACGACGGAGAGGAATTGAGAAATGCAGCTAGCTGCGGTAGTACTCGCTAGAGTATTGGCATACGTGGAGGCGGCAGACCTCAATCCACGTGGCACAGTGTATTTTCCCGTACTCATGCGAAAACTCGTGGATAAGTTCGGGTTCCAAAAGTTTCCCACGACCTACGAACAGACCAACGAGGACAAGGGAATAGAGTTTTTTGAGGGACGTTGGAACGATGTCACAGTCGATAAACTTGCGATTTTTAAGGGAGCGCTCGTCTTAGATACGAGCGCTTCGACAGCCGACTCGGAACGAATCATAGAGGAAGCTCTGGTGTGGGCCGCTACGGAGTGTGGATTGAATTACAGACCCGGAATGATTGCCAGAAAACAGTATTTGAGCGACGTGACTTTCTATAGCGATGTGAAACTTGAGGCGCTGCACCCAGCCGTATTCAGATTGCAGAAAAGTGTCAGCGAAAACGCATCGTCCGCGTTTAAGCAGGCCCTAGATTTTCGCGTGACACAATTTGTGCTGGATTTCGACAAGACGAAAACCCCGTTGGTCACGGCGCCATTTAGCATCCAAAGGCGAGGGAATTCCCACTTTACCGAGAATAAGTATTTTTCGGAGGCGCCCCTACCCACGGAGGTTCATCTTAAGATTCTGGAGCAGTTCGAGGCCGACCTTATTGCTCAGTAGCTTCTCTCACGACCCGTAGGGCGTTTTGGCTTTCGTCCAGTTCGTCGATATAAGTGAGGGTCGTCCACGGAATGCCCTTTTCTACCAAATCTAGTTTGGCAGAGCCTTTCAACGGGCTAAGATCAACCACGTCAGGGTTGCGATGAACCTCCACGACGACGAAGGATGAGTTCCTAGGCGTGGAGAGCACCCTGTCGCCTTTCTTTGGTATACGCTTATTTAGATTTGCCATGCGGACAGATTCCCACAGTTTGTCAAATTGACAAAGCCCTGTGGAAATTCAAACTGCACCACTACCCAGCCGTTCTCGATGAGAACGGCAATTTTCGGCACGGGTTTCATGGGACGTGTTCATCTGGAAGCAGTTCGACGAGTGGAGTCCGTGGAAGCCGCTGCGATCGCAGGCAGAAACGAAGAAGCGGCGCGACGCTTGGGCGACGCTTTCTCGGTTCGTTCAACGACGGACTACCACGATGACCTTCGCGATCCCGAGATCGATGCCGTCCATATCTGTACGCCCAATGCGCAGCACTTCTCCATGGCAAAGGACGCGCTCCAGGCCGGTAAACACGTGATCTGTGAGGAGCAGCTGACCAGAACTGTGGCGGAGGCGGAAGAACTCGTCTCGCTCGCCGCCCGGCGAGGAGTACGCAACTGGGTTTGTCACAATTTGCGCTATTACCCCATGGTGTAGCAGATGCGCCGACTGCGCGAAGCCGGCGATCTGTTCCCTGCGCGACGAGAATCTCTTTGCGCTGATCTTCAGACGTTCCACGCGAGGCGCAAGAAACCTAAACACTCAGTGGAGACCTTTGCCAACAAGTTGATGGGGCGGGAAGACTATATTGAAACATCGTAGATACCGAAGACTTTGGCGCGGTTCTCTTTTGTATGGGCGCCCGTACGCGCGGTTGCGTTACCGCCAGCCAGGTCTCGGCCGGACGGAAGAACCGGCTCAGCATCGAGATTTATGGCACAAAGTCGTCTGTCGGAAACATCAAAGTACCTTTGTTGCATGTCGAAGATGATTCACCTTCGTAACGTACCTGACGGCTTGCATCGCAGCTTAGCTCGCGCTGCCATGGCGGGGATGTCGCTTTCCGATTATCTGTTAGCGGAGATCAAAGAAATCGCGAAGGTTTATTATCACCTCCGTAGTACTTAATTAAAGAGCCCTATTTTATAGGGCATGACTTCTCCCAAAGGATCGAGCTGCTGCAGCAAGTCAACGTCCCGAGCGCTGCGAGATAACGCCGCACAGCCGTATTTTCGAGCTGTGGCAAATATATAGCAGTGCGTCGTTTAAGACGCGGTCGCTGCGCTGTTCCGAATGCCTGCGTGCGCGCCAGCGTGCCCCACGTACTCCGACGTGTTTTGTACGATTTCCATGGTCATGTTATTATGACTATATTTTCCAAGGGGAGGTAAAGCTGTGAAGGAAATGGCAGCCGGTACATTTAAGGCGCAATGCTTGGCTATCATGGACCAGGTTCTGCAAAGCGGGGAGCCAGTCTTGATCACAAAACACGGTAAGCCCGTGGCAAAGCTGGTTCCCGCTGAAAACCTGGCCAATGACATTTTTGGTTATATGACGGGCAAAGTGAAGATTGTGGGCGACATCGTGGGTCAAGGCACTCCGCTGGAAGATTGGGAGAGCAAATGATCCTTCTCGACACCCACGTCCTGATCTGGATGGCGAGTGACCCAGAGCGGCTGTCCAAGAAAGCCCGCGATGCCATCCGGGAGGCAAGGCAAAAGACGGGGGTTGCCGTCGCCACTATCACCCTCTGGGAGCTAGCGTGGTTGGCGGAGAATGGTCGCATCCAAGTTGTGGGTAGTGTGGAATCCTTCGTTCGTGAAACTGTCGCGCGCGTGCTTATTAGACCGATCACTCCAGAGATTGTCGCTCTCGCCGTCCGGTTACCGGTTGGATTTCCAAGAGACCCGGCAGATCGGATGATCGCGGCCACGGCCATTGTCGAAGGCTTGCCCCTGGTCACGGCGGATAAGCGGATCCGTCAAGCAAAAGTAGTACAAGCGATCTGGTAGCGACCTATAGTTTCTTGAGCACTCTCACCACGCGGTTCGTCGGCGTAGCGGAATCGCAAATTGAGGTTGTCGGTGCGGGGTCATCGCCGACGAGAAGCCTTGGGCAAAAGTTCCTTCCAGTGTGACCAACGCAGGAACTTCTAGACAGTCTCTATATTGTCAGGGTTGGAAATGCCGCTTTGTATAAGCGCTCATCCAGAGTCAACAGCCGGTAACTCTTTGAGGGTGAGCCCCGATCAGAAAGTCAGCGCGAAGGCCATGGCAAGAAACTGATTCCAAGAGGAGAAGCTCTTCAAGGAATGGTCACCGCGATAACGAGCGACGCACTTTTGAATTCCTTAAGCGAGATGCTCCACGAGTTGAGAGAAGACGGTCTGGCCAAGGTTCATGCCTCATTGTCTTGCCTCAGCAAAAAGATTCCAAAACGGTCATTTTTCATCCAATCAAATTCAAATCGTTCCCGGCTTCAGTCATTGCAAGCCCTTCAGGAACAATCGATTACGGGAGAGGACGGATTTCCCTCCCCCGGACAGTCATGTTTGGAAATGATCTGTGCGACTTTCTGCCCGGGGCCAACCTGGACAACGGAGATCCGGAGACGCTGCAGTTCTCGATGACGAGATTTTTCAAATTCCTCGCTGAAAAGCAGCGGCAGCCTTTCTTGGCGGCCTGAGTGAGAAGGCATCATGAGCTCGATTGGCCCAAAGCCCGTAAGCTTGCGATTGGATCTCGTGGCGTATGAGAGCCTCCGGCAGCTGTTCCTGAGTCGCGATGGCTGGCGATGTCAATCGTGCAGTGCAATGGCGAACCTGGAAGTCCATCAAGAGGAATTTCGCAGCCACTCGGGCCACGACTCCGCGGGGAACCTGATCACACTCTGCTTCACCTGCCACGCACGCACATCAAAGCTGAGGAGCGTCCGCGCAACAAAGAATCCTTCGACACCGCTCAGAATTGAGGAAGAGAGCTTCGGCGGTCAGTTTCGTCTGAATCGTAAAGGTGGCAATACGCGATCAACGCCCCCCAGTAAACTGTTGCGCGCGCTCCTAGCTGTTCTCGTCGGCCCCGAGTTTTTGCGTTGGGTACCGCGAGGTACAGCGCGAAGCGTATGACACTTTAACTCCCGAGGTCAGCGCAGCAACGGTAATAGATACGCGGGATTGCCCCCGAGAACGCCGCCGAAGAATTGGCGGTCTGCCTCGCGCATGTCCCAAGCGATAACCGAGGCCGGTGCGATCTGGATTGTGACATCATCCCATGCGGCGAACACCGGACCCACTCTCGCGTCCGAAAGCGCGGCTTCGCTCAGGTACTTGCGATGAATCTGCGCGTTGCTGTTCCGCGACATCTCGGCGGTCAGGATCTGCGCGGTCCCCGCTATGGTGATGCCGTAGGATGCTGCAGGATCGCGAGCGTCGATCATTAACGAGACCTTTGGTTTGGATTGCAGGTTTCGTGCTTTTCGACTACGCGAGGACGTGGCCACATAAACATGTGTACCGTCGAACCAGTACCATACCGCAACCATGTGAATAGAGCTGTCCGGATTCTCAGTTGCAAGCGACGCGATATGTCGGCCATCCAACAACTGTCTGACTAGAACATCTGCAAGCGAAGCCATAAAAAAGTCTCCTCTTTTGCCTTGGTATCGGGGTCTTGCACTCATACTTGAACCAACTGAACCTTCCGCCGGTGAAATCCTACTTGAACACTTGAACGACGAACCTGACTAAGTCTGCCGGATATGCTTGAGCACATCATCGTTGTGGGCGAGTCCACTCGGGGGGGAGTTTGCTCGCGACGGCGGTTTCTGTCTGAAATGAAGGGTGACGACCACGTTTTCCAGACGCGCTGAATCCGATGCTACCCAACTCCCCGTACTGAGCTGTCTAATGTTTCCAGGCGGAGTCTTGAAGTCGTGCCCGCAAGCCGACACGGAAACCGCCGCTGTCCCGCGGTTCAACTTTTGTTCTCGGCCCGGCCACTGGTCCTGCTCCTCACGTATAATCGTCTTTTCCGCCCATGAGTTACACGGTCCTGGCCCGCAAATACCGTCCCCAGAAATTCTCCGAGGTCATTGGACAGGAGCACGTCAGCCGCACCCTGCAAAACGCCATTGAACAGGGGCGCTCCGCCCACGGCTACATCTTCAGCGGCCACCGCGGTATCGGCAAGACCACGGTCGCCCGCATTCTGGCCATGGCCCTGAACTGCCGTTCGCAAAATAAGCCCGTTCCCGAACCCTGCGGCGTCTGCGAATCCTGCACCGAGATTCGCGCCGGAAACGCCGTCGACGTAATCGAAATCGACGCCGCCACCAACCGGGGCATCGACGAAATTCGCGAACTCCGCGAGGCCGCGCGCTATCGCCCCGCGCGCGATCGCTTCAAGATTTACATTCTCGACGAAGCCCACCAGATCACCGACGCCGCCTTCAACGCGCTCTTAAAGACTCTGGAAGAACCGCCCGACCACGTCGTCTTCATGCTCGCTACCACGCAGCCCGAGGACATCCCGCAAACCATCCGCTCGCGGTGCCAGCACTTCAGTTTCCGAGCCGTCAAGTTCGACGCCATCGTCGCCCAGTTGCGTGACCTGGTGACGCGGGAAAAAATCGAAGCCGACGACGACGCGCTTGCCCTGCTGGCTCCATCCTCGACCAAGCCATCGCTTCCGCCAGCGGAAAAGTTACCGCGGACTCGGTTCGCAATCTGGTCGGAGCTGCCCCCGCTCACATTCTCGAACAAGTGATGCAGGCGGTGTCTGAGGGAAGGAGTGAAGAGGTTCTTCGCCAGGTCGATCACCTGATCAGCCAAGGCCACAGTCCCACGCATTTCGCCCGCCAGATGGTGCGTTTCCTGCGCAACGCAACCGTCGCAAAGATCGCCGGCAAAGATTCTTCCCTGCTGCAGGTTTCGAGTGAAGAACGCGAGCGCGTCGCCCGCGTTGCCGAGTGGTTTGGCGAAGAAGATCTGACCCGCCACTTGCAGATCATGCTCCGCACCCACGGCGAACTC
>Ga0207040_1310_pt1 | contig 11461 bp, 8 predicted proteins | sample Alteio_BWMinCont_72_FD_153279 | JGI IMG/M metagenome (GOLD analysis project Ga0207040, IMG submission 153279) | Enriched cells from forest soil in Barre Woods Harvard Forest LTER site, Petersham, Massachusetts, United States -... | ecosystem: Environmental > Terrestrial > Soil > Temperate forest >... | reverse complement strand
TTATCTTATCGAAGTCAATGGACGATTCTGGGGTTCACTGCAACTGGCGATTGATGCGGGTGTGGATTTCCCATGGCTCCTCTATCAGTTGGCCGTCGAGTCGCCGGTGGATCCGGTGAACGGATACGCTATTGGAGTGAAATGGCGATGGCTGCTGGGCGATTTCACGAGGCTCTGCAAAGTGCTGGTGAGCAAGGAATCGTCTTCGAATTCGTCTTCCCCAGACAAGATCACTTCGGTTCTGCAATTTTTGAACTGCTTCGAAACCAAGCATCACTCGCGTCTAAATGTGGACGGAGATATTAAGCCTTTCTTGTTGGAACTCTGCCAACTATTTGGCAATGAGATTTCCACGTTGTGGGCGCAGCGCCCGGGAAGGCGTCTATCGTTTTGAGAATTCCAAATCGTTCCCTAACTTAGAACTGCAAACCCAGCCCTGAAATGAGTTCTTGAATTAATATAGGATGCTGGTTGAAGTAGTCATGCCGGTCGACAATCTCTCGCAATTCCCGGACCGAATTTGCATACTGGACGCAACTGGCAATCCACGCGCCATTGCAATAGATCATCGAACGATGCGGCTTTAAGACCGCAGGAAATTTCACATCCGGTAAAATGTCGTCGAGCGCGCAGATATCACGGACGAAGTGTGTCTCAGGAATGGAAACGTTCAGGCGTTTGGCGAGTTCCAGCAGATTCCATTTGTTTGACACGGCCTCGAACGCGTCGAATTTGGCGAATGGTAGGTTGAACTGCTCCAACTGATCGCGGTGCCTGAGGACGGTCGAAGTACTGATCTCGGTCATCGGGAAAATCACGGATATGCCGCGTTGCGCGCATTCGGATTTCAAAGATGAGATGAAGTCCTCCGGGTTTTCGCTGGGCGGTGCATACGTGATCGTTTCGCTGCAGTAGTGGGAGCTGCCTGCGAGGGTCCTCTTCGTCTCGCCGCCGACCACGACGTGCAGCCCTCTTTTTCCAAGAGAACGCGTCGCCGCCAGGGCGCTTCTGGTGTTTCCGTCGGTGATCAGGACTTTTGCGCTCATGCCAGCTCACTGGCCGACTTCCGCTGAAGAAAGAGCGAAGCGCGCCTGGCCGTATTCTTCTCGAGGCTGAATTCCTGAACAATCCTGGCTCTTCCCGCTCGTCCCATTCGGTGGCGCAGCGCCGGATCGTCGTGTAGCCGCTGCAAGGCTTCCGCTAACGCCGTGGAGTTTTTCGGGGAGACGAGAATCCCTGTCCGTTCGTCGTCCACTAATTCAGCGATACCATCCACGCGGCAAGAGACAACCGGAAGTCCGCAAGCCATGGCTTCCTGCAATACGGTGGGCATTCCTTCGCGATCGCCAGCAGCGGTCGGGGCTGTTGGCAGGACCAGCGCATCACTTTGCGCGATTTCGTCTATCACTTCCTGATAACTGCGAGGCCCCAGCCGTTGAATCGCTTGATCGAGGCCGGCCGTCTCGATCTGCAATTCGATGGCGTGGAGTAGATCTCCTTCGCCGATCAGGCGACACTCAAAGGGAATGCCGCGCTGTCGCAGAATCCGGCAAGCATCGACCAGATACGTATGTCCCTTGACCTCCTCGAACCTGGCGACACACAAAATCCGCAACGGACCCGCCGAACGCCTGTTGGATTTGGGCGTCAGGCGGTCAACATCCACGCCGCCGCGAATCACATGAATCTTGTCCTGCAGGCCTGAGCCGCATTCTTCGACCATGACGCGCTTGAGGTCGGCCGAGACCGCCACCGCAAAGTCCGCAGCTTCGATCTTTTGTTTCAGCATGTGACGATCCACCTGAACATCGGAGCCGCGCGCCGTAAAGCTGAATGGAATTCCAGTCAAGCGGTGAATGATCAGCGCCGCGACCGCTGGATGATTGGCAAAGTGCGCATGCACATGCTCGATTCCCTGGCTGCTCATCTCCTGCGCGAACAACACCGTTTTCGGGAAGATTGCGATGGCGCCCAGAAAGAAGTTAGCGCTGCCCAAAGTTCCGCGCAGGACTTCAGCCAACACGTTCAGATACTTCTTTGGATGGCGTCGCAGAAAGTGCCACTGCGCGCGCACGATGGCGAGCGAAAGATAAGGATGAAAGTGCGCACATTCAATCCAGCGACCGGCTTCGGGATGCGTGATTTTCGGATACGTCCGGCGAAGGGGATATAAGTGGACGCAGACACCGAGATCTTCCATGACCAGAATGTCGTACAGCACGAAAGTCTCGTACACCGTCGGAAAGCCCGAAACGATGTACGCAACCCTTGGAGAGGCGGAAGGATGCGTCCGTGAAACCGGTGATGATTCCTCGATATCTAGGTCGCTCAAGGCTGGACTCCCTGTGTGTTCAATTGCGGCGTAATCACCGGCCTCTGCCACTTCTACCGCCACGCGTCGAGACGAATTCCCGCGCGCCGCAGCCTTAGGCGAAAGATGGGAAGCGAAGTGCGGGGCCAAATGCACGTGCGTCCTAATTGCAAGAGATCCGTTGACTCCAATCGATTTTCGCCGGGGACAACCGTGAATGCGGCAGAGATACCCTCTTCCCGCAGAACATTGATGACCGAATCATTGTAATTTCCGTTGGGATAGCAAAATATCGGCACGGCGAATCCAATCTCCCGCAAAAGATCCTGCTGAGATTCTTTAATTTCCTCACGAATTTGAATCGACGAGATTTGAGTCATGATCGGGTGGGTCCGCGTGTGCGACCCGAGCGTAACTCCATCGTTCGCCAGTTGGCGCAGTTGATTCCAGCTCAAGACCGAAGCATGCCTGGACGGCCTGTCAACGAGCTGCGCGCAAACCGCATCGACCAAGCCGATCGCGGCATCGTGAGGCATCGTGGGAACGTGACGAATAATCGCGAGCAGGCTGCGCTGTCGTTGCGCGGTGTTTTCGAGCGGGAGAGGTCCGAGCGGCGACTCTGGCAATACGGTTCGAGTACTCGTAGCGAATGCCTGGTAGAGCCTGTCCCACCAGAACGTCAGCTCCGGATGATCCGGATAGGCCGTCGGAACGAACAAGGTTGCAGGCAACCGGAATTGTTTGAGAATCGGCCACGCTATTTCGGAAAAGTCAGCGTAGGCATCATCGAAAGTAATCAGAACCGATCGCTCGGGAAGAGGGACATTGCTCTTGATCGCATCCAACACTTCGGGCATGCCGACACCACGGTAATGCCTGGCAACGTGCTCCATCTGGCGGGCAAAAGACTCCGGAGATGCGCTGATGTTGGGACAGTCCAGCGTATCTTTGCCGTTTGTTTTAGTGACTCGATGGTAGGCGAGAATGCGAAGCATCTCACTCCGTGGGACGTCGTTTACTGCAAGCTTCTCGTGAGCATTCGCTTGATGTTAGTGATGAACGACTTGAGCTGTCTCGGTCGGCTCGTTGTTAGATCGAGCGAAGGACCGACTACGCGCCGGGCATTTCACTCGGAATAAGCGTCCTCTGCTTCGAGATGAACCATGGCGTTCCCTGAATCCGCATCCTGGGGCACGGACAGTTCGTCCATGGCTGCCGTTTCTGAACTGGAACAGATGATTCGGATTGCCGTACTGGAGAGCGCCAACAGCATCCAGAAATATCTCTGATAGGCCATATGCGCGAAAAGAGACGATATGGCATGGCCGGACAACGAAAGAAAAAAAGCGGACGCGATCAACGGCAACTCGGAGTTCTCGTCTTTGAACAGTCTGCGAGCTTTCCATAGCCCGTACATGATGGTGACTAAGATTGATAAGAAACACGTCGCGCCGATCACTCCCCCTTCCGCCAGCGTCTCCATGTACAAATTATGAGCCATGTAATTCCGCGTCTGCTCTATGATTCCGAGCCTGTTCACATAATCGATCGAGTAATGTTTTGCAAATTGACCAGGTCCCACACCAAGGATCGGATGATCCAGAAACACATGCCACAGCGCCAGATCCAACGCGTAGCGCGTGACGGCGGAACTATCGGGCGCCTGATCACCGGCGACGGACTTGGAAAGTAATCCGCCCAACCGCGTGAGTGATTTCATCCGGCTCAGAACCGTCGGCGCGAGGACAATGATGAGCAGACCAACCGCGCCCGCGGAGATCAAGGCATGCCGCGGTTTGAGGAGTTTCATCCAGATCATCATGCCAAACACGACAATTGCCGCCAGCAGGCATCCTCTCGAGTAGGTGAGGGCCAGTCCTCCAAGAATCAGGACGGCGGCAACCACGGCCAGCGCACGCAACCCGCGCGAGGATTCGGTCCGAAACCGCAGCGCGGCCAGCGGAAGAAGAACGAGCAAAATCTGCGCGTATTCATTGGACCCGCCGATGGGGCCCGCGGCGCGCGTGTTGCCTACAGTTTCGCCCCCTGAGTCGACCTTGCCCGACACGCGCATTCTGGCGACTCTTTCTTGCTGCTCCAGGCGAACTTTCGGGCCGAACTCGACTTGTGCGAATCCGCCGTAGATGTTGTTTTCCGTGTGTGTAACCTTCTGATAAATCGACAAACCGGCCATCAGGCTGCCGGCCAGAACCAAAGCCCAGATCGCGCGGCGCAAAACCGAGAAGTTCCACACGACGTTTATCAGAAGAAAATAAAGGATCAGACCTTCGATCAGAAAATCATCAACCTCCGAGAAGAGCGTGCGCTGGTCGTACACAAAGAATGACGATGCGAGTCCGGCCGTCAGATAAGCCAGCATGAGCAGAAATCCGCGGTCGACTAATAATTGTTCCTTGCGTACGAACATTTGATAGACCACGGGAATGGCGAGGAACAACGAAAGAACGCCCAGCACCACAATGATGCGCGGATTTCTATCAACGGTTCCGGCGGAGGCTTCAATCGCTCCGGAAGAGCGCATGGCCAGAACACCGATATTGGAGTAAATCGAGAACAGCACGACCAAAGTTCCGACTTCCGGCCAGCGCAGTGACAACGAAAGCAAGCCGACAAAGAGCAGCGCTCCCGCGGTTAGCATGATCGTGGGCTTGATCAGGTAGAAGACCAGAAAGCCAATGCTTGTAAACGCCAGAACGACTGCCAGGCGCCGCATGGGAGTGGTATCAGCCGACATGTTTTTCCCGCGCAACAGAAGCTTCGCTCAACACACTCGGGTCATGGAGCAAAAAGAAAGGGTGCGCTTTTACAGCGGCAACTCTTGAGAGGAATGATTGCGTCACAAAAACCCCTCCAAACGTTTCATGTAAGAATGAACTTCGCAAGCGGCAAAGCGTACAACTCCGGAAACGTTTCCATGATGCTGAGCTTTTTCTTGGCGACCGTCAGAACCAGCAAGGAGACACACGCCGCCAAGGGGGCCGCCAAATAGAGGCTCAACGAAAGGAAGGTCTGAACCAGGAGCAGGCCTAACGCACCGAATGCAACGGTCAGATAAATCGAAAGGTAGCGACGGTCAAGAGCCTTGAAATTGGGCGTTGGAAGCAATCCGGCCTGCAGCAGCAGGTTATAACTGATGAGGGCAATGGCAGTTCCAATCCCGGCACCGATGGCCCCGTAACGGGTAATCAAAAAAAGGCTTACGACCACATCGATCAGAACTCCGAGACCGCTCACGATAACAATGTAGCGCAACCTGCCGAGCACCTTAAGGGTTTGCAGGTTGAAACCCAGGGCCGTGTTGAAATAGCTGCCCAGGGAAAGCAGAGCGAGGATAATGCCCGATTCCTCGTAACGCGATCCAAAGAACAAAACCGTCACCGAGCGTGAAAGCGAAAAGGTTGCGGCAAAAATTGGGAAAGACACCACTGACATCCACGCCGCTGTCTGCCAGTACAGTTTATTGATGCCGCTATAGTCCGTTTTCGCGAGTAGCCGCGCGGCGGCAGGTATATAGAGCAGGGAGAAGCTCCCCATCACCACGCCGTTCAGTTGGGCCGCGGGAATAACAGCCCGGTAAAAGGCAACTTCAGGCATCGAACGCAAATGACCCAAGAGAAAAATGTTGATAGAAGCGATGGCGGCAGTCGCGATGGTGGAACTCAGGCCCGGAATAACGAAGGAAAGGATTTCGCGGGCCGGAAACTGAAATTTGAAAGACTTGAGTATCCGCAAAATGCCGTGGTCCTCAAGCAAGCGCAACAGCAACCAGATGTAAATCAAGACTCCCGCCGCGGCGGCTAACACGTAGCCATAAGCAAGGAATGTGATCGTGCTGTTTCTCCAAATCAGAAAAACGACGACGCCCAACTTCAGCCCCGGCCCGAGCATATATTTTCGAATAAAGATATCTCGCGCGCCCGCAAAGCTGGCGAACAAAGCGTCCAGCAGGTTGTCAGCCGCCTCGATGGGGACAAGGAAAATCAGGATCGAGAGCAACTGCACGGCAAGTGTCTCGTGCGTCAGAAAATGGCCGAGCGGCCCATACACAGCCAGAATGATAATTGCTCCGCTCAGGATTACAGCGCCAGTGACCAGCAGGATCGTCCCGAGAAGTTTTTCGAATTCCCGATTTTGAGTATAAATCGGGACGAATCTGGCAATGGCCTCGTTTAATCCGAGTACAGCGATGATTTGAAATAACCCCACCAAACCCATGCCGAACGCCAGCGCTCCGTAATCTCCCGTGGAGAAATACCGCACGACCAATACCTGCGCGGCGAAGTTAATGCTGAGCGACAGGCATTGGCCGCCCAAAAGCATACTGGAGCCGCGAATGTGCGTACGGGTCGCGTCCGCGTGACTCGGCGAACTGTGCGGGGCGACTACCGCTTCTGCTCGCATTTCACTAAAATGCGTTGTAAGTTGTGATTCGGATCGCATGATTCAATCGGGGATTCCCGCATTCACTGGTCGTTGGCGCCCTCGGAAACATTCAGCCACAGCCGCCCAATCAAACCTCAGGAAGTTGTTAGGCACCCGGCCTCCAACTCGTCATAAAGCTCGGAAAACACCAGAGGATATGGATGCCAAACCGTATAGGTTTCCTTTCCCATCAACGCCTGCGATAGGATCTCATGGTGAATGTCGAATGAGCACTCGATGAAGGGGTTGGTAGCTTCAGGAAATGCGAACTTGAATGCCAGGTAATGTTCTTGAAGCGGGATCTGCTCATATTGCGCCAGATGGGCCAACCGGAGGGCCATTTCGGCCGGCGGCGTAGGCTTCACCTCGATCCAGGGATCATCGTGGCTCACCATGAGGAAAACTTTGTCGAGCTTGCCGACGAGCGACCCCACGCGGTCGCCGAAGATCGCCTGAGGGGCAACCGCGGGACAGGATCGCTGCTCGAGTGCACTCAATATTCGGCCCAGAAGTTTGCCAATGGTAGTGCGATTGCCCCTGTGTCCGAGCGCGGCATCTTGTATGCGATGAAACGTGTGAAGCGTATCCAGCCGTAAGAGGCTCGAGAGCTTGATGGTTCGACGAACGTGGGGCACGATCTCCAGGTGGGACGAGGATAGCTTGATCATCGCTGGAAGACCGCACATATTCTGACCGTCCCTGCTGACCAGCACCCAATCTTCCCCGATTAGTTCCGCTCCGCGCGTGGCAAATCCGAGAAGAGCCGTGGTCTTTCCGCTTTCGGCCCATCCAGCCATCAACATGCCCACGCCGTTGTGAACAAACGCGGATGCATGCACGGAGGCGTAGCCTTTTGTCAGTGCGGTTAATGCCAGAATCGGCTTCAGGAGCGGCACGGTTCGAAGTCCGCTCTCACAAACGATTTCGCATTTCTTTCCCAGCTGCGCGAAGGGAATCCTGACTTTCCCCCCGTCCTCTCCATTCTCATAAATGAAGAGCGCATTGTCAGTGAATCCAAGTTTCTGAAACCCCAGGTGGCGCAACGGTGGAGTCAACAGGCGGTTGACGAATCGAAGCGTTATATCCGGCTCGCGCAATAGGGGCGCTTGGACATTTCCTAGTTGGTTGCTGACGGCGGAAACATCGCCCGGCGAAGGATCAACGAGCCGAATACCGACGAGCCCGTGAAGATCAAATTCAACTTGCTGCAAATGATTGGAACGCATGGGAACGACTTGCTTCGTCTGGAAGCCCTTTTCATGTTTCATGGATATAGGCGAGCGCGGAAGTCGGCAGTCATTGCCCACGGCGAGCCTCTTCACTGATATTCCTCGCGGATTCGCTGTTGGGCGTTACGCATGGTCACCGCTCTTGGGAAACGACGCCAGGAGCGGGATGGCCAGATATTCCTGAACTTCCGCCGGTGTTCGGAACGACGGGTCGAAATACTCAACCACGAAACCGACCGCTAAGCTCGACAGCCCCGATACGATGATGGCCACCATGAGCTGGGTCCACAAAGGAAGGCTGACTGGATATACCGGCATGATCGCTTCTTCAGCGATCGCGGCGTTAATAATTCGCCTCTGATCCAGGGCATCGTTAATCCGCGCTTCTTCATGCTTGCGCTGGTAGAGCAAAAAACTCTCTTCATCGGTTTTCACGGTTCTTTGCAGGTCCTGCTGAACTATCGATTCGCGGTCGAGAGTCATGACCTTGCTTTGAAGTGCACGGAGGCCTTCTTTCATTACCGCCTCGCGAGCCTCCAGTCCCGTTAGATCGGCCTTGGCTTTGGCGATTTCTGACGTGACTAACGCGTGAGTCGGATCCTGATCCGTGGTTTCCTCGCGAATCCCGGCGCGGTTGGCATCGGCGATCGCCGAAGTGGTCTGCGCGATCTCCGTGTTGACCTCTAGAACGAGCGGGTAGCTTGGATCAAATTTCTGCAGAAGCTCGGTGCGTTTCAGCTCGAGATTCAGCAGCGTCGATTTCAGATTCGCCATCAACTCCGAATTCTCGGATGTCCGGATCTGAGTGGTCACCCGAGCGGATCCCGACGCTTCCTGTTCTTCCAGCGCCTGAAGCCGCTGCTTGGTTTCGGCGATGGCTGCCTGCGTTTGACGGATGGAAATGTCGAAGTCCGCAGCCTTTTGTATTGCAAATTGTTTCCCAATGTCCGCGGAAACGACGCCCGTTTCCTGGTTGAAGCCCTCCAATTTCTTTTCCGCCCCGGTCAGGTCTTTTTGGTACTGATCAGCTTCTTGCTTGAAGAAATCGGAAATGCCTGGAAGACGGTGCACTTCGGAATGCTTGGAGAGGTAGATATCGCCGAGCTCCTTGAGGACGCGAACCGCAATCTGCGGAGAATGAGAATCATAGGTAATTTTAATCAGGTTCGAATTGTTCATCGGGCTTACGTGAAGGTCACCCTCCATCCGGAGAACCGCTTGAAACATCTGACCCTCTTTATTTGGTGCTATGCCCAAGACCTTTTTTACGCGCAATTTGGTGGCGGCGAGAAATGAGTTCGGATCCGGCTGATCCAGGGCGCAGTCCACGACCGCTTTTTGGAGCGAGTCGCGACTTTGGAACAGTTCGACTTCCGAGGTCACTTCATTTTCGGTAAGGCCGCGATCCGCCTCCGGATTGTTTGCGTCGGTCGATACGACCGGATCGACGCGCTCGCGCTCCACCAAAATTTTCATCTGCGATTCGTAAGTCGAGGGCAGAAATTGGATTGCTAGAAGAGCCCCCGCCAGCAATCCCACGAAAGAAAGAACGATGACCCGGCGTCGGCGAAACACGATGCCAACCAGGTCGCGCAGAGACAACGACAAGCCTTGGAAGTCATTTCGATCCTTCGTCCGCGAGTGTTGATCTTCCATCATTCACCTTCCTCGTTAACTCGCTCTCCATCGGCGAGTACGAACATTCGTATGCGTGGGAGTGATACCAGCCTAGGGAATCCAACATCTATTTGCATTTTGAAGATCGGACCGTTCGTTCCGGAATCGAATCGCGAAACGTATGTTGGCTGATGAGCGTGCCTTACTATCAGTGCAATTGCGCTTCCGCGAAGGTCCATTTTCTTTTCTCGGCGGGCTGGCTTGTTTCCCCGAGCGCGCGCTTCAGCACATTCGTACTGGGATTGTATTCTGGTACGATTTCTTTCAGTTGCAAAAGCAGTTGCGTCACGTCGCGGGCCGCGCAGATCTGACGAAGAGTCTCGATCGATCCTTTCATCTCTTCATAGGACATCAGCGGTCCGGTGAAAATTCTTACTTTCTTGTGTTCCGTGGGAATTATCGATTCTTCAAATGTTTGGAGCTCTTCATACAGCTTTTCGCCGGGGCGAATTCCGGAAAACTCAATTCGTATATCTTCATCGGGTCGCAGGCCCGAGAGCAGGATCAGATTCCGCGCTAAATCGAGGATTTTCACCGGCTCGCCCATGTCCAGCACGAAGATTTCGCCGCCTTTCCCCATGGTCGAAGCCTGTAGCACGAGTTGCGACGCCTCGGGAATGGTCATGAAATACCGCAGCATCCCCGGGTGAGTGACCGTTACAGGCCCACCCGCCGCGATCTGCTTCTTGAATAACGGAATCACGCTGCCGTTGCTTCCCAATACATTTCCAAACCGCACCGACACGAAGCGCGTCCCGCCATTCTGCAAGGAACTTACGGCCAGCTCCGCCATCCTCTTGGTGACGCCCATAATGCTGGTGGGACGCACGGCCTTGTCCGTCGAAATCATGACAAAATCTTCGAGCCCATGCTTGGAAGCCGCGAGCGCCGTAAAGTAACTTCCGAACACGTTGTTCTCCACTGCCTCAAACACCTGCGCCTCCATCATCGGCACGTGTTTATAGGCCGCGGCGTGATAGAGGATAGACGGACGGTAGAGTTCCAAGACTTCCGCCAGCCTCCGGGATTTCCGGACGCTTCCAATCTCCGCATGAAAAGTGACACTCGGAAAACGTTCCTTCATCTCCAAATCCAGATAGAACAATGCATTTTCGGAAATCTCGTACCCGACGATCGCTCTGGGATGAAAACTTGCGATTTGCCGGCATAGCTCCGATCCGATCGAGCCGCCGGCTCCAGTCACCAAAACAACCTTGCCCTCCAGCTTTGTCGCAATATGATCCTCATCCAGTTGCGCCTGGCTGCGACCCAGCAAATCCTCGACCGCAACATCTCGAACTTGATTCACCAGGCCGTCGCCTTTGATGATTTCTCCCAGTCCGGGAACGGTCTTGAAGGAAACTCCGACATCCTGGCAGAGGTGCAAAATCGCCGTCATTTGCTGGCCGGTGGCGGATGGAATGGCGATCAAGGCTGTTTCTACATTGTACTTTCTCACGATGGCCGACAGTTTCTGTCCATTCCCCAGAACCGTCACCCCGCGGATCGAGATTCCAGCCTTCTTCGGATCGTCATCGATAAGCCCGACGATCTTGTAGGGCAAGTTCGCGTTGCGCCGGATCTCGGCCAGTAGTGAAATTCCCGCGGCGCCCGCGCCATAGATCAAGGTTCGTTTTGTGCCGGTCGCACTGCGGCTCGAAGATTCGAACAGGATTCTTGCCGCCAAGCGCACGATGACCGTCAGCAGCAAGCAGACCAACAAATCGAGGGCATAGATGGATCTGGGAAAACCACGCGGAGCCAGCCGAACAATCACAAAAGTTCCGAAGAGAGAGCCGAG
>Ga0207040_1309_pt1 | contig 11510 bp, 13 predicted proteins | sample Alteio_BWMinCont_72_FD_153279 | JGI IMG/M metagenome (GOLD analysis project Ga0207040, IMG submission 153279) | Enriched cells from forest soil in Barre Woods Harvard Forest LTER site, Petersham, Massachusetts, United States -... | ecosystem: Environmental > Terrestrial > Soil > Temperate forest >... | reverse complement strand
ATCGCAAAGTCGAGTCATCTAACCGGACATCTGGCGGGTTGGCGAATTCGCCCCGATCAAACCGTGATACGATCACGCCTCATCAAAAGATTCTCGGTCTCCATTTTACGGAGGAAAACTATGTCTAGCATTCCGTTGTCAGTGGCTTGTATTGGCCTGGGGCGAATTGGCGCCGGGATTGCGCGAAACATTCAGGTTTCAGGGTGTCGCTTGACCGTGTACAACCGCGATCCGAAGAAGACAGAATCCTTCATCGCATCAGGAGCGGCACGAGCTGGAACGCCGCGGGAGGCTGCCGCAGCGGCGGATATCGTGATTACTTGTCTCATGGATGACAACTCGGTTCTCGAAAATACGAAAGGTCCTGACGGCATTCTTGCCGGCATGCGTCCGGGCGCAATTCACATTGGCACTTCTACAATATCCCCCAGCGCCAGCACGCAACTAGCCGGGTTGCACGCAGCCCGGAACACCCACTACGTTGCCGCCCCGGTCTTGGGCCGAATGGACGCTGCCGCTGCAGGCAAACTCCTCACCTTTGTGGCCGGAAAACCCGAGGCGATCGAGCGCAGCCTTCCTATCATTGAGGCGTACACGGCGAAGATAATTTTAACGGGCGATGATCCGGCGACGGCCTCCAGCCTAAAGCTGGTCATGAATTTCTTTGGGGTCAGTTTGTTGGATCTAATGGGTCAGGCATTTGTGTTCGCTGATAAGCGTGGCCTCAAGCTGGAACTTGTCAGCGGGATCTTCAAGGAGCTTCTCCATCATCCGGCGATGCCGGAGTATCTGGACAAGATCCGGACTGGGAATTTTGGCAATGATATTGGTTTCACACTGGATGGCGGTCTGAAGGATGTCCAGCTCATGCTTAACGCCGCCGCTGAAGTTCACGTTCCGATTCCGAATGCGAGCGTCATCCGCGACAAGTTCATCACCGCTCAAGCGTATGGCTTGGGCCAATTCGATTGGTCCGTTTTCACTGAAGTCACTCGAATCAATGCTGGAGAGAAGGTACGGCTTGAGGCGGTCAAGGTCCACACCGGAAAACCTTAGGCGATTCGTTCAATCCGAAGGTTTCAAATCTGAGGCCAGCAACTAACGGCCGGCCTAAAGCCCCCATCGGAAGTCCGTCGCAATGATCTGGTGCCAGTCCTCCCTGAGATTATGCCCTGATCTAACTTTTACCGCATTGGAACTTTTTTGGATGACCATGCTATGGCATTTCGATTCCGAGGAGGATGAGTGCATCGAATCAAAATCGCGTTTCTAGTCGGGGTCTGTCAGTTGCTTCTCGCTGGGCATGTTTGTGCGCAATCATTTCAGGTTACTGAGAGATCCATCGCAGACATTCAGCAAGCTCCGCAGGCCGGAACGATTACTTGCCACGAATTGGTGAATCAATACCAGCAGCGCATTCACACCCTGGACAAGAAAGGTCCGAAGGTTAATGCAATTTTGTACGTAAATCCTCGGGCGTTGCAAGAAGCCGATGCGATGGACCAGGAATTCAAGCGTTCAGGGAAACTAAAGCCACTCGGCTGCATCCCGATCGTCTTGAAAGATAACTTTGATACCGCCGACATGCCAACCACAGCCGGAGCACTCTCGCTCAGAGGGGCGCAACCTGATCAAGATGCGTTTGCGGTTAAACGCCTACGCGAAAATGGTGCACTCATTCTAGGAAAAACAAACCCCCAGGAATTCGCGAGCGGCGGTATCTCGGTGAGTTCTCTGGGCGGACAGGTCCAGAACTCTTATGATCTCAGCAGAACTCCGGGCGGCTCGTCTGGCGGTACCGGCGCAGCAGTTGCCGCTAACTTTGCCGCTGCGGGAACCGGATCTGATACGGGCGGCTCGATCCGCTCCCCTGCTTCAGCAAACAATCTGGTCGGACTGCGGCCCACGCAAGGTTTGATCAGTCGTGACGGAATTGTCCCGGTTTCATATACACAGGATACGATTGGCCCGATCACTCGCACTGCCGCGGATACGGCTGGCATGCTTGACATTATGGCCGGATACGATCCGAACGACCCGGTAACCTCCGTGAGTGCTGGCAACATCCCCAAAACTTACACCGCGTATCTCAAGAACGGCTTGAAGGGGGCTCGACTAGGAGTGGTTACAAACTTGTTTGGCAGCGGCCCGGAATACACCGAAGTTAATAGGGTGATGACCAGAGCGATCGATATTCTAAAAAAGCAGGGAGCCGTGATTGTCCCAATAGAAGACGATTTACTGGACACAGACCGCGTAACGTCGAACTATCGCCTCAACGAATTCGAGTTCAAATCAGCTCTCAATCACTATCTGAAAAATCAAGGTTCTAACGTTCCGTTGCATTCGCTCGCGGGGATTATCGCCTCCGGCCAATACAACAAACCGACGCTCGAAAAGTTTTTGGCGACAGCTGAAAGCTAGGAAGACGGCACAAGTACTTCGGAATATAAGGACCGACGGATTAGAATGGAAGAGTTGAAAATCGAGGTTCTTAACTTGATGGCAAAAAACCGGGTCGATGCACTCATATATCCGCAACAAAAATGCCTGGTCCTACCCATTGGCGCAACGTTCCAGAAAGATCGAAATGGAAATATAGCGCCTGCAAGGGGCATTCCGGCCATCGTTGTTCCCGCGGGATTTTCCACGCCGACGGACGATGCGCCTATTGGTGTTCCGGTGGGCATGGAACTTCTCGGGCGCCCTTGGCGAGAACCGCAATTGCTTATGTTCGCCTACGGGTTCGAGCAGGCAAGTCACGCTCGAAGGCCACCCCGCTTAGAACCTGCCGTCACGAGTAAAGGTAACTAGATTGTGTGAAATGGCCACAATTAGCCTACGAGACCGATTCAGAAGAGAAGAATGCTGCACGACTTTTGCAAGCGGGGGAAGATCACCTCGCCGGACCGGACGAAGTTGACGTTGTTGTTATCGGAATACCGCCCAAGTTCAAGACGTTGTCGGGTCCTAGATCCGAGTAGCCTTGGCAGCTGTAGGAACGACCAAGGCTCGGAAAACGGAGCCGACAACGTCATCTAATCACACAAGAGGCATGCCGGTTCGAGGACTTTAGCGCGCGCGGACCCGCCACGGCGCCATGCGGCTAAGCATCCCGTCTCGCACAATCAGCGTGTGAAACAGAATGGCTCCAAAATGGGCGACGAATGCGAGGAAAAGGAGATAGGCCAGAAACGTGTGAGTCCTCCGCAAGACCGCGTACAGCATCACGCTGTGTGGAAGGATGGGAAAAAGATGCAGTGACCCGAACAGAACAATCGGATATCGCGCGGCGGACAACATCCCCCAGCCGACGAGCGGCTCCACAAGCAGCAGCGTATACAACAGAACTTCTGACGCGTGCGCAGCAAAACGCTCCTCCGGCGACATCGTGGCAGGAAACGGCGGCAAGCTGCTTAAGCTCCGGTTCACGAACCGGATCACCACCAGAATTAGGATCAGAATCCCCAGCGGGCGATGGATCGATACAAGGCGATGATAATCGCCGAGCGACGCGACCATCGCAATGCCGATGCCGAGCATAGCCAATACCATCGCGGCCATCAGCCAGTGCAGGAACCGCATAGACCCAGTGAATTGCTGCTGGTCGGTCGTCGTCCTCGCGCTCACTTTCGCACCTCTGAAGGCGTGATTTCGCTTGGCTCTTTCATTTCGCCTGCGCGCCTCGTAAACGATTGCGAGTAAACCGCCGATCGCGCGCTCAGCAAGGGATCGTTGGACGGCGCCATGCCGGCCGGCAAAACCAGCGGATCGAAATTGATGTCGCGTGCAGGACTGGTCTCCTCGCTTTCCACAGAATCGAGCGTCAGCGTTCCCACGTCCACCTGCTCCCGCCCTTCCGGCCACTGGATCGTAGCGTTATCGGTCGGATCACCTGGCTGTGCGACCGTGATGACCAAGTGCCATTGCAACGGGTGCTGCTGGATGCTCGCGATCAGACCATCGAAGAGGAAATTCTTGTCCTGGCTTGCCCCGGCCCCATACGGCTGCAAGGGCGCGAGGGTCCAGCGCACGTAGGAGGACGCGCCGTCCGCGTTTACGAATCGGAACGCATTGAGACTGTAGTAGACGGCGTCGTCGAAACCGGACGACGGCGCACGGCTCTTGATGATTGCGAGCGCCCCCCCGGTTTCAGGGTGGCTCGCAAGGAACGCCGCAACTTTCGCCGGATCGGGTTGATGCGTGTTGGGGTCGCGTTGCGATGCCACCAGGTTGTCGTAAAAGGCCTGCGGATCCTTGAACGGAAACACCGGAAGATTGATCATTGCGGTCCGCCACTGTTCGCCGTCGGGCAGAGAAAACTGAAGCCCCAATCCTCGGACGGTGTTCAGAACGTCGGTGACGTGGGGATCGCCACCGCCAAGGGAAAAGCGGCCGATCACCGGCACGCGGCCGCTTTCGAAGACGACAGCCTTCGACAGGCGCGCCCCCTGCCCGTTGCTATCGAAAAATCCTCGAACGCACACGCCTTTCGCGTGATTGCGACGGAAACCCGATTTGATGCCGTTCACCCGCTCAAACCCATCCACGAACCGCGCCGGCGTCAGTTGCTGAGGGCTGAACCACGCGCCCAGATAGAGAAATGCTCCCACAACACCTAGAAGCAGAACGCCAATACCCGCCAATCTGGCGAACCGGTTTCCTGCGGTCAGGGGCACTCGATGCTTGTCCATCGGTGCGGATTCGCTCAGCAACTCTCCGCTGCCGTTTATGGTTTTTGAGTCCTTGTCGGCTTCTAGGGGTTCCATTGCGCCCTCCCTTCCCTATGGACCGAAGACAGCACTTTGATGCAAAAGCAATCATGAAGGGGGCACTTTCTTTTGTTTGCCGCGCCGAAATCGGCTGCCACCATGCCGTTCGGTAGTTAAACCCGCACAAACATTGGGCTTGATTTGGCCACGTCACCGCGTCCGGCCTCGAAAAAATTACCACCCTCAAATCCTTTTTGGATACCCCTACCGTTGTTTGTGAGATATACAGGTCATACTTTTCAATAGCTTAGTTTGGTCAGCAATTGGTACGGAGCTTGCATCCAAAGCCCTCGTGTTGAGGGGGTGCTCTGATGGACATGAAAGATTCGCGTTTTGTCCATTTATTACTGTTTAGCTGCAAGCAGTGCAGTAGACCGCTCGCTATTCCGATGGCCAGCGAAGAGGGCAATCTTGAGAGAATCGACGGTGGCATCTTCGATGTCAAATGTGAGTGCGGGTGGTCCCAAAAAATGATTGGACTCGAAGCTTCTAGGCATTGGGTCGCTTCTTGGTACGGACCCAGGGGAAATAATTTCGGCCGCGCTGAGGAATGCAGGTCCGCCCTATCCTGATAAGTCTGGCCAGTTCAACCGGTCGATGCAACACCATCTGACATAAAGCTTTTTTCTATAAGGTGGTGTTTATGACTCAAGGGAAACGGGTGAAACTATTTCCATCCTGGAAAGGCCCACGGAAATCGAGGACCGCGCCATCCCCGGTCATTGGGAAGGCGAACTGTCTCTCAAAACCATTTGTTTTATTGAATAAAATAGTGCGCCCGGAGAGATTCGAACTCCCGGCCTTCTCGTTCATAGCAGAACAGGGCCAAAATCTAAGTGCTTGTTCTGGTGTCGCTTACGAACCGAAAAACACATTTTAATCTACGCAATGACACCTAAAAAGGTCTGAAGATAGCGCGACCGGATCAGACCAAGAGGCCTCTCAATAGTCAGCCTCCAAGAAGTGAAAAGTACGCACGCAGGCTCAGTCCGCGTTCAGTCAGCGGTTGATGGCTGCGGCTCACGGATAGGAAATTAGAGTGCTCGGAACCTAGATTAAGTAAGAAACCAGAGGGCGCAATTCCCGAAGCTCGAACGAAAACAAATCCTGATTTGTGAGGATCATTATAAAATGATTAGTTCAGCATCGACTGGCATTTCATCCCACGTGCGCCCTTCGAGCATGCGTCCTGTTTTCTTTTTTTGAACGCCGCCCCACTGTTTGAAGAAGAACGGCACGTCAGCCTTTACGCATTGATCGCGAATTTCCGAGACCCACTCAGGATCGACAGGTCGTGCGCCCGGTCCTGATTCGCCGCCTACAATTGCCCAGTGGATGCCCTGCAGATTTAACGCACGGAGTGGGCCTAGTAGTGGTTCAAGCGACAAAAACTTCACATGGGCGGCACAGTCGCGAAGATCATCAATCCGATTGGAATACTCTTCTTTCTCGACGCTCACACCCATCCAGATCTGGGGAGCCCATTTAAGTTTTTTGCTCAGTTTGAGTACTCGCTCGGAACGTTTGGTCAAAACCTGATATTGGTGCCAGTCGGCGCGACCCATAACGTCGAATACCTGATTTATATAATCGGTTGGTACACTTTCGTGGAAGAGATCACTCATAGAGTTGACGAAGATGCGCTTCGGTGTCTTCCAGCGAAGAGGCAGTTCCAACATCTGTGGTTGTAGCGACAACTTGAACCCATTTCGATAATTGGCTTGCCCCATAGCCTTCAGACGCTTCGACAGACGCTCCGCATAGCAATATTTACAGCCGGGACTAACCTTTGTGCAGCCAGTCACTGGATTCCACGTCGCGTCAGTCCATTCGATATGCGAGTTTGTAGCCATATTAGAGCCCCTGTTTGCTCCGATACTTCTTTAAAGATGTCGCTCACAATTCCAGCCGCGACAGGCTTCTGAGAGGCGAAATACAAGTAATAAATCACAGAGTTATTTCTTGTCTTCATCGGCATCGGCTCCGAAACGAATTTGAACCCCGCCTTCTTTTTCAACCGCTCTCGCCACGCTAACTCGAATTGCTCATTCGATACTTTTTCAGGGTCCTCAAATAGCTTTCCCGCACTACTAAAGGCTGCATCTTCCCATGATCCGTCACCCCAGAGTGCAGTAAGCTGGTCGATCTTGCTCTGAATCGCACTATCTCGATTTCGCCGCAGCGCGTTCCGGTTGATATCCATAATCATGAAATTAAGAAACACTTCAATCGATCCCATCTGCCCAGCAGTCTCGATCACCTCCCATTTCAAATTGATATTGTATGGATCAAGGAGGCACAAAGCTCTGCGATAGTCCGCGTATTTGGCCCTCGGAAACACGTCGCGAATCAAAACCTTATTGCAATCCTCGCTGTAGATATGAACATCTTTTCTTGAACCAACAATGTTCCTGAGCTGCTCCGCTCGCTCCGCATCTGCATCGATGAAGTGGTATTCAGAAAAAGCTGGTGTCGTTTTCAACGCGATAAGCGGACTTCCATCAACTATGTCACCTGTCGTTTTTGACAGATGCATCCCCGGTCCAGCGAATGCATCAATGTAGAGCCATCTCAAGCTTCGGATAGATTTCTTTCGGTTTGCGTCGAGAATTTTCGCGTACGCCGCCGCGTACTCTTTAATGATCGCGAGTTTTACTTCAGACCAAATTCCTACCTGGTCGTAGTGGACTGGCATAGTCAGAACTTTATCAAATGTACCATCGTTCGAGGAAATCGCCGGGTCAGGCATCAGTCGCCGACACCAAGAATCGACAGAATTCGCTTGCGGTCAGCCATCTCTCGCGGTGAACCGCCGCTCCGTTCCAACCATTTCGTAAAGTCCATCATCCTGACTTCGTGTTTGACCGGTACATTCGTCGCCTGGACCGTAACTGGATTCCCATAACCCATTCATCAGTTCGAATCGCCGCCATGCCGAGCGCAACCGCTTCATACAAGGTTTCCGCAGTCACTTCGACCGTGTGATTTACGCCTTCCATATCTTGGATCGTGACTTTGCAGGCTCGGACTGACATCGGAACCGTAGTTTATCATGTTCGTTTTTTGTTCGCCACGGCAATTACATCGCCCACGGCAGGGCCGGACAGATCAGCAATGCGCTGTGCGGTCGGGTACTGTACTTCACGATCCACCACGGATCGCTTCTGGCCCTGCACACGATACGCAGGGCGACACTCGTATGAATGGACCTTTTGGCCAGTAGTCGAAGCCGACTCATTGGCTCACGGACTCCTCTATCCAGCACTCCAGAATCCGCGCATCTTCTCCTGCAAGACTGGTGAACGCAACTCCCATACCCAATTCTGAGCCCGAATAGACTACCCTACCGAGTACCGTTACTTCCGCGCCTCGATGGGACAGCTTAACCCTGACGCTCGTGCCTTTTGGAAAGTCCATTGATGTATCCGCGCCACATCCACACATACTCAACGTTTTCGTTTGTGCCCTTATCTGAATCTCCAAATTTGTGTCCGTCACTTCAATATCGACAACAAGGAAGTAGCGCAGCGTCCGCCTAACAGACTCATATTCCAAAGCACCTCCTCGGGTATGCTAACGGTATTGACATCTAATCGACATACTCTAGTTATTATCGAAAGCGCACACGCAAAGTCAGACAATATGGGTCCACTCGCGGTAGGTGTCCTTGTACCTCTGTACCGTGACGTAGCGGTCTTAGGATGCTTTATAGAGTAGCTGGTGACGCAGGTAAACAGATGTGCCCTTGCAATTTGTGCAAGCCAAACGCAAGCCTCCATCCGGAAATTCGGATTTTGTCCCAGCCTCGAAAGGGTCAGGGATTGAGGAAACAGTCTCGTGAATCTGACTGTACGTGATCTCTGCATCGCACTCTGAACAGTAGAACACCCACCGCGCCATAAACCCTCGAAAATCCATCACTCGGGTCCCGAGTGATGGGCTTTGTGAAATGCCAAAGGCGGATCAATCTTGAACGTTTCCTTCGTTCGACGGACTCGGGCACTGATGTTTGTCGAACGCCTGCTCCCGCATTACTCTGTAGCGGCGGATAATCTCGTCCACCGTCAGACCAGCAAGAACACAATCCGGCATGACGAACACGCGTCCACACTCACTGCACACCCATCCCTGAAAACCGGGTTGTCGAAGCTCAACTAACTTGCGTTCCATGACGCAATCTGTTTATTCGTCGCGTTCTCTCTTACTGACTTTGAAAGATGGGGCCTCGCAAGTTCCCGCTTGAGTCGTGTTAGCCAAGTCGCGTCTGATTCTTTCTTTTTGGGCACGTTCTACACCGATCCTGATTAGCTTTTCTTTTCCAAGACTTCGGCAGCCGCAATCTTCCGGTTCGGGTGCGGTTCGTTTCGCGGACCACCAGCAATCAGAACACACCGCTTCCCGGCAGCCACACCACAGGTAGGGCAGGTGACGGAAGACTTTTGCTTTAGTACTAGTTTCATTTTCATTTCTCGTCTCAGCTGCTCATGTTTTCTTGACGGATAGCGGGCGATTTTCCAGGAACGCTATGACAAGTGCGCTGTTTATCTGCAAGCCTCCGTTGTAGCTGACCAAGCCCTTCTTCTTGAACTCGTTCATGAATTTACTTACCCTTGGGCGGGTAGTGCCCACCATCTCCGCCAGGGTTGATTGACTCAACTTCAGCGGGGAGTCCGATTTAGATTCCTTGGTTATTTCCCCAAACAACAACAGAACCCGCGCCAGTCGCCTTTCGCTAAAATTGAAGAATTGATCTATCAGGTCTTCCTCGATTCGAACAACCCGTGTAAGCAAATACCCAACGAACAGCCTTGCAAACTGCGGGTCTCTCTTGAGCGAGCGAATCGTCTTCTCCTTTTGCAGTCGAATGACATTGGATTGTCCAATTGCTCTCGCCGTGCAAATTCGCAGAAGTTGACCCGCTAGACAGCCTTCGCCAAAAAAGCTGCCTTTCTGTAGGATGGCGATTATAGCTTTCTTACGCGTGCTGACCGCCGTGAGCTTCACCGTCCCGCTCTCGATGTAGAAAACAGAATCAGCTGGATCTCCCTGCGAAAAGACGATCTCTTTGTCTCGGTAGTTCCGAAAAGTCATCCCAGTACGGAACTTTGTGCGGAGAACTGCGTGACTAACACCCTGACTGACACCATCACTGACACCGAGACTGCGTTTGACCATTCGGGTCTGCTCCTCAAACTAGGAAACTCCTGGCGCAATCGTAGCCTCGGAGGACCAACCCGTCTAGATGTTCAAAAGTGACCACATACAATATGTCTAAAAGTGAACAGCCAGAAGCAAGGAACTGTGGGTTCTATACTGAAACTGAGAGGCTCAGAAATGGCTGCCGAACGATACGTTGTTATGACTGTGGAATGCCCGCGCTGTAAAACGAAACAGACAGTTCATGTTAATGCCCATCCCGGAATCTCACCGATGAGCGACCAGAGGTTAGCAGATTCGCCTGTTCTTCGCCAAGATAATTCTCGCATTCCCGACAGTCATATCGGCACTGATATTATTCCGTCGTAGCAGAACCGAACAACGTTCGAATAGGCCCATCAGCCTTTACCGCTGCGGGCTGGCCCGGCACCTTCTATCCCGACGGAATGCCAGAACGTGAATACCTGACCTAATACGCCACGAAATTCGACACCGTGAAGATGGACACCGCGATCTGCTGTTCGTCATCAAAGGCTCGCCTCGACTGAAAACTCCTTTGCAATTGTCGAATTTTGGGCTAATCTCCACCGTCCCCAATTAAACCTTGGTCAATTTCTGGAATCATTCTAATGCTATGGAGGATCACGACGTGATTATCGGAGAGCGGTTGCGTGCATTGCGTGAGCAGAAGAATTTCTCACAAGGCGACATCGAGAAGAAGACGGGACTGCTTCGTTGCTATGTGTCTCGTGTAGAAAACGGCCATACGGTTCCGGCTGTAGAGACCTTGGAGAAATTTGCTCGCGCCCTCGAAGTCCCGATGTACCAATTGTTTTATGACGGCGAAGAGGCTCCTAAGCTACCCAATCTCCTGAAGCGCAAGACCGCTGACGACATTCTGTGGGGCAATTCCGGCCGAGACGCACATATGCTCGCCAAATTTTGCCGCTTCTTCAGTCGGATGAAACCAAGTGACTTTGGGTTGGTGCTATACATGGCACAGAAGATGGCGAAACGGTAGGCTGTTCGAGCTCAATTGTCTTGAGATCGGATACTCCGGCACTCGATAGTAGTCCATCTCGCCTCAAACGGACACGGACCCGGCACAATCGAGCAGTTCAGCGAACTCTGGCGACGGCAGGTGCCGACCGGGACCGGCGAACGCAATCGAGCGGCACAGCAAGGACAATTGTTCAAATAAAAATTTAGGATGCGCTGACCGTAGCGTTGCCCCAGCACTGTCTCACCATGGTGCTTCCGGCTTCCGGCCTGTCCGGTTTACGTATGTGTTTCATTTTCTTTGGTCTTCGCGTCCGGCAATCTTTGCGGCGTCTTGGGTGGCAAAGCCGCCATCGCGCTTCATGAGTAAGCGTGATGTCTGAACCGTGTAGACGAAGTGTGAATAATTAAGGATGCTGCCAGTTGTGGGCACATCGCTAAGTGTCCACGAGGGATACGTGGACACATCCGAGCAGATGACCGTTGAGGCCGCCAGCCAGGTAAAAAAGAGGCAGAAAAGATCGGTCGAAGAAAAGCGACGAATCGTCGAAGAGACGTTAGCAGCCCGGGCGTCGGTAGCAC
>Ga0207040_1308_pt1 | contig 11581 bp, 9 predicted proteins | sample Alteio_BWMinCont_72_FD_153279 | JGI IMG/M metagenome (GOLD analysis project Ga0207040, IMG submission 153279) | Enriched cells from forest soil in Barre Woods Harvard Forest LTER site, Petersham, Massachusetts, United States -... | ecosystem: Environmental > Terrestrial > Soil > Temperate forest >... | reverse complement strand
CGTGACCATAGGTGTCTGCGCGAATGAAGCGCAGACGAGTGCCGAAACGTCTGTCGTTGTCAGACTGGATCCACAACTGGATCAGGTCGTGTCGCCTAACGCCGAGTTGCGAATGGTGAAGAGCAGTTTCGGTTTTACAGAGGGATTGACATGGGTACAACACGGGAAGACCGGATACCTCCTGTTCAGCGATATACCTGCGAATGTTGTGGATAAGTTGACGCCCGACGGAGCGATTACGGTATTTGTGGACCAAAGCGGCTACGGCGGCCCATGGAACGGTTACACGATGGAGAACGTAGGTCATTTGCAAAACAATGGCAAAGATCCGAAAGACCCGCTGTTCCGACAATTTAATATGATCGGGTCAGATGGCCTCACCTTGGACCCGCAGGGCAGACTGCTGATTTGTACATTTTCTGGTCGGTCCATTGATCGGATTGAAAAAAATGGCAAGCGTGTCGTCTTAGCCGATCGTTATGACGGGAAAAAATTGAATGGACCGAACGACGTGGTAGTAAAAAAGGACGGAGCGATTTATTTTACAGATACATTCGCCTGGCGGCTCCGAGAAAAGGATCCTTCGGCGGAATTGGACCACTTGGGTATTTATATGATTAAAGAAGGCAAAGTGACGTTGGTCATCAAGGATATACCTTCTCCAAACGGGCTCGCCTTTTCACCTGACGAGAAATATCTGTATGCGAATGGCAGTGGCGACAATTATATCCGGCGCTATGACGTGCAGCCCGACGATACGATGACAAACGGCAAGTTATTAATCGATTTAAGCTTGGACAAGAGCGCCCCAGGCACCACCGACGGTATGCGGGTGGACTCAAAAGGAAACATTTGGTCATCGGGTCCCGGCGGAGTCTGGATCATTTCGCCTGAGGGCAAACATCTAGGAACGATTTTAATTCCCGAAAGATTTGCGAATCTGTCGTTTGGCGACGACGACGATAAGACGGTTTACATTGGAGGGCGCACAACCATTTACAAGATTCGTGCCAGCGTTGCCGGGAATCATTATTAATTGAAGAGGCTGCTGCCCGCCGCGGCAATGCAGTTTGAATCCCGGAGGGAACGGCTCCGATGCTCGCAGAGAGAGTAATGCAACCGATTTTGGATTAAGGAGGAGCGTTTATGAAGCGAGGGGTGGGAAACCTGATTTTAATTTTGGCTGCAACATTAATCTCCGCAGTGATCTGTTCCGCACAAAATGATCCACAGGCAGGAACCTGGAAGATGAATCTCGACAAGTCAACGTTCGTACCCGGAGGGCCGCACCCGAAAGGTGAAACAGTGGTCATCGAAGAAATCGATGGCGGTCTAAAGGTAGCTTCCACCGGGGTGAACCCGGATGGCCCGCCAGGACATTTCGAATTTACTGCCAAATATGATGGCAAGGACTATCCGATGACTGGGACTCCGGGAGCGGATGCCGTTGTCCTGCGCCGGTTTGACCCTCACACGATTGAAACGACCCGCAAAAAGAACGGGCAGGTCGTGACGACGAATATAACTTTCATTTCGGATGACGGAAAGACTCGAACGAATATTTTCCAGGGAAAGAACGCGCAAGGGCAGCCTATCACGTGGTCTGCAGTCTTTGACAAGCAGTAAAGGCAAACCGCGGCAAGGTAATTTGCTGCGCGACGTCAGCCTTGAGTCTACAAAAGTCCTTCTGCAGTTCCGTTCTTTTGTTTAGGAGAGAACACATGAAGCGGAACGGTTTGATCGGTTTGTCTGTGTTAGGCGTTGCCTTGCTAGGGATGATCCCCCATTCGCCCCAGTCAGTCTTCGGCCAGGTGATGTCGGAGGCGGCGCCGCACCTTGGTGAAGGTGGTTTGCCCCAGTTCGAAAGGGATCCCAATTTTCCGAAAATCCCGTCGAAGTGGAGGATGGGATTCGGATCCGATGTCGCGGTGGACGACCAGAATCACATTTGGATTTTGAGCCGCCCGCGTGGTCTTCGTTTTCCTCGATCAACTCCGCCTGACCTTGTATCCGTCCCGGCTCCGCCCGTCATGGAGTTCGACGATAGCGGTAACTTCATCCAAGGGTGGGGTGGTGATAGCGGGCCGGATTACCAGTGGCCGTCAAACGAACACGGGATTTCCGTGGATTCCAAGGGGTTCGTGTGGATCGTGGGAAACGCGGACGGCAAGATGAACAATCCCGCGAGTCTCGCGAATGACAACCAGGTTCTAAAGTTCACGAGGGACGGCAAATTTTTGATGGCCATCGGCAAGAGCGGCCAAACCGGCAGCAATGCCACCGAAGTCCTAAAGGGAGCCACGACTGTCCGCTATTATGCCAAAACGAATGAAGTGTTCGTAAGTGATGGATATGGGAACAGCCGCGTCATGGTGTATGACGCGGACACGGGAAAATTCAAACGCATGTGGGGCGCGTACGGCAACAAACCGCTGGATGCCGAACAGCGTCCAGCCGTAACCCCATCCAAACCGAACGAATTGTGTCCAATAATGTGCGGGGTCTGGCCGGCGCTTCAGCAGTTTGCAGTGCCGCACGACATCAAATTTTCCAATGATGGACTCGCCTATGTCGCTGATCGCGGCAACAAACGAGTGCAGGTGTTTACACCCGACGGCAAATTCATCGCGGAACAGTACTTTGGCCTCGACAGCAATTTCCCGCTTCAAGCCAGGTCGGTGGCCTTTTCGCAAGATCCGGCGCAGCGTTTTCTCTATGTCTCGGGTGCTCCGATTATTTACATAGTGAATCGCAGAACGCTAGAAATTCTTGGCTCATTCACGATTGGGACGCCCCAAGGGGATCCTCCAGGCCACCTTATCAATGTGGATCACAAGGGCAATATCTATGCGGTCCAGGCTGAGCTGAGTGGACCCGAAGGGCATGGAGGCGCAGGCGCTCAGAAGTTCACGTTCAAGGGCTATTCGCCGGCGGTTTCATGTCCTCCTTGTGCGACCACGAAACCAACGGATTAACAGAGATGAAAACGTAGAACAAAGTTTATCAGCGCGTCTCAATTCGAATCAGCGCGAAATAATAAAATCAGCAGGGACTCAATTCGGTGGTGGGTAAGACAGACTCTTGCCGGCCCCATAACGGATGGCTTCCGCATAACTCGCTTCGAATATTGCCGGATGTTTTTGTAATGCCCGATCCGTCCCGAAATACACAGGACGGATCGGGCAGCTTCTCGGGCGAGTTGGACCACTGCTTTATTTTCAGAACAAACTTAGGACGGTCGGTGAAAAAGGCCCATGTAAACGGCCTTGCCGAGGATGTGTCCCTGAATTTCTTTCATGACCCTCGTGCGGGTTTCGAATCCATCAGTGCCGGGCTGGACGTCGAGCTTAGTGTCCAGAGCAAATAACTCAAAAGTGTAATGATGTCGCGGCCCGCTGGCAGGAGCGCCAGGACCTCGATAGACTTGACCGCTTGCGCTTAGTTGAAAGGCGCCATTTTCCAACTGAGCACCCTTTGGCACACCTTCCGGCAACCCGGTTGCGTTGCCCGGAATATTCCAGACGAGCCAATGAAGCTGATCGTCCGTGGTTTTATCGCGACTGACTTCCAAGTCATGAAAGTGCAATAGGAAGCTCGTCGTGCCGGCGGGGGCGTTTGTCCAGGTAATCGCTGGGGACGTTTGGTCTCCCGCCTGGGTGAATTTCGGGGGAATGTCCGTACCGTCGGCGAAGGCGGCTATGGACATGGTCAAAGGCGCGCGAGCCGGCGCGGCCCCCTGCCCTCCCCGAGTTTGAACCACACCTAGCGCGGAGAGTATAACTACGATCGTGCAAGCCGGAAGCAATCGAAGAAAGCGCATCTGCTTTATCCTCCAAACGTTCATTGTGAATTGTGAACCTAAACGCTGTACCAACTGATTGGTAAAAAGTAAATTTCCGACCTTCATCTTCCGTTAGCGAGGACGAACTTCTGAATTCGCTTGCCCGTCTCTACTTCACCTTCGTAAAGATTTCCGGATGAATCTGATACGAGCACGTGAATCGCGTGGAACTGTCCCGCATTGCGGCCATTATGCCCGAGCATGCCCATCACTGTGCCGTCGCTCCGGCGTAGAGTCCAGATTACATTGTCGGTATCATCGGCAACGAAGATGTACTCCTGCCCCGGGTCACGCGAAAAGACAATGTCGCAAACGGTTCCGGGCTCCAGGGTATCCGGATGCACGAAGAATTCCCTTATGAATTTACCTTGCTTGGTAAATACCTGAACTCGATCGTTGGACCGATCGCAAACGTAAACAAGCCCATCGACGGAGATGTGCGCGCAGTGGACGGGACTCCTGAATTGTTGATCGATCGGCGCGTTCCCTTTCCCCTTATACGGGCCGGGGTCGGTATCGTTGGGCACGTTTCCATATCCGCCCCACATGCGCTTAAACGCCAGCGTGTCCGTGTCATATACAATGACGCGCTTGTTCATGTACCCATCCGAAACGTACAGTTCGTGGGCCACTTCATCGACCTCTAGTCCGGCGGGACGGCCTAGAATGGTTGTATCCGCACTGTTCACAGGTTCCTTGGAAGGATGGCCAATCTGCTTGATAAATTTTCCGTCGTTGGTGAACTTGAGCAATTGGCGATCGCCGGCGCCGCTGCCACCAATCCAGACATTTCCCGCCTTGTCGACGTAAATACCGTGTTCAACGCTCGGCCAATCGTATCCTGGACCGGGGCCACCCCAGGACTTTAAAAGATTCCCTTCCTGGTCGAATTCCAGAACGGGGGGAGCAGGAAAACAGCACATCGCATGGCGTGGAGAACTTGAGTCGGCGCTAATCTCGTCCGGAGTATCACTGCCTGGCCGCTGCAACACCCAGATGTGATTTTGGCTGTCTACGCTCATTCCGCCGATCTGTCCCACAACCCAATTGTTTGGCAATTCTTTGGGCCAATAGGGGTCAACTTTGAACTGGGGCGGCGCAACTTGCGCTGAACCTGCCGGACAAAGAAGAGTGACGCAGAAACAAATTACCGCAGAGAGCGTTATTGCGCCGACGATTTTGTCATTACTCAAATTCGGCAACATCAAACTTTTTCCTCCTGTCAATTGCCTTCTGCGGTGACACAGATCCAAGGATTGTCCAGACAGCTTCTCAATTCCCCCGTACCATACATCTGACAGCTTTCGCAATCAACGTGTATCCTTGTTGGGCTAAGGTTCTTCGGAATTTCTTAGTGTGCTAACTCGCTAGATACAAACCCATTTCATTTGTTCAGCATTCGCATTGCGGATGTCCGCCGGACCTCATTGGGCGCCTCGGTCAGGTGATTGTCAGCGGAAAGAACGAGCAGGTGCGAAAGTTTTTACTCGATTCATTGGAACCGACAGTTTATTACTGAATTACTTTAAATTTAACGCTTTCGATAAACCGCAAGTAATCACCTCTCGAGAATAAATTTTTCAATTGGAGCCCAATCTCAAATCTTCTTTGAAATATCTGGAATAAGGATTGACACGGTCTTTGATGAATGCTAGATACTCGGCTCATTAAGCAGGGGCTTATAGCCGGCCGAACTTGTGATGGGTGTCATGCGACCGGTAGGGACATCGAAAATGTTTCTAACAGCGGGCTTGTTTCTATGACTGGGCTTCGCCTGGGAAACAATTATCGGAAACAATCAAAGGAGGCAACATGTTTACCTCGCAGAACGCACGTATGTATAAGTGTGTGAGTCTTGGCATCATTGTGAGTTTTGCGTGGGTATTTTTTGGCGCGATCTCACTGCGAGCGCAAGTTGCCGGAGGATCACTGAGTGGAATCGTTACGGATGCTTCGGGTGCAGTAGTGGCGAACGCTCAGATTGCCGCAAAAAATGTGGCAAATGGTGTTATCGCAAATAGTACGGCCAACGGGAGCGGCCTCTATACGGTGTCTAACCTGCTGCCCGCCACCTACGACATTACGGTCTCAGCACAAGGATTTTCTACCTTAGTGCAAACCGGCGTCACCGTAACCGTGGGCGCGCAGCAGGAATTGAATTTTACGCTCCGGGTCGGGTCTCTTAGCACGCAAGTGGAAGTCACGACTGAAGTCCCTGCCATGCAGCTCACTAGCTCAGAACTGTCCGGCACAGTAGAGTCCGCGGCGATCGTCGAACTTCCACTCAACGGCCGGGACTGGGCATCCTTGGCCACACTGCAGCCAGGGGTGGTTTCGGTGCGGACCCAAGAGGTGGTTTCGCAACCTGGCGGTTCCGCGCGCGGCCTGGGAATGCAGATGAGCATCGATGGAAATCGGCCCGTGCAAAACGTTTATAGGCTTAATGGAATTATCGTCAACGACTACTCTAACGCAGGGCCTGGAAACGTACTCGGCGCAAACTTGGGTGTGGACGCAATCCAGGAATTTTCGGTCATTACTAGCAATTACTCGGCCCAATATGGGTTTACCTCTGGCGGAGTCATCAACGCCATTAACAAGTCTGGAACGAATTCATTTCACGGTAGCGCTTATGAGTTCCTTCGTAACAGTGCGCTCGATGCCAACGATTTCTTTGCAAATGCAGCTAGCCTGCCGAGACCTGAGTTCCGCCGTAATCAATTCGGTGGTTCAGCGGGAGGTCCTATTTTAAGGAACAAGATATGGATCTTCGGCGACTACGAGGGGCTCCGTCAATCCAAGGGTATCCCCACAATCGGTCGTTCGCCCTCACAAGCCGCGAGGGATGGGATCATAAACGATTCAACCGGTGCTCCAATCGGTCCCCCGGTGACTGCGTCGCAGTGTCTGGCTCAAAACCCCAATTCAGTGGTACCAATTCCTGGGCAGACAGATGTTTGCGTTGATTCTAACACGTTGGCATTTATTAACGCCTTTTTCCAGGCCCCAACTACGCTAGCCGGACCTTCGAACAACACTGGATCATTCACATTTATTGGTCAGAACGTTGTGACCGAAAATTATGGGACCGAAAGAGTGGACTTCCACCTGTCGGATCATGACACGCTCAATTCCAGTTATTATTACGATCACTCAATTTGGTCCACTCCCGATCCTTTGAACGACCAACTGAATGGGTTCGTCATCAGTCGATGGGCCCTTTCGGCGGAGGAGACCCACGTCTTCAGCTCTGCGCTCGTCAACTCGGTTCGATTTGGGTTTAACAATTCCGGCATGACCAACCCGTCTTTAGTGGCGCTGAATCCACATATGACGGACACAACTTTTGGCATGACGTCGTCGTTGGTTTCGCCGGGGATCTCTTCCGTCGCAGCGGGCAGCGGTGTGGCTGGGATTTCTAAATTCTCAGCTTTTCAGCCATCGGGGAGTGAGGACATGGCGACGCATATGTATGAGGTTTTTGATGACGCCGTGTACACACTGGGGCGCCACACCATTAGAGTCGGTGGCGAATTCCTAAGAGATACCGTCGACTTTAATTTAACCGGTCAACTTAATGGTAGCGTAAGCTTCCCTAACTTGACCGACTTTATAGAGAATATTCCCGGCAAGACACAGGGTCCCACGGCATCACCTTTCGTTAAGGGGGTCACGCCGCACACGACGAACGCGTACATTATCGGTGGATATGTCCAAGACGATTGGAAAGTGCGCCCTCGCCTGACCTTGAACTTGGGCTTGCGCTACGAGTTTGAAACGATTCCGGTCGAGGTGAATGGCAAAACCGCGAATCTACCGCTTCTCACTACCAATCCGGGCAATTGCGTGGCTAACGCGGACGGGACTCCAAACAAAAGTGCCTGCGCTGGGTTTAACTTTTCCGTGTTTACGTCCAACCCGACCAAGCGAAACTTTGACCCGCGAATCGGTTTCGCCTACGATATCTTCGGCGATGGTAAGACCGCAGTGCGGGGCGGATTTGGCATTTTTGATGTTCTCCCTCTTCCATTTATGACGGTTTTGAATAATGCGCAGACTTCCCCGTTCCAAGCCAAAGCCGTAATTACCCCACAACCGTACTCATTCCCCCGCGGCATTGGAGATGAACTCCTTGCGGGTGGGGGGTCGGTGCCGCCTCCCAGTTCGACGACTTGGAATTACATTGAGCCCAACCCCAAGCGTAATTACGTGATGCAATATAATCTCAACATACAGAGGCAGTTAACACCGAGCACATCGTTGACGGTGGCCTATGCAGGTTCGAGGGGAATCCACAATCCTTTCGTGGCCGATGAGTTGAATACGGTGTGGCCTTTCGTGACTCCAGGGGTCGGAGGAGGTTATCTATTTCCGACAGTCACGGGCACCGCTGGCCAAGTGACTTGCGCAGGGCCTGGGATACCGGCAGGATCATGCGGAACGGCGATAGCTAACCCGACCGGGTACGTGCGCGGGAATATTATCAACGCAAACGTCGGCGGAATCCAGTCAACAATTTTTGAGGCTCAATCCTGGTATAACTCTCTCCAAGTTGAAGTCGAGAAGCGGATGAGTCACGGATTCCAAATTCAGGGCTCATTTACTTGGGCCAAATCTTTGGATACCTCCTCTAGCAGTTTTGCGGGCGACAACTATGCCTCGGACGTAACTCCTACAATTCCTTGGTGGGACCTCCGCATAACCAAAGGACCGTCGGACTTCAATGTTGGAAAGAACCTGGTGATTAACGGTCTTTGGAACATACCAACGCCCGCGTCATTCTCCGGCCCTGCTGCTTTCATTGCCAAGGGCTGGGGGTTGGGAGGAGTCTTCAGTGCGAGTACAGGATCACCCATCTGGCCACTGGATGGCCTTGAGGCGGATCCTATGGGTCAATTGAACCTTGAGCCCTTGGCTATCCCGAGCCTCGCTCCCGGATGTACTCCGAGAAACGTGGTTAATCCGGGCCAGGTGCAGTACCTTAACGCTTCCTGTTTTATCAATGCGCAGGCACCCAGCCAGGCCTTCTATGACGCGCCATCACCGATGGGGTGCAGTCACGCTTTCGCCTTTCCAACTTGCATTAACCTCCTTGGCACTCTAGGGCGGAACGTGATCACCGGACCTGGATTAGTCAACGTCGACGCCTCGATTGTTAAGGACACTCATATTTCCAAGATTTCGGAAAGCTTTGATGTTCAATTCCGAGCCGAATTCTTTAACATCGCAAATCACGTTAATTTTGCACCCCCGGTTAACAATCTTGAGGCCATCGACGCGACCGGAGCGCCAGTCGGAGGGTTTGGGCAAATTACGGGTCTACAAATCCCGGCGAGGGAAATCCAGTTTGGATTGAAGCTTATTTGGTAGCGGATCGATTCGAGCGGTTTCACTCTAAATGTTTCTGGAGTGCGACAGAGTATGCTTTGCCAAATACTGTTGTGAATGGATTCGAATGATTCGCCACATAGTCCTAGGGATTATTGATACTCCACAGAAAAAAAAGCTGTTACCAGCGTGCCTTACCCTGGCCTGGATTTATCTCCTCGCATCAGGTGTGGCGTTCGCGCACCACGGCGGAGCAGTATACGACACGAGCAAGATGACCACAGTGAAGGGTGTTGTGACGGACTTTCAATTCATCAATCCACATTCGCAAATCTTTTTCGACGCAAAAAACGACAAGGGTGAAATCGAAAAATGGATTGCTGAAGGCAATAGCGGAACGGCCCTGTCGAGGTACGGCTGGAAAAAGGATTCACTGAAGCCTGGCGATCAGATTACCGCCATCGGCAATCGGTCCAAGAATGGCTCCACAACCATGCATCTCCGGAAGCTCATTTTGGCAGACGGCGAGGAGCTTCCGGTGGACCGTGATTTTGAGAATTGATTCGCGGAGTCCTGTACTCACCGGGGCTGACCTCAGACTCATTTGTAGGTAGTGGAAATTCTTAAAAGCCTAAAATCAGAGTCGTCGGAGGGTTGGAACAATGTGTGATCGCCGAAGGACTACACTCTTTGCGTCGGTGATTGCATTGTTCTTCTCCATTCTGTTTGCTCCTCCGATAAGCTCGCAACAGTCCGCACCCTCGCAAACTGCAACATTACCTCCGGACCTATCTGGAGTTTGGGCGCGGCATCCAGGCAAAGGCCCTGCGCGCAATTTTCTTGCCGATTACAAGGCCCCCGAACCTCCCATGAGTCCCGCAACAGAAGCAGAATTCAAGGCCATCAAGTCGTCCTACGCAGGACCTAATGGATATTTGAACGATCTGGTCTTCAGCTGCTATCCGCCGGGCGTCCCGCGAATTTATTCCGTCGATTTGCAAGGCACCCTGGAGATAATCCAAACGCCAAGCCGAGTGCTATTGCTTTACGAATACGACCACTATGTGCGCCAAGTCTATACGGATGGCCGCCCACATCAGCTGGATTTACCGTCTACATGGATGGGAGATTCGATCGGCAAATGGGAGGGCGACACGCTCGTCGTGGACACCGTGGGCTTCAATGACAAGACTCGTCTCGATAAGATGGGCCACCCCCATAGCGAGGCACTGCACGTCGTGGAACGGATTCAACGTGTGGACCACGACCATCTGCAGATTGGTATTACCATTGACGATCCAAAGGCCTACACAAAGCCCTGGGGCGGCCAACTCGATTTTACCTATGAGCCCGACTGGCACCTGGAAGAGTTCGCCTGCCAGGACAATCACACTTTCGATGAATTTAGGGAAAAGTCAACGGCAGGACCCAACAAATAGTTGGCTTGATTGCGAGGAAGATCATGAGATCCACATTTTACAATCGAGCTTTGCTCGCGACGTGCGCGTTGCCACTCCTTTCGCTTTCCGGGCTTGCGCAAAATACCACACCGGCCTTTCCACGCGATGGGGCGACCAAGGTTCAAGACAACGATCACGTCTTGACGTGGGATACCACCCTGCAAAAAGGAAAATCCACCGGGATGAACAAACTGGACTTGGACCAAGTCTCCGTCAGCCTGACCGAAGGAGCGATAAAAATCACCCGGCCCGGTGGCGCATGGGAAATCGAACAGGAAAGATTAGGTTCCGTTCGTTACAACCCGAAAGGCACAACGCTAGAACAAGAATGTCTTAGCGATACGCCATGCCGCATGATGGTATTCCAAATCAAAGATTATGTCGCTGAGCCATGGCCAACCCGGGAGGGTATTCCTCCCCAGTTTCCGCGTATCAATACTTCCAAGCTTTTTGAGACCGACAGGTTCACGGTTTGGGACCAGGTTTGGAAACCGGGTGAACCAATCGTGCGCCACGCTCATTATCACCGAACAGCGACAGTATTTCTCGTAGGAGGGACCATTCACACCATTTCGGATGCCGGTGTCTCGAACCCTCCTTTTAGCAGGAGCCTGGGTGAAGTCTTGGCGAATGTCACATACAATCCGGAAGCTCACGTCGAGGAAGAAGTCTCGGGCCTGCCTCGAGCCATTTGGATTGAATTTACGAAATGACGTGCCCCTGTGATTAGACGGAAACATGCTGGTTGCCGGGACGGCATGCCGGGATTGCTGCGCGCCGTCGACAAATAAAAACAGATCGTGGAGGCCGCGATGAAAATTTTGGCGTCATGCTTGTCAATGTTTGTTTTTTCCACGCTATGTTTAGCCCAGGAAGCGCCTCCCACAGACCAAAGGCCGATCGCATTCACACACGTTACGGTGATCGACGCGACGGGGGCGCCTGCCAAAGC
>Ga0207040_1305_pt1 | contig 11690 bp, 9 predicted proteins | sample Alteio_BWMinCont_72_FD_153279 | JGI IMG/M metagenome (GOLD analysis project Ga0207040, IMG submission 153279) | Enriched cells from forest soil in Barre Woods Harvard Forest LTER site, Petersham, Massachusetts, United States -... | ecosystem: Environmental > Terrestrial > Soil > Temperate forest >... | reverse complement strand
TTGTAGGCCTTGGAGTTTCTGCTTGGACCGAACTGGGACTAGGAAGCGCTTCACTCGCCCGATTGTGCTTTCGTTCCTGCTCGCCGGCCGGAGCGTCGTTATTTTCTCTGCGATTTCGCTGCCTGCCGCCGATTTCGTGCTGCCGGCGGCACGGTTTAACCCTCGCCGGATACTCGACCGATCGCCGATGCCACGATTATTGTCCGTGACGGTCATATCGCGGCGCTGGGGCCACCGGCGGCGGTCAGAATTCCAAAAGGCGCTCAGGTTTTGCACTGTTCCGGAAGATTCGTTGCCGCCGGTTTCTGGAACAGTCACGTGCATATTCTTACCCCCGGTCTATCGCACGCGCGTGACTGTGCAAGCAGCGAACAACCGAGCTCGCTCGGCATTCCGAACACCAGGGGACTCGCCGAGACTAGACGGGACTCGGGTAGTGGGTCATGCTGACAGCGTGCAGCTTAGCTCTTACCCCCGTACTGGCGGGCCCCCTTTTATTTCTTTCCTTGGGATCGCGGCATTGGGGTAGAGGTCGACGATCTAATCGGCTGCGATCGCAGCCCGCCGAAAATGACCTGGGCTCGTTGGTAAGAAATCATGCTTGCCCTCACGATCTCGGATGGGTGGACTTAAAAGTAAGTCCGGGCTGGCCAGTCTTGGCCGCTATCCTGAAATAACTAGGGTTCGAAGCCGATCTTGTTCAACATCGGCGTAATCTCGGGCTCGGTCCCGGGAAGCTGAATTCCGACAGGCTGGAAGTCCTTTCCATCCCGCGCGCGGTAGATCACATACCGATCAAGCGCCGGATCGCTGACCGGCTCCCAATCGACCTCCACATGCCGGTCATAGCCGATAGCTTTCACATTTTGAGGTGCAGGGAACGAACCTGCGCTGCCAGCGATGCCGTCAGCATCATCGTCAAACCTGATTTCGTCGAGAATCAGGGTGTGGGGCACGCCGTCAGACCGTCCCTGAAGAAAAAGGACATTTTGCACCAGCGAAGAGCGAAACTTATAAATCGAACCCGTACGAAATTCAGAGAGGGGGATGCGCACCTGCACCCAGCGCGCTGCCGGCAGATCGCCCGCGAATTTCCCCAGACGCAAAGGGTCGCTGAAGCTGCCGGGAAATTCAGCAACCTGCAGGCCCTCGCGCGTGGTGGACAGCATGATGCGGGGTAGGTCATCGGCGGCGATTGCCTGCGGACTGTAGCACCAGAGATAGAGATTGCGTCCAGAGAGCTCGGGAAATCGGTAGCGAAAATTGACGACTCGTACTTCAGCTTCCCAGCCTCCTGACTTTCCCGACTGCCACTGAAGGCGCAGAGCATTGGGTGGCGTGATGAACCACCTGGTCTCGACCGGCAGCCTGCCATCCTTCTGTTCAATCAAGCTGGGAGAAGACGCCTGAGCATAACTGTAGAAATAATTGTCCGACGTCAGGCTGTTGTCGAACACGATGTGCCGGTAGTATTCCGTGTCGCCACCCGACAGAAGAGCCGGGAGCAGGAGAGCCGCAAGTACCGAAAACAGCGAAGAAAGTTTCCCCGCGTCCGCCCTTATGGCGTGCTTTTTGGAGTTAGGTGTTCGCAAGGAGCTCCGAGGAACCAAATAGGCAGAATGCAATCCCGTGACAGCCCAAATCCATGAATGCGCCACCGCCGCAGTATCAAAGCCAGAGTGGAAAATGACAACGCTCAGTCGGCATCTTGACTCACCTCGGCTTTCTTCCCGAGCAGGCCGTGCTCGTCTGCCACTACATAAGAGCAGACTCGGAAGTTGTCGCAATCCACGCCGGAAATTCTAGCCAGATGCTCGGCGGCCAATTGAGCGGGGACAATATCGAAAAGGAATTGCCACCCCGGAGGTGCAGCCGGCGTTTGCAAAACGAGATCCGCCGCATCTTCGGGAAGATCCTGGCCGATCAGCATGACCGAGGCACCCAATATCCCAAGATCACGAGCTACGGCAATGTCCTCTGCTCGCATGCGCTGCGGGTCGACCCACAGGCCGAAACGAGAACCCGTCGTGACCACCTCTTGCGGACCGTGGCGGAAGCTGCCGGTCCCCATAGAGGTAGCAGGGTGCTTAGCACCTTCTTCCCATAGCAGGCGAGCTTCGTGACAGCTGGCCAGACTGGAACCCCGCGCCAGAAAGTAGTAAGTGGATTGGGGCGCGAACCAAGTTGCGTCGGTAATCAGCCTTCGCCAACCCGCAATAGCTTGAGCAGTCTTGTCGATTGTGTGCAGTAGCGCCGCTTGGGCACGGGAAGAGAAAGAGCTCACGGTTGCCATGGCCAGAGCTGACGCGGTTGCCGCCAATGTCGAATAGGTGTTGACAGAAATCCCGTGATCGAAAGCGACGGGTACTACAAGAGGAATCTGCGCTTGCTCAGCCAGAGGACTACACCCCGAGTTCGTAAGACCGATGATCAAGGTGCCAGATTCGCGCGCTTTGGCCAGCAAGTTGACAATTTCCACGCTTTGTCCACTGCGGGAAATGACGACAATTGCCGAGCGATCCGGGAAGGCACCGAAGTGCAGAAGCTCGGCGGCATCTTGCAGGCACACGGGGTAAGAGCCCTGATAAAAAAAAGGTGCCGCCCCGAGCGCAGCGCAGTAACTGCTGCCGATGCCAGTCAAATAGATATGATCGGTACTCTGGAGCATGGCCGCCGCGGCCTTGAGTGGGTGTTGTCCGGCTCCGCCGAGAAACTCCACAGTGGAGGCGAGAACGCTCGGCTGCCGTAAAATGTCATTCAAGAAGTGGGTCATGCGTCAATTAGGGGTTGTCTAGTCGGGGGGGGGGTCCGGGAAACCTATCCTCTCTGAAACCGATTTCGGTAACCGATTGCAGTACTGCTCCTTTTATTTATGCTTCTCCTGCTCCTCTGTCAAGTTGCTGGCCGGTGCTCCCGGTGCTCCGGTGCTCTCGCAGACACAACTGTCGGCGTTCTCTGCGCTGTGAGCCTCGCCCCCCTGCTTGACGCGCCTTTGCTTAGGTTTCCGGAAGTTTCGGGAGAGGCGCGGCTCGGGACGAAGGTTCGCCTATCTTGTTTCCTATTCTCATTCTCATGCGGATCTCGCGGATGGAATCAGCGAGCCGGGCCGGTGGACTCGCGGACAACCAACTCGGTCTCAACGTAATGGTCTGCGCCTTTGCGGCGCTTAAGTTTCAGCATCTTGTCCAACGCCTCGAAAGCGACCGCTCCCAACTGTTCCCGAGGCACACGGATTGTGGTCAGGGGAGGTCGTGCCAAGAAAGCGAAAGAGATGTCGTCGATGCCGATCACTGAGATGTCTTCTGGAACCTCGATGCCAGCATGTTTTAGCGTGCTCATTGCTCCCAACGCAATGAGATCACTCCCGCAGAAAATCACGGTAGGTTTCTCCTGGGCCGAAAGGATGGCGCGCACCGCCGAGGCACCGGAGTCGATCTGGTAACTGCTGCTAATCACTGGAAATGGGAGTAGACCATGATCCTTTAGCCCAGCCACCAAGATCTCCTTGATCGTCACCGCGGTCCAATTATCTTCCGGACCGGCAATGACAGCGGCGCGCCGATGACCAAGCCCCACAATGTGTTCAATCGACTGGGAAATGCCTCGCTGATAGTCGATTGTGATCGTGCTTACCAATTTCTCTGGGGGGGGGCAAATTACAGAAAACCACTCCTATGCCGGCAGTGACCAGTTCGGAAGTCATGCTTTTGGGGAGCGACGAGGTCATGATCGCTACTCCGCGCACGTCGCTCTCGAGGATCTTCCGCATGATGGTTTTCGCCCGCTCCGGGTTGTATTGAGTGTTACAGAGGAGAACGTCAAATCCTCGATCCCATGCGCAAGACTGGAACCCGCGGATAAGTTCCGGGAAAAACGGATTGGTAATCTCCGAGATCACCAAAGCAAACAAATCACTCTGGCCTGTGGCCAACCGGCGAGCATGAACGTTCTTGAAATACTTCATCTGCCCCACGACCTCAAGAACGCGTCGTTCGGTTTCTTCTGCGATGTAGTGTGTCTTGTTGAGGACACGCGAAACCGTAGCGGGAGAGACGCCGGCGCGTCTGGCCACCTCCTTCATGGTAGGACTCACTCGTTCTCCAGAGATTTGGCGCGTTCTTCGCATAGGCCTTTCCCGGCGATTCCCTGGTGCGTTTGAAACGTACCACGATTGGCCCGCGCTAGGCCACGGGGGGAAATTCAGGACAGCAAGGGGGCGAAGAAAGAACTTGACAACGCTCAACCATGGCGGGTAAAAGGAGCTGCTAGAAACCGATTTCGGAAACCGATTTCCTAGGGTCACATTTCGGTTTCGTTCGTGTCGCGACTCTGCGATGGGGAGAGGTTTTATGCATCAGCCAAGGTTCGCCTTCCTCGCTTCGTGTTTGCTCGCATTTGTCTTCCTGGTTCCGCGGTCAGCGGTTGCGCAGGCGGTGGGCGCGATCGTCGGAACCGTGACCGATCCGTCGGGGGCGGTGATGCCCGGTGCCACGGTTACCGCGACGAATGAAGCCACGCAAGTGTCGCAATCAACCGTGACGGGCAGCGCTGGAACTTATACCATCCCTCACCTGCTGGTGGGTACTTACACGGTGAGCGCGGACGCTAAAGGCTTCCAGAAAGGGAGTACCTCGGGGATTACTCTGGATGTTAGCCAGCAGCGGGAAGTGAACTTCAAGGTGGCCGTGCTCGGGGTCGCGGAAACCGTGAAAGTGGATACTACGCCGCCGCTGCTCAACACAACCGATGCGACGATCGCCGGCTTGGTATCGCAAGAACAGGTCCAGAACTTGCCCCTCAACGGCAGAAGCATTGAAGGACTTGTCTTCATGCAACCCGGCGTCGTCGCCGACACCGGCGGAATGGGGTGGATGACCGGCCAAGGGGCCGGGGGACAGTGGATCGCGAATGGCAACCGTGGGGAGACGATGGTCGGAACTTTGGATAACGCCGACGTCAGCGATGCGGAGATGGGCACCACCCAGTTTCAGAACTTCAACCTCGACGCCATCGCTGAATTCAAGGTCCTGCAGAACAATTACTCCGCTGAATACGGGCAGGGCGGCGGCACCATCACCCAGGTCGTCAGCAAGAGCGGCAGCAACCAGCTTCACGGCAGCGCGTTTGAGTTTTTGCGCAACAGCGCTTTCGACGCGAGAAATTACTTCTCTACCTCAACCCCGGGTTTCCCGGCCGTGCCGCCTTTCAAGAGAAATGAATTCGGCGCAACGTTTGGAGGCCCCATCCGAAAAGAAAAGACCTTCTTCTTTGTCGAATATGCCGGCCTCCGGCAGAGACTGGGCGAGCCCAACGTCGTTCAAGTCCCTACCGCCGACGAAAGAAACGGCATCGTCCCGTATAACTACTACGACCCGACCACTCAGACCACTACACTGCACACGTTCCAGGTGCCCGTGAATTCCGTGGCTGGCGGAATCATTAATAAATATCCGCTGCCGAATCAGGCGACTGGACCAAATTCCGGGCCTAACGCGTTCTACTACGAGTTCTCGCAGCCGACCAATGACGACCAATGGTCGGCGCGCGTGGATCAGCACTTTGCCAAGGACACCCTCTTTGTGCGCGCGTCTTACCAAAACAATATCGCCAAAGATACGGATTCCTGGGCTGCAGAGTTGGAAGGCGGAAATTTTTCAGCGAGCAATGTCGGCCAGGCGCGTAATTACGTGATCAGCGACACGCACATCTTCTCGCCCACCCTGCTCAATGACTTCACTTTCACCCTGAACCGGGGGATCGAGGGTGTGCCAGAGGTTCCCGGAGAGACGACTACTACCAATACCGGGTTCGGGGACGGCACTCTACAGGGCTGGGGGCCGGACACGTTCTATACCAAGTATGTTGTCACCGTGTTCGATTACAAAGACGACGTGACTTGGACCAAAGGTCGCCACTCCTTCAAATTGGGCGGGCAATTTCGCCGGGAACGGGACAATGGCACGGGCGTGACTTCGACCGGCCAAAGCGGCGCATATAACTTCGAATCCAACACGCCACTCGCAGCGGCCATCACTTCGAACGATGGAAGCAACATCACCCTGCCCGTGGGTTACGTCAGTGCAGCCGATCCTACCCCCAGCCTTTTCGCCATGCTGGAGGCTAACACCGCAGCGCCTTCTCATTATTCACGCGCAACGGCGGTGCCCGGCTATGGCCCGGCCGGAGGCGGGAACAATTGGTGGTACCTGCGCCGCTGGACGTCCGCCCTCTACGCTCAGGACAACATTACAGTCAGTCGCAGACTTACAGTGAACTTGGGTCTGCGCTATGAATACGCGTCCGTTCCGTGGGAACTCAAAAATCGCTTCGCGCGGCCTGCCGACTCGGGCCCACTGTTTGGCGACTTTCTCGTAAACACTCAGCCTCTGTGGCAGCCGGACTACTTCAAGGGAGATTTCGCTCCTCGCTTCGGAATGGCGCTTAACCTGGGGGGAAACACGGTCCTGCGAGGCGGGTTCGCGCTGTTCACCAATATGATCCCTACCGTTTATCCAGACCAGGCTTTGGTGAATTTCCCCATTGCTTCGCTCAACACTATATCCGGGGGGCCGTATACTCTGACCGCCCAGGCCGTTAGCCTTCCATTTTTAACCAACCTTGCGGGGACGGCACAGTACACCAACTCAAAAACAGTCCCGGCCAACACTGCGGTTCAGATTCAACCGTACGCGGCCATCCTTGGCCCGCTGAACGGGGATTACCCCTCGGGTACGCTGACCAATGGGTACACCATCAGCGCGAATGTCACAGTGGAACACCAGTTTCCCGGAGGCATTGCCGGCCAGGCGGCCTACATCCTCAATAACGGAGTAGACCTTTACAACTCGAACTATCCGAATGCACTCAGCGGTGCTCTACCGCAGTTCGCTCCCTTCGATCGAATCACCCCGGGCATTGGCGAACTTGAAATGATCACCAACAACGCCCACTCCACCTACAATGCCCTTCAACTGCAGGCGCGCAAGATTTCACCCACGCATGGCCTCATGTTCCAGGCCAATTACACTTGGGCGAAAAACCTGACGGACGCCGACGCCGTATGGAGTTCCGGAGGGTCGAACGGTGGAATTGTCCCGAACAATCCCCAATGCGTGTCATGCGAGCGGGGGCTTTCCAGCTATAGCATTGGCCAGCGGTTTGTTGGCAACTTCGAGTACGACCTCCCCTTCGCACACTTCGCTTCAGTTCCCCGCAGGCTGACACAAGGGTGGAAGGCGATGGGGATCTTCTCTGCCCAATCGGGAAATCCGTTCACAGTCGTCGACTTCCAAACCACGGAGTACGGCTTTGATGTCGTGGAAGGCATCACGGGTGCCCGGCCAGACCTGCTCCAGAAGCCAACCTACGCTCGCAAACAGTTACCGGGAGGGGCTTATCAATTTTTTTCTGATGCAGTAATTGGTCTTACTCCCGGGGTGCCGATTGGACAGCAGAGTAATATTGCCTGGGGAAACGGGACTGGCTTCTTCGGCATACCGCCAACCGCGCCCGGTTGCTTGCTGGTTACGCCAAACTGCTCGCTGGTTACGCCAGGAGATTTAGGGCGCAATACCTTCATCGGCCCAGCGTGGTGGACTTTTGACGCCTCGCTGATCAAGGATACGCGCATCACGGAGCGGACGGCCCTGCAGTTTCGCGCGGAGTTCTTCAATATCATGAACCACACGACTTTTGCCACGCCCAATGGGGGGCTGGGGAGTCCTAACTTCGGGCTTTCCACAAGCACGGCAGCAACTCCCGGAGAGCGGCAGATTCAGCTCGGGTTGCGCCTGACGTTCTGAGCGGAACCGGGGGGAAGCCGCCTTCCCGTTGGCTGTCCGGCGGGCCAGCGCCTTCGGGACAGCCGGAAAGATGCCAGCGCTACCACAGACCAGCCGCGATACGGATATCGTTAGCGGCCAGCCAGGTCTGCAGGGTTCACCAGCGCCGAAAAGGGGACGCGAGCGTTCGACGGGCGAAAGAACATGGCAAGAAAGCTCAGAGCGGGAATGCAGGAATACGGCCGGCTGGGACGCGGTTTTGCCGCTCCGATGCAGGAAAGCGAGCTATGCGAAGTGGCGGCGGTTGATGACATTTGCGGCCGAACGTGCCAACTGCCCCGGCCGAACGTGCCGAACCTCGCGATTTAAGCGATCTTCGATTTTCCTTGAACCCGGTTAAGACTCAGAACGTTTTCCACGAATGGGGACAGCAGGCGTGGCAGCAAGAGGACAACATAGCTCTGCCACTCTCCCGGCCGGCGCGGCTGTTCCGGCGACGGGGCGATGTTCAACTTCGTACTCTGAACAGCACTCACGCTGGTCAATTTCAGCAATGGATATAAACGGTAATGCCTGACGTGCCTCGATGACCCGGCTCAATCGTCTCACCGGCGGAGAGTCCATTTCGTAGCGCCGAGCTTGCACTCAAAATGCTAAAGCCCGGCAACGACAACGAAACAGTAGGGGCACTGCTGGCTGTAGTCATCCAGAAAGCAGTGCGCGGAGAGCATTCCGGTTAAGAAGTAGTTGCATTCGCAGTAACAGGTCGCAGTCAACTCATTCGGAGGGATTGGCATGAAACGTCATGTTTCGAGACGTGCGTTTTTGCAAGGAAGTGCAGCCGCCGCCGGCGGCCTGCTGGTTTCAAAAACTGTCCTGCTCGAAGCAGCGCCGCTGCCGCGGATGGTCGCTCCCAGCGATCGCGTGCGCTTTGGCATGATCGGAGTCGGGATGCAAGGCTCGGGCCTGCTTGCCGGAGCCATCACGCTTCCGGGCATCGAGTGCGTGGCCGCCGCCGACCTGTATGACGGGCGCCACACACTAGCCCAGGAGATCACCGCTAACCCCAGTCTGCCGACCACGCGGCACTATCAGGAACTGCTCGATCGCAAGGATATTGACTGCATTGTCGCGGCGGTGCCCGATCACTGGCACAAACGCGTCGTGGTCGACGCGTGCAGCGCCGGCAAAGACATCTACTGCGAGAAGCCCATGTCGCACACCGTTGCCGACGGACTGGCCATGGTCGAGGCAGCACAAAAGAACAATCGCATCGTACAGATTGGCTCGCAGCGCGTCAGCTCCGAGCTCTGCGGCAAAGCACGCGAACTCTACCAGGGTGGCGCCATCGGCGACGTTGAAATGGTGGAACTCACCTATGGACGCAACGATCCCACCGGCGCCTGGGAGTATCCGCCGCCTTTTGATCTCTCTCCGCAGACACTCGACTGGGACACCTGGCTCAACGACGCTCCCAAGATTCCGTTCAACAAGCTTCATTTCGCGCGCTGGCGCTGCTGGCGGGCCTACGGCACGGGCGTAGCCGGCGATCTCATGGTGCACCTGCTGAGCGGCATGATGGCGACGCTGGGATGGAATGAAATCCCACGGTCGGCCCAGGCTCTGGGCGGCATCTTCCGCTTCAACGACGGCCGCGATATGCCTGACTTCCACACCGTGCTCTTCGATTATCACGGCACCCCAGTCTATGTGCGTCTGGATCTGGGCTGTGAATCGCCAGAAACCGCCCGCTTCATGGGACCGAAGGGGCTTCTCGAGGCCGGTGAATTCGATCTGAAGGATTCGCCACAAACCGGCATGGACACCAGTCCCAGCTACTACGCTTTTAGCTTCCCGGCGAAGATGCGGAAAGAGTACTTCAAGCAGTGGCATGCAGAGCACGATCCGCCGTTGGGCAAAGAACCCGTGAACGAGGGCGTTGCCTACAAAGGCCACGACTGGGACGACGTGCGTCCGCACCTGCAGACGTTCTTCCAGGCGGTGCGGTCGCGCAAGCCGGTGACCGAAGATGCGGTCTTTGGCAATAACGCCGCCATCGCCTGCCACATGGCTAACGAATCGTATTTCCGCAAGATGCCAGTCACCTGGGATGCGGCGTCGAAAATGATCAAATCCTAGGGTGTTTCGTGGGCAGCCGCGCTCAACCTAGAGTCCTGCTCGGTCAGCGCCGGTCGTCGATCCTAGCGGCCGCCTTACCCGGCTGGCAGAGCCACCAGATCGCAACCGGCTCAATAGGGCTCGAGAGCGAGACATTACACCCCTACCAGGACTCCGGGACTCGCAAGATGTTGCACGCTTAATTCCCCTTGTGATACCTTAAATAATTGTCCCGGATATCTGGAAGGGATCAGAGGGATAGGTTTGCGCGAAGACGCGCCTTTCCCCCGAAGTGCTGGCGTAGCTCAGTCGGTAGAGCATCTGATTTGTAATCAGAGGGTCAGGGGTTCAAATCCCTTCGCCAGCTCCAGGAAACGTATTTCCGGCAGGCGGCGAACTCGGTAGCGGCGCAACGGTTTTTCCAACGCACTCCATTCCGTACTTTTCCGGCGTGCAGTGAGCAGATGATCGGTGATCGGCCTGCACTGATCATCAATCATCATCGAGCAGCGATCATCGATAATAGCGATCATCGATAATGATGATCGATCACTGATTATCGCGGTGTCTGCGCGAGAACCCTGCTTTCGCGAAAGTAAGTGTGGGTTGGTCTGCGGGTTTGGCGTGAGTGCGTTCCAGCGGTCCCGCGTTGATGGTTTGCCGGATGGAGCGCGACAGCCGCATCGCCCGAGAGTTTAATGCACAGGTGGGTGAGTGGTTAAAGCCAACAGACTGTAAATCTGTCCCTCCTAGCGAGGTACGAAGGTTCGAATCCTTCCCTGTGCACCAGGTTGAGCCGTATCGAGGGCGTGAGCCCGCTGGCGAAATCCCGAGCCTGCTTTTGTGAGAGAAGCCCGCGCGGGAGCTTTGATTCACGTGAACCGTCTGTCCATTGCGCTGGTCTGCTACGTAGTGTTGGGCGCTCTGGCGTGGACTACGCTAACCGATGCGAAGATTCGGGCGGGAACGCTGGTAATTTTGGCGCTGTTCGCAGTGAAGTCGGTGTTGCGCCGCCATGACGTGCTGCACGCGGATGCGGATAAGGATGCGAAGTAGGGTGAGCCGTACGGCGGGCATGAGCGAAAGCCGAAGCCCGTGGGCGAAATCCCGAGCGCGAGGATCTTTGGCTAGGGAGGATCTTTGGCTGTGAATGCGGCTGTGAATGCGGCTGTGAATGCGGCTGTGAATGCAGGTGTGGGCCGATGTAGCTCAGTTGGTAGAGCACTCCCTTGGTAAGGGAGAGGTCACCAGTTCAATCCTGGTCATCGGCTCCAGGGATATGCGGTTGGCGAGAAAGACGCAGCAAGCTGCGTCTGTTAGGAGCAGGAGCAGGAGCAGGGCGGGAGTAACTCAGTGGTAGAGTCACAGCCTTCCAAGCTGTTGGTCGCGGGTTCGATTCCCGTCTCCCGCTCCAGAGTTGAGGCGTTTCCGTGAGTTTCGAACAGGCTGCCATCAAAGTTGAGAAGGCCGAAGAGTTCGCCAGGCTGCAAGCCGCGGTGGAACAGGCATTTCTGCCGGAAAAGGCTGAGCGTTTCCTGCAGCAGCTGGAGGGCAAGGGAATTCGGGTACGAGATTTCGACGCGGTGCTGCAGCAGCGCATTCTGGACAGCGTGGTCGGCGAAGCGGAACTGAATGCGCAGCCGTTGTATCAGTCGCTGCCGGTTTCCGACCAGGCGCAGATGCGCGAGTTGTACCTGTCGAAGCTCGAGGGCGTCGCGGTTGCGCTGCGCCACAAGTTTAAGAAGCTGTATCAGTATTACTGAGTAGCGTTATTGCTGGGTATGATTTCAA
>Ga0207040_1297_pt1 | contig 11724 bp, 14 predicted proteins | sample Alteio_BWMinCont_72_FD_153279 | JGI IMG/M metagenome (GOLD analysis project Ga0207040, IMG submission 153279) | Enriched cells from forest soil in Barre Woods Harvard Forest LTER site, Petersham, Massachusetts, United States -... | ecosystem: Environmental > Terrestrial > Soil > Temperate forest >... | reverse complement strand
GCATAAAGTCGAACCTCGACAAATGTCATATCTCTTTGCGGAAGCCAGAAACCGCCGATCTTTTGGTATTGACGCACGAAGTCGGCCCGTTGGATCCAGAAAGAAAGCTTCTTCGCGGGATGGCCTTCAATCCGGACCACCGCATAATCTTCAACGTCAATCCATACCTTGCCCTCGAACAGATACTTATCCCGCCGTTTGGGGACCGCCTGCACAGCGAAACAGCGGTAAGGTCCGACCTGCTGTTCACCGAGCAGGTCCAGAGTGTAGTTTTCCGGGGAGATCACGCTATCGTGATGTTGCTGGCCCGCCGCTGTTTCGATCTCGCTGGCGATGAGGGCATTGAGCGCCAGACGACGAACCAGGGCCGACCCCTTCTCGGACATGACCACAAACTTCTTCTGGTCCGGTGCCCGATACTCCATCCGTCCGGCTTCCTCGGCATGCACCTTCCCCTTCAGATCAACCACCTGATAGGTCCTGAAGGCGGTGTAGTTCAGCAGTGTCGCGGCCCGAAGGGCATTGTGGGCCAGCAACTCGTCAAAGATCTGGATTTCAGTCAAGCCCGGTCGCAAGGGCTCAAGCGGGGCTGTAAGTTCGGTCGGTCCCAGTTGATTCACCTGCGCCTGGGCGCCTACCGCGAACGTTGTCATGGCAAGGAATGCGGCATCGACAAAGAAAAGTCTGATCTTGGTGTTCGTCGTCGTTTTTCTTCCTGGCATGTTGGGTTCTCCTCATCAATCCTCGAAGCTGCGCACGCCACCCTGGAATCTGTTCTTGGCGTTGCTCCAAAGCCACTTGATCACCCTGGCATCGTTGTAGCAGTAGGCGAGGTTATGATTCAGAGTCGAGAAACAATGGCGCTGGCAGGTTGACTTCATAGCAGACAGCTGGGTCTGATCAAACTTAGGTTCGTCGATGTTCCCCCAGTCGAAGGTGGCCGCGTACATCGGGAAGCATGGAGCGACGGTGCCGTCCGTGCGGATGATGACGTTGTTCTGACCGGCGCGACAGTTCCACTCCGCAAAATGCAATTCGCCGTCGGGCTCTTGGATAATTCCAGGCATCGAGGCCAACAGTTCTGCCTGATGTCCGTTTCCCTTCGTGCCATCGCCGTTCCAGCCATACTCCTTCAAATCGAGCCCCGAAGACATACGCACAAAGGCCTTGATCTCTTGCAGGCGTGGCACCGAGTTCACCATCTGATAACCGGCTTTATTTTTCTCGACCAACCAATCGACCAGAGAGTCGATCTCGCGCCAGTCTTCCGGTCGGATGTAGGTGGGGTTGTCGTACAGGTGTTTAAAGTGGTCATCCTGTTCGAGCATCGGAGTCTCATTGATGTGGTAGTCGGTAGCAATCCGATGGTCGTGGGCGTATTCAGTGAGCTTTCTTACGTCCTCGAGGTTATTACGGCAAATATTGATGTTGAAAAAAACCAGGTATCCGTCCACGTACTGCTTGCGCAGGATATGTTCCAGATTTTTCTCCGCGGGGACAAATGCTTTGGGCAGGCTGGGCTGCAGATCCCACGAGTCCAGGGCAAAATTAAATACGCCCAGGCGGTCGGCGACGTCGGGACGGAGCAAACGCCCGTTGGTGGCGATATAAACCCAGAAACCTTTCTTCGCCGCGTAATAAACGACTTTATGAATGAATTCCGGCCGCAGCAGAGGCTCGCCACCCATCAGTGCCAACACGCGACAGCCATTGTCGTGCAGCCAGTCGATCGAACGCCGGGCCACGTCCTCGGTCATGCCCTTGACTTTGTTGTTGTACGACCAGCAGTACCAGCAATCGAGGTTGCACTTGTACTCGACAAACAGATAGGCCGTGATGGGGTGGAACTCTCCCGGCAAAACTCGCGAACGGACGTAAGGACCGAGCCATCCGCGTGAGTAGCGGTACACATCCTTTGCCCCCCATTGCCGCTTCTCCGGCGGAGTCTCGGGGCCAGGATCGTCAATGCGCTCCGGGAATTGGGGAAACACCGGCTCAGGAAGGGTGAGACCCATTGCCTGAGCCGGTGCCGGGGGACGCTGGTTGGAATTCACTAGAAGGTCGTGGATGGCTACGTCAATGCGGAACTTGGCGGCTGTGGCCATTGCAAAATCACCTCGCACAGAGCTTGCATGAGACGGTTCCTCTGTTGTATGAACCGCCGGCATTGCCGCCGAGACTCATGCAAGGGAAATGCCAAAGTCATGCCAGGTGAATGCTGCAGTGAAATCCGTTATTGAGCCGGGTTGCGAGTCGGCCCCAGGGGCTATCGGAAGCAACTCATCGAAGCGGCCTCTGGCTTAGAGTCAGCGAGAATTGCCAGGCAAAATGGGGAAGCTGCCAAATGATCAAGGCCAGATTCGAAAGCCCAACAACTTACGTAAAGGAAATCCGCTTTCCCCTAAGTCCCTCGTTTAAACTGCTGGAATTCCGACACTTGCTAACATTCTGTCACTTGAGATTTGCGACGTGCCCGACTTTTTTGACACTTGGGTCGAATTCGTTTTTTTATCGCACTGCAGAAGGCCACCTCTGCTAATAGGCCGGCTGGATAACCCTCTCCCATTCAATAGCGGGTAACAGTCGGGAAGCCGCTGGCCGATCGGAGAAGGATGAGGAATCAGAAATGAGAAATGTGGAATGTGGAACAGAGTGTCGAAGGTGACATCGACAGTCTTCGACACTATCGTCGCCCCCCCTACAGGTCTGTCAATCGTAGCGGTCATATTTCGACAGATGTCGGACCTCCTGCGACCGGTCAAACCTTTTTCTTTCTCCGGAGTGCGAAAGAATCCTTTGATGATTTTTGTGGGACTCTCCCTGATCGCCGGGCTGGTGCTTCTCCTCGATTCGTTGAGGTTGTGACTCCCACACTGATCGGCTCTGACCATCTTTGACGGATGTCCGAGGATGCCTTCGACACATCTCGACACTATCCGCGCTTGATTGACTCCCTACCCATTAAAGTCAGCGATTTACGATCTGTGCCCACAGCTCATGGCTTTGGCCGATCAGTTGCCTGTTCGCTACTTGGAAAACACACAAGGGAGAAGGGGAATGAAGTGGGGTGTCTTTGTACTGATCGTCTGCTTTTGCGGACTAGGGATTTCTAAAGCTCAGGAGCAACGGACTCTGTTGCCTGACATGCCCAAGCCGCAGCCGGGAATTATTGTCGGCACTGCAGTCGATGTGAACGACGATGCCATTCCGGGCGCCACAGTCAGTCTCGAAAGCCCACTCGTCAGCGATTCTCGCACGCTCGTATCAAACGATAACGGATTCTTTGAATTCAAGGATCTCGAGCCGGGAACCGCATACCACCTGACCATCAGCGCCCCAGGATTTGCCGACTGGACTTCACCCGAGATCATGCTCAAACCAGGCCAATACGTAATCGTGAAGGGCACCAAGCTCCAAGTCGCGATGGCGCTTACCACCGTGACTGTAGGGTATTCCCCAAAAGAGGTCGCAACCGAGCAGGTCAAGCTCGAAGAGCAGCAGCGCATCTTCGGCTTCATCCCCAATTTCTACGTATCCTACGATCAAAATGCCGCGCCGCTCACAGCCAAGTTGAAGTTCGAGCTCGCCGCCAAGGTCTCCTTCGATCCTGTCACTTTTTTCGGCGTAGGGATAGCTGCCGGCGCCGAGCAGGCAGGAAACCACCCGAACTACCCCCAGGGTTGGAAAGGTTTCGGTGAGCGCTATGGCGCCGCCTATACGAACGGTTTCACCGACATCATGATCGGTGGCGCCATCCTGCCATCACTCCTGCACCAGGACCCGCGCTACTTCTACCAGGGCACGGGCACAACCAAGTCTCGTGTTCTGCACGCCGTCATGAATCCATTCGTCACTCGAGGAGATAACGGGCAGCGGCAGCCGAACTACTCAACCATAGGTGGCGATCTGGCCTCGGCTGCCATCTCGAATGCCTACTATCCGGAGTCGAATCGCGGAGTCGGGCTGTTTCTGGGGAATTTCCTTATCGCAACCGGCCAGCGGGCGGCCGCCAACCTGGCACAGGAATTCATCCTGCGCCGACTCACGCACAAAGGCAAAGATCACCAGTAAGCATCCGCGGCAGAGCCGCGAGCTTCAGATCGCGGGCAGCTCGTCGCGGCCGGCAAACCAGGCACTATGACCCTCATCACAACCGCTTCGGCCGATCCGGTTGGGTGTTGCCAGACTTCTTTCGCATTCGAACAACGGTGCCACTTTGTTCAAAGCGAACTTCATCCATGAGTGCCGTCATCAGGTAAATTCCCCGGCCATGACTTGATTCAATCGCCCCCGGGGCGGTGGGGTCCTCGACCGCATTGGTATCAAATCCTTCCCCTTCATCCTTCACGACGATCGAAACTTCCTCCTCCGCTTGGCAGCGGCAGGAGACGTAAACCTGCTTCCTGGGATCTTCGTGATTTCCGTGAATGACGGCATTGATCAGGGCCTCACGCAACGCAATTTCAATGTCAGTCTCATTTCCGGGGGCACATCGGCACCTCTTGATCAAGAACATGAGCTGGTCGACAAAGGGCGAGATTGCAGCAACCTCGCTTCGCAAGGACAGCGTCGTCTCGAGGCAAGGAGCGCCATGATGTAAATCACTTTGCCGCTTTCGTGCCATCGTTGGATATCAAAAGCAACATGCATGCCAAACCGCATCTGCGCCAAATGATTGACTTGGTTGTCTTTGGAGGAAACAGGGGAGAGCAATTCGGGAAGTTGTCGAGAAAGTGTCGGCGCAATGTTGAGGAATCGTCGACAGTGGTGCAGAAAACAGATGAGGCTCAGGCGGGAGAGTTCGAAGCTGCATCGGGGAAGTTGTATTTTCGTGTATGCCGAAGTTCTAGACGTGGAGCACGTCTTCGAGCGCAGAACCGTAGTTGTCATGCGAGCCTAGCATCTCTGAGCCGACATTTTCCTGCTGATTAACGTGCAACTCCATCGCATCTCTGAGTTGCTGCAATGCGCGATTTCGCCATGCAATCACGTCACGCGGAGAGCAGCTCAACAGAAGGGAGCACTCCTGCTCGGAATAATGTTCGAGAACCAACATTACGAACACAAAGCGCTCGAACGGTTCGAGTTCGAGAACAGCCCCAATCTCCCCCTGCTCGATTGCCTCCGCCCTGCGATTACGATCGAAGCTCACCCGATCGTGCTTTTCTGTCGGTCGCGGGTCGATGACTCGAACGGCGCTCTGAATGATCGTCCGCCGAGCCCATGAACGCGCCCATTCCTTGAACACCGGGTTCCCCTTCACCGAATCCTCCAGTCCGGAAACAAAGCACTGTTGAGCCTTCGCCTGGTCCGCGGTCAGCAGGAACGACAGCCGGTACAGGCTGTCCTTTTGCTCATGAAAGATCCGGTCGAAATCAGCGGTGCTCGCGTATGGCGTAGGGCTCGTGATGTGCTTCGCTCCAGGCATGTTCACCTCCGTGTTGATTCCTGCTGTTTCTTTCGCGCAAGTTGTTTCAGAACGTGCCGGGTGAGGACGCCGCCGGAGGTAAACGTCGCCCCTTTCTTCATCAGACCGAAGATCGCTTCTTCTCCTTCGCGGCTAATGACGGTCAGGTTCCTCAGGTCGATGACCAATTTGCGTCCCTCTAGCTCCGAGCCTGCATTTCTCCAGGTTGGGCCCAGCTCGGCAACCCAGGGTACGGTGAGGTCTCCTTCTACCACTAGCGTGCGTTGTGACGGCGTGTCGGTTATGGAAATCCTGAACATATTGGACGGGCGCCGAACCTCGCTATCGCAAGCGGCTTGCCATAGCCACAGTGTCTTGGCGCTGTAGCAAACTATTGAATCCATTGGCGGCCGGAAAAAGGGCGACAAGGTGTGTCGGGGAATGTCAAAACCAGAATCGACAATTGTCGAGTGTGGGCGACACCCCCAAGAGCGGCCGCACAGTCGAAGCCTAAACCCCTATGAGACGCTGGACTTGATGGTCGGCGATGGTCGGCCGCCACTTGGTCAGGAGGAGCAACGCCGTATCCGACAAGGATGACTGAACAACTGAACTGCTCGCGGTCTCTAGAATTTATGCGGCCCGACCCGAGTGCGGCGACGGTGCTCAATCGAAACAGGCGTGAGACTGGTTCTCTGGTGTTTGTTGGTGAATCGAATGCGTGTCCTGTATGCCTCTCTCAGAAGAGCACATAGAAATGCCAGCATGAACAAAGCCGCGGCGCCGCAAGCGCTCGTGAATGCGACGGGTCCGATCACATAAGCTCCGTTCTACGGCTTCAATCACAGAAACGCCGTTCCTCAAGCACTCGGACTCGGTTCGTCCAAAATGCGACCCGACACCATCAAATCTGCACATTCCAAGTTCGGGATGCCTGTGTCCCCTGTGAAATTGTTCGGGCGTGATTCGCGCCCGAAAAGGATTGCTGAGCAAGATGGGGCTCTAAGCAAAACCGCGGACGAGATACAGACGTTTTTCGAACGGTCGACGGCGACAGCGTGGTTCGAGCGGCACAGTTCATCTACCGCCGCAGAGCACCACCGAAGTCAGAGGGAAGCCCCGTTCAGCCCAAGCCCCTGCCAGTGGTCGAACACGCTCAAATCCACGGCGCTGCAGCTCAAGGGCTACCCGTGCGCAGGTGAGCTCATGCGGAGCGGTACAGTAAAGGACGACCTCGCGATCGCGACGGATTAACGCTCGCTGGTTGGGATTATCGCGCTGTCCCAGCCTATGCGGATCGATGCACACCGCGCCGGGAATGCCGTGATGACCTCGCCTCCCAGCGCGGTGGCCGTGTAGATCAACAATCACGACTTCTTCGCCCGCGTCCAGTTTCTGTTTAAGCTCTTCTGGCGAGATCCGAGCCATGCGAAATTCGCGCACAATGCGATGCCATTGAACCAGCTTGCGGCCAACATACAGAGCTAGCGCGACGAACACGACAATCACCCAAAAGCATGCCCGATCTCTCCGCGGACGCAGCAACACGATCCAGGTCTTTGCCGAGGACATAGCCGAGTCCGGCATAAGCACCTGACCAGAGAGCGGCTCCAACGGCGTCAGAGGTAACGAAGCGGAGCCGGCTTCTGCCGGACAGCCCAGCTAGAGAAGGCGTTGCCGCATCCAGTCCCACGACGAACTGGGCGAGCATGAGAGTCCGAATCCCATGGCGGACGAAGGTCTCTTTCGACCGGCGAGCGGCCCCATCCGGGTCGAGCGCAAAGCCAGAAGTGAAGTGCAAGATCTGGTCACCCCACCGTCGACCGGCCTCGAACCACGCCATGTCGGCCAGCAAACAGGCGATGATGGCAAGACCGAGGGCGATAGCCAATGTCATCCGTCCCGACCCTGCCAGCAACCCCGCAGCAATCAGAACCAGAATTGCCGGTACGGGCAACCACATTTGGCGCGCGAACACTGATGCGAACAGAACCGCGTAACCGTGCTTGGCAAGAAGCTGGACAATAGGATTCATAGTGGTACCTCCGGCGCCGTCTCGGTTGTCGCGTAGTCGTTAGTGCTGCTTGCCTGGAGGCCGCGGTGAGTTTGTGTTCTTGCCTGGTTTGGCGAATCGACTATCCCAAACGTCGCGCCAGTCCGTTCGACATTCACCTTGACAGTTGAACTCTTGTGTACGACCGCCCATTCGTCCGCCGCACTCGGGACATACCCAGTTGAGAATGTCGGAAATGATCTCTGCACTTGTTTCGGACACTGCTTGCGGCATCTGCGATTCTCCTGGTTGCACTAGACTCTCGAAACTCGTCAATGCGAACTGTTCATTTGGCCTCTTCTGGCAGAGACGAAGGGCCAAATTTCTTACTAGCCTTGCCCCATGCCCAATGCTCCGAGGGTCCTTTGGCTGGGACCGCTTTACTCGGTGAAACGATTCGGGGACCGCCGCCTGATAGGATTCGGATGCACGATTCGAGCAAGCTTGGCGCGCGCCCGTGCGAGCTGCGCTTTCACCGTCCCGTGGGGAATACCCAAAACCAGCGCAGCCTCCTTCGTCGTCAAACCGTCGATATCACGCAACTGAAAGGTTCTACGCAGCTTTGGTGACAGCTGCCTAACGCCCTCGACCAGTTGGTAGCGTGCTTCCGCTGCGGAACAGACCTGTTCTGGACTTGGCTTCGAATCAGGCAACCGTTCCGAGAATGTGAGACCGTCTTCCCCTTGCTCTTGGTCAAGCGACAAATAGCTATCGCGGCGGCGTAATTTCATCCGCGCAGCGTTGATGACGATTGTGGTTAACCAGGTGGAGAGCTGCGCTTGCCCCCTAAACTGGCCTAGATGCTTGTACGCGGAAAGGAGAGCATCTTGGACGACATCTTCCGCGTCGGGCATGTTCCCCAAGAACCGAAAAGCCCTCTTGTAAAACATCGGTAGGTAGCGAGACACGACGCCGTCCAGTTCCTGTGCACGCTCGCTAACGAGACCGCTCGGAACTGCTCGCTCTCCTTCCATGAACATTGTTATGGCCGACATCACGTGTCTCCTCTCTAAGCGACCCCAGGGTGTGGAGACGACTCACTTCCTACAGCATGGTTGGACTCCGTCGCTGCCAGGAGCCAGCCAAGGACACCGCCAGCTGCTCGAGTCGGGCCTGACTTCTTTGCCTGCGAGCAGAACTCGATAACCTTCCCCGGTTGCGGATGACCGGCACACCCGAACGTATTCCGAAAGTTCTTCGGTACAAAAAACTTAATCACCTTTGCCATGACCCTCTCCTTGATCGTGGGAACCTCTGTGCGAATGGGTCGTGCAAACGCGCATGCTCGAAACTCACGTCTCTTGCGCCCACGAGCTGCATCGACCGCAAACAGCTGAAGGCAATTGAAGGACCAAACCGAAGCGCTGCGAGGACGTCCGTTAAATCGCTGACTTTAACGGAGGAGATAGATCGGGAGCGCGATGGGGTCGGGAAATCCGGAAGACGATCTCGACACTTGTCGACGATTGGAGACAGGCGGCAACTCTAGAGTCAACGGTTCGAGGAAGCAGAAAGAGCACGTCGGAGGTATGCGAGAGCGCTGGATCGAGGGTCACAACAGTTTTCGCGGCTCAATGCCCAACTTCTTCATGCGCGAGATCAGCGTCGTGCGCTTCATGCGCATACGTGCCGCCGCACCGTCAGGGCCTGCTACTCGCCCGCTTGTGATTTTCAAGACGCGGAGAATTTCATCGCGTTCATGGGCTTCGCGCCTGCCCGATTGGGGAGCGTTCCTGCCGTTGTTCCCCAGTTCAGCGACCGGAGCTTGCAGCGCCGAGCCGAGAGTAAGAATCACTGAACGCTCAATGAAATTCTCCAACTCACGAATGTTCCCCGGCCAATGCCAACTCGAGAGCTTCCTTATGGCCGGGGAGGAAATCGATTCGATTTTCTTGTTCATCCGGCGGCCGTACTTCTGGGTGAAGTAGCGGACCAGCAACGGAATATCCTCGGGGCGTTCGCGCAAAGGGGGGATGCGGATCGGAAAGACATTCAGGCGATAGTACAGATCACTACGAAACTCGCGCCGCTCCATCATGGTTTCCAGGTCGCGATTAGTCGCCGCTACCAGTCGCACATTGACCTTATTCGTTCGGTTGCTGCCCAACCTCTCAAACTCACGTTCCTGCAAAGCGCGCAGAAGCTTCGGCTGGATCTCGATCGGTATATCTGCCACCTCGTCGAGAAAGAACGTACCTTGATCAGCCAGTTCAAGTCGGCCAATCCTCTGTGCAATCGCGCCGGTGAAGGCACCTCGTTCATGCCCAAAAAGCTCGCTCTCCAGCAGTCCAGTCGGAATCGCGGCGCAGTTGAGCTTTACAAAGATCCGCTCTTTACGCCGGCTGCGTTCATGGATGGCACGCGCAATCAATTCCTTCCCCGTGCCGGTTTCGCCCAGAAGCAAGACCGTGGAATCGCTGGGAGCCACGGTTTCCACCATGTTCAAAACATGCCGGAGCGCCGAACTCTGTCCCACAATTCCCTCAAAGTCCATGTCGCCGCGGATCTCATCTTCCCAATAGAGTTTTTCCTGCGCGAGTTCGTCCTTCAACTCGGCGATCTCCCGGTAGGCCAGGGCGTTCTCAATCGCGATCGCTACTGGCCCCGCCGCCCGCGCCAGGAAATCAACGTCTTCCCGGCTGAACCAATTCTCGATCCGGCTGCCGAGGGTCAGAACACCGAGCGTCCGACCGCGGCTGATCAGGGGCAGGACACAACCCGAGACGAGAGCTTCAGCCCGAACTTCAGGAGCCTCTTCGGGGCCCAAGTGCCGGTTCATCGTATCCAAGACGAGCGGCTTACCGCTGTTGAACACCGCGCCCATCACGGACCCCTCGACCGGGTGCAGCAGGTCCTCCCTCACAAACCCCTTGCCATCCGGAAAGTCCATAGCAAATTGTCGCAAATAGACATTTGGTACATCGGGTAGCCAAACGCCAACAGCGTCGCAGTGCATGACTTGCCGAATGGTTGCCGAGACCGCGCGAAGCAACTCGCGACACTCCAAATTTGAGACCAGAGTGTTCGTCATGTCCAGGAGCAACTTCAGCCGTTCGCTTTCGCGCTGCAGGTCCGGCAGGGCGCTCGGTGCCCCCTGGGGATTGAATGAATGGGACGGTATTAGCAAAGAGTTCATGCTCTTATCTCCCGAATTTCGCTGTCGCGATCCCTCTATCTGGTGATTGCCTAGAAACCGCACGACGCCATACCAGCGCACCCGCCCCTGACACAGTTACCGACAAAGTATCTATATCTATAGATCGCGGTCCTCACGGCTACAGACTTCACTGAGGTGAATTGCAGGCTCCGATCAGTGTTTCTCGATCAGTTGTTTGTCGACGGAGGTCGTCGCCATGGCAAAGTGCCAGCTCAGTCGTGTGCCCGCGAGTGATCATGTCGATCACACCTTTCTGAGATCCGAGAACATCATTGAGCCGTCGCTTTCGAGACGGTAGGTAACGTCCCTCTCTCAGCAACTCCCGGTGCACGAAGCGGACCATTCGCAAGAGATTGAAAGGACAGAAGAAGAAGGGCGGAAAGCTGCCTGTGGATTTGGTGAAATTGGCGAAAATTGCGATTTCACCAGTTCTCGGAATGAGGTCTAGCTGAGTTTGAAGTGGCTTTTACGAATCCTTAATTTCTTAATGAGGTGCTCCAAGGTCGAAGGTGGTACTCCGAGCCTCGCCGCGGCCCCGTTCGGGCCAGACACTCGCCCTCGACTTCCCGCCAGTGCGTCCTCAATGATCTGCCGTTCACGACTGGCGTCCTCATCGCCGTCTGCCTGCTCAGGTTGTTGCGGCAAGCTGACTCGACGGGAATCTCTGGACAACCAGGCTGCATCCACGCAAAACACGCCATCCGAACTCACAATGACCGACCTCTCAACCACATTTTGCAGTTCGCGAATATTGCCCGGCCAGGGATAGGAGCGAAAGAGTTCGACCGTTCGCTTATCGATCTTTTTAAAGTGCTTGCCCATCTTTTGCGCAAATCGATGGACAAAGTATTCCAGCAGCATCAGAACGTCGTCCTGCCGTTCGCGAAGCGGGGGCACCTGGATCGGGAATACGTTCAGCCGGTAGTAGAGGTCCGGGCGAAATGTCCCCTTTTCAACCGCGGCTTCCAGATCGCGATTGGTTGCCGCTATTACGCGGACATCGATTTTAACGGGTTGCGTGCCGCCGACGCGTTCGAATTCACGTTCTTGCAAAACCCGCAGGAGTACAACCTGAGTGTCCAGCGGCAGCTCGCCGATTTCGTCGAG
>Ga0207040_1285_pt2 | contig 11758 bp, 9 predicted proteins | sample Alteio_BWMinCont_72_FD_153279 | JGI IMG/M metagenome (GOLD analysis project Ga0207040, IMG submission 153279) | Enriched cells from forest soil in Barre Woods Harvard Forest LTER site, Petersham, Massachusetts, United States -... | ecosystem: Environmental > Terrestrial > Soil > Temperate forest >... | reverse complement strand
GCTGGCGCAATAAGCCTGCCGGTCTGCGGTGTCCTGATTTGAAAGAGGAAAGGGGCGCCGCCGCACAAAAACCAATTTAAAACTTAAATATCATGGACAAACACACACATACCGAACCTAACAACCTGGGCACGCTGGCCGAGGATGCGCGCGCTTTGATGGCCGCCACCGCGGATGTCGCCGGCGACAAAGTCGGCGAAGCCCGCAAGCGTCTCGCCGCCGCGCTCGATGGGGGCAGGCAAATCCTCGGCCGGGTCAAGGACAAAGCGGTCGAGGGCGCCGAGGCCACCGACCAGGCGGTGCGCGAGCATCCGTATCAGGCCATCGCCATTGCTCTCGGGGTCGGCGCGATTCTTGGCTACCTGACCGCCCGCCGGTGCTCGGGCAAGGGCGAATGATACCGCCATGCCCCAAGCCGCCCCCGACTTCCTGCGATTGGTTGATTCGTCGAAACTTTTCGCGCGACGGCTCTTCATCATCGGTGAAAACCGACTCGAATTGTTGATCGTCGAGGCGCAGGAGGAGCGGGGGCGCCTGGTCCAGGCCCTCCTCCTGGTTCTCGGCGTCGCCGCCCTCGGCTTTTTGGCCGTGCTGGCGCTAAACATCGCCCTCGTGCTTCTCCTCTGGAATCTCTCCCCCGTGTTGGTTCTCTTGGGACTGGCCGGTCTTTACGCAGTCAGCGCGGTTTGCCTCTACCGGCGGCTCACCCACCTGCTGGGTAACTGGAATATGCTCTCCGCCACCCTTGACCAACTTAGAAAGGACCTCGCATGTTTGGAACAAAGCCTCGAATAAGTTCGTTGCGGTGGCGCAAAGAAATTCTCATCGCGGAGAGCGAAATCAACCGCGTCCATCTGGCGCGCGAATGGCGGACGCCGGCGGACGAACTTTGCCTCTTCGCCCATCACGCGCAGTCCTTCAAGAACATGGCCTCTTCCATGATGTCGTTGGTCGCGGTGCTCGTGGCCTTCACGAATCACAAACCCGCGCCGGCGGCCCCGGCAACCTCCTGGCTTGAAAAAGCCGCCGGCGCCGCGCGGCTCGCCTCCAGTCTCTGGTTGGCGTTTCGTACCGGTCATTCCAATTCGGAGGGCAAATAGTCGCGGGCCGGCGTGTCTTTCCTCTCCTTTTCCATTGAGTTCCACCCTTGCATCGAAAGTCACAGAAGCCCCGCCCTCGCGCCGTCGCACGTCTCGCCATGCCCCCGGGCATCCGGCTCAAACTGCGGTCCCTATGGAACGGTTTCTTGATAACTCCATAGCCGCTGGCTATCGCCGCGATGCAAACAAAGTATTGGGCGGTTTCGCCGGAACAACGGAACCTAACCACGATGAACGAAGCCTTTAACCTTCCTCCCATGCCACGAACCCGCTCCAACGGGCCGGCACGGGTTCGCGGGACGGCGAACGACGCGGCGCAAAGACAAGCCAACCCTCGCCATTAAGCGCCTTTTAGAATTATGAATAAACAGACCCTGACCATCACTTTCCTCTCCGTCGCGGCTTTTACCGTGGGCTGCAATCAAAAGGAAACGCCCTCTCAACAAATGGACAAAATCCAGACGGAAACGAAACAAGCCGCGGACGACTTGAAGGATTACACCTTCGCGCAAAAAAGCCAATTCGTCGAGCGGATGCGGAGCGAGATGACCGCGCTCGACAAGGACTTGGACAAGCTCTCCGCCAAAATCGAAGCGGCGAACGACGCCTCCAAGGCCGAGGCCAAGCCCAAACTCCAGGCGCTGCGCGAGCAGGAGGCCCAATTGAAGAAACAGCTCGACGAAGCCAAGGGTGCGAACGAGTCCACTTGGGACAGCGTTAAAGCAGGCTCCCGCAAAGCCTACGATTCATTGAAGGACAGTTTCCAACAGGCGCGGCAGTGGGTCAGCGATAAAATCGCGCCTTAGCGCGAACCAGTCCCGCCCGCTCTATAAACAATTTTATTCAACAAACTCTCGAACCTCTAATCCTAAAACTACCGCATGAAACTCTGTAAACAAACCCCCAAGCCGGATCGCGGCTTTCAACCCTCACCCGATGCTTCCACCAAGAAGGGGTTGCTTTCCGCCGCGCGCAAATTGTCCGCGCCCTGGCGTTTGCTTCTTCTCCTCGCCGGCCTCGCCCTCCTCGGGCTCGCCACGCCCTCCGCCCTCGCGGATCTTAAGGATCAAAGCCCCCCCGGTTGCACCGGCAGCACTTTGGGGATCAACCTCTTTACCGACGCCGCCGATGTCCATGTCGGCGACACCCTCCATTATAGCGTCACCATTTTCAACAACCAGCCGGGCACCCCGCGCGTCGGCTGCGACGCCACCTCCATTCAGGCCTGGGTCGTCACTCCGGACGGCAAGACCAACATCGTCACCCTCACCCGGACCACCCTCCTGGACCAGCAGTTCGATTACTATACCAACGCCGCCACTTATGTCGTCCGCGCCCAGGACATCCTCCCCGACGGCACGGTCCGCGCCACCGCCAATGACACCGGCATCATTCATCAAAACGTCGTCAACAGCACCGGCGGCGGTTTCCAGGGGGTCAACACCCAGGTGAGCCAGCCCTGCATCAAGCTCCTGGTCTCCTGCCTCGGCAGCATCGGAGAAAATGGGATCATCAATTTCACCGGCACCGTGACCAACTGCGGCAACGACACCCTGGTCGGCGTCACGGTGACGAACTTCGACAACAACGGGTTCTTCTCGGTGAATTTCGTCACGAACCTCCTCAAGGGCCAGATCGCCACCTTTACCGGAAGCTGGGTCCCGTTGAACCCCTGCGGTCCGAACACCGTCACCCTGGTGGCCGAGGGCGTTGACCAATTCACGACCTATCCCAAGACCGTCACCAGTTCCGGCACGGTCTCCTGCGCGAATACTTTGACCCCGGGCATCCTCGTCACCAAGGCCTGCCCCGCCGCCCCGGTGGCCCCCGGACAGTTGCTGGTCTTTTCCGGCAGCGTCAGCAACTCGGGCAATATTACTTTGACCAACATCGTGGTGGTCGATAATCAACCCGCCGCCGACACCCCCGTCTTTACCCTGGCCTCCCTCGCCCCCGGCGCGGTGGCCACCTTCACCGGAAGTTATGTGGCCCCGGCCGTCTGCTCGATTTCGGACACTTTGACCGCCAGCGCCGCGAGCGTTTGCGGAGTGCCAGTCACGAACTCGGCCTCGGCGAATTGTTCCATCCTCACCAGCCCGCAGATTTTGGTCACCACGGCCTGCCCCGCCACCCCGGTGGCGCCCGGCGGCGTAGTCACCTACACCGGCACGGTGCGTAACACCGGCGACGTCGCTTTGGCGAATGTCATCGTGGTGAGCGATCATCCGGCGGCCAATACGACCGTGTTCACGGTCGCCACCCTGGCCCCCGGCGCCTCCGCCAATTTCACCGGAAGCTACACCGTTCCGGCCAATGCCTGCTCCGTTACCGCCACCATCAAAGCCACCGGGACCAGCCTGTGCGGCGCCGCCGTCAGCAATACCTCCCTCTCCACCTGCACCGTGACGACGGCTCCGGCCATTGCCGTAACCCTGGCGTGTCCCACCGTGTCCGCCGCCACCGGAGGTTCCATCACTTACACCGGCACGGTCCGGAATTCCGGCACCGTCACCTTGAATAACGTCAGCGTCGTAAACAGCCAGCCCGCGCCGAACACGGTTGTCTTCACGGTCCCGAGCCTGGCGCCCGGAGCCTCGGCCAACTTTACCGCGACGTTCACCGCGCCTTCCGACTCCTGCTCGGTCAGCACCACCGTGACGGCCACGGGCAACGACAACTGCTCGAGTGCCCCCGTGAGCAACAGCGCCTCGGCGACCTGCACGCTCGTGACCACCCCCGGCATCGTCGTAAGCCAGCTCTGTCCGACCACCACCACCCTCCCGGGCGCCCCGATGACCTACACCGGCACCGTAAACAACTCGGGCAACATCACGCTGACCAACATTGTCGTCCTGAATAATCTGAGCGGGTCCTCCCCGGTCTTCACCGCCGCCACCCTCGCCCCCGGCGCGACGGTCAGCTTCACCGGAAGTTATACGGCTCCGACCAACTGCGTCAGCACGAGCACCTCGACGGCCACGGCCGAGAGCATCTGCGGCGTGACGGTCAAAAACTCGGCCACCACGACCTGCTCCGTTCAGACCGCCCCTGCCATCACGGTCACCCAGACGTGCCCGACCACCGCGGCGGTGCCCGGAGGCCTCCTGACCTCCAGCGGCACGGTGCGCAACACTGGAAATATCACCCTGACGAACGTGGTCGTGGTCAGTAGTCTTCCGGTGGCGAACACCACGGTGTTCACCGTCGCCACCCTGGCCCCCGGCGCCTCGGCGAACTTCACGAGCAGCTACACCGTTCCGACCAATCTCTGTTCTGTGACCGCGAACCTTGTCGCCACAGGCAAAGAAACCTGCGGCGGCACGGCGATTGTCGGCACGTTCGTTTCCACCTGTCCCGTCACCACCGCCCCGGCCATTTCCGTCACCCTCGCGTGTCCGGCGGTGTCCGTCGCCACCGGCGGTTCGATTACTTACACCGGCACGGTTCGGAATTCCGGCAATGTCACGTTGAACAACATCAGCGTCGCCAACAATCAGCCCGCCCCGAACACGGTGGTCTTCACCCAGCTTAGCCTGGCTCCCGGAGCGTCCGCCGTCTTCACCGCGACCTTCACCACCCCGGCCAATTCCTGCTCGGTCAGCACCACCGTGACCGCCTCGGGCAATGATAATTGCTCGAATGCCCTCGTCAGCAACAGCGCTTCCGCCACTTGCACGCTGATCACAACCCCGGCCATCCTCATCACCCAGCTCTGCCCGACGAATCTGGCGGTCCCGGGCGGCGCCATGACCTTCAGCGGAACGGTCAGCAATCCGGGCAACATCACCCTCACCAATGTTGTCGTGTTGAATAATTTGAGCGGTCCCGCTCCGATCTTCACCGCCGCGACCCTCGCGCCCGGCGCCACCGTCACCTTCACTGGAAGTTATCTGGCTCCGACCAATTGCAGCACCACAAGCACCTCCATCGCCATCGGCGAAAGCATTTGCGGCGTTTCCGTCACCAATTCGGTCACGACGACGTGCGCCGTTCTAACCTCCCCCGCCATCCAAGTGACGCAAACTTGTCCCGCCGCCCCGGTGGTGCAAGGCGGCATCCTCACCTATAGCGGCACGGTGCTCAACATCGGCAACACGATCCTGACAAATATCCAGGTGTTCAACAACCGGAGCGGGACCACCCCCGTCTTTACCTTGGGCGCCCTCGCTCCCGGAGCGTCGGCCAACTTCTCCGGCAGCTACGTGACACTCACCAATTGTTGTGTCGATTCCAGCACCGTCACCGCGAGCGGCCAGGGCTGCGGCGGCGCCAAGGTCACGGATACCGCCACGCGGACCTGCGTGATGCTCACTTCGCCGGCCATCACCGTCACGAAAGTCTGCGCGCCCGGCCTCCTCCAACCCGGCGACCTCCTGACCTACAGCGGCACGGTGAGCAATTCGGGCAACATCACCTTGATCGGCGTGGTCATCGTGAACAACCAGCCCACGAACAACTCCCCCGTGCTGGGCCCCATCGACCTCGTCCCTGGTCAATCGGTGAGCTACACCGCCTCTTACATCATTCCCTCGGATTTCTGCGGGAGTGACACTGTCACCGCCACCGGCTCGGATGTCTGCACCTCTCTCCAGGTTTCGAAGAGCGTGACGACGACCTGCCCCGTCGTGACCACTCCGGGTCTCTCGGTCATCAAGAACTGTCCCGCCACCCCCACTCCGCGCGGCGGCCTCTACATCTACACCGGCATGGTGACCAACACCGGGAATGTCACCCTGGTCAATGTCATCGTGGTGAACGATCAACCCACCAATAACACCCCGGTCTTCGGCCCAATCACCCTCGCGCCGGGCGCCTCGGCTAACTTCACCAACAGCTATATCGCTCCTTTGTGCTGCTGCGAAATCATCGACACCATCACCGCCACCGGCCAGGACCGTTGCGACAGCACCAATGTCAGCGCCACGGCTTCTCAGGTGTGTCCGCTCTTGACCACGCCGGCCCTCACCATCACCGAGGTTTGCCCGGCCACTCCCGTGCCCCTTGGCGGCCTGTTCGTCTTCAGCGGTTCCATCAGCAACTCGGGCGATGTCGTCCTGACGAATGTTTATGTGTTCGGTCCCCAACCCGGCACGGGCACCCCCGTGTTAGGCCCGATGGAACTCGCCCCCGGTGAAACGGAAACCTTCTCGGGCAGTTCCGTTCTCACGAGTGTCACCAACACCGTCACCGCGACCGGCACCGACACTTGCCAGGCCCGCACCGTCACCGCCCGGGCCAATTGTTCCGGACCTCTCCAAGCGGTTCAACCCGTCATCGGCGGTCCCGGAGTCCCGGCTATCCGCTTCAGCAACGGCTCCTTCGGCCTCTCCTTTGCGACCGAAGCGGGCATGACCTACAACGTTCAATTCAAGAATTCGCTCAGCGATCCCACATGGACAACCTTGCCGAACATGCCGGCGATCGGAACCGGCGGCCCGCTGACCATTACCGATTCGGCGGGCGGACCTCCGATCCGCTATTATCGCGTGACTCTCGCGCAATAACCATCCAGCGCTCGAGCCACCCAGCCGGAGGAAAGTTCCTCCGGCTGGTTTGCCGAACCGGAAGCATCAGTTGATAGTAAAAGCAGGGCGTGTGACGATAAACCGACCGAACTGGAACGAACCGGCCCGATGAAAATCATGATTATGAAAGCAACCTTTTTGACCCTGACACTCTGGGCGGGCGCGATGTGCGCCGCGGTCCAGGCGGCGGCTGCTCCCAAACTCCAATTCGAACGGATGATTTACGATTTCGGCAAGGTTTCGCAGATCGAGTCTGTCTCCGGGGTTTTCAAGTTCAAGAACACCGGCGACGCCCAACTCAAACTCGAAGCGCCCAAACCCTCCTGCGGATGCACCGTCGCCGCCTTGAAGCCCGACACGCTCGCGCCCGGGGAGAGCGGAGAACTGGCGTTCACCCTCAGTCTCGGACATTTCCGGGCAAACATGGAGAAGCACATTTCCGTGACTTCGAACGACCCGTTGTCTCCCGTGCTCTTGCTTACGATCAAGGTGGATTATACTCCGCTCTACGAAATCACCCCGCCGACCATTGCGGTCAACCTCGCGTTTGGTGTGAATGAGACCGAACAGATCGCCGGGCTCGCCCGGACCGACGGCAAGCCGCTCCGGCTGCTCAAGCTCGAGGCCTCGGCGCCCTGGATCACGGCCAAAGCCGAACCCGCGGCCAAAGAGGACGTCGCCGCTGCCCGCATCAAAATCGTGATTCAACGGGGCGGACCTCCGCGCCGCTTTAATGAATACATTCATGTTTATACCGCCGATCAAACGAATGGCCCCGCTTCCACGATTTACCTCTATGGGACCGTCATGGGCGAGGTCTCCGTCAGCCCCGAGACGCTTTATTGGAGCGTGACGGCCGCCGCCCAAAATCCCGCGGCCCGGCCGGAGTCGCAGGTGATGCGCCGCGTGACCATCCGCTCAGCCGACGGAAAAGCATTCGAATTGAAGAATCCGGTGAGCACGATCCAGGGATTGCACGTCGAGGTCGTGCCGAAGGAGTCGGGGAAGGTGTATGAACTGGTGGCCAAACTCGACGAGACCCCCAGCCAGACGGTCAGTGGCAACGTCTCGGTCGAAACCTCGGTGGCCGCGCAACCAAGGATCGAAGTTCCTGTCATGGTCAACGTCTTCAAACAATGAGACCAATGAAAGCGGGATTCCGCCCCACTCCGGGTTCCGTCGGGGTTTCCGAGCATGAAATTGACCCGCGCGTCGCATGATTATTTTCCCATTTCGCCAAGGAGCACTGCGGGTTCCCCCCGCTTCCCTCATGCGGTCCTGATGGCAGGACCGCCCTCTCCCTTTGCTCAGAAGAGAAAAAGGGCCGGCAAGCGAGGGCCCATCCCGGACAAACGAAAGCTCCAGGCCTTATGAATTTTCAGGGAAACCGGTGCGCGGAATTCCGCAACACCACTTGAGGCTTCTCTAAGAAAAGCTCCGGCAAGCGGGCGTGTCAATTTTGTTCTGTGTTATGACACGCCGCCACTGTTTGCCGGGATATGCCCTGCCGCCCTGAAAATCCTTCGGGGTGGCAGAGCCGTCGCGGGAAGCCGCCATACCTGCGGGCTATGGCCGCGATGCAAAGGAAGTATTGGCCCTCTTTATCCTCACCGGCGATTATATAAACCGATGAATCGTCATAACAAGCACCCTCGGCGCCGGCTGGAAACGGAGGCGGACTCGCACCCCAATCGTCACCCCCTCTGCCACCACGGACACCACTTCCTCACCTGACGCCTATTGGTTCTATCGGGCATTCCATCGTTAAACAATTCAGAAAAAATAACACTATGTTGTACACTATTGCGGTCGTTCTCATCATTCTCTGGCTGCTCGGTCTCGTGAGCAGCTACACCATCGGCGGATTCATTCACATCCTCCTCGTGGTTGCCATTGTCATGATTCTGGTCAACCTCATTTCCGGCCGCCGGAGTGTGTGATTGATAAAACCTCAAATGCGGTAAGGTCGCGACCTCGTTCGCCAACCACTCCAAACTTCTTATGAATAAAATCGCTTCGCTTGCCGTGCTCGGCATCGGTATTCTCCTCATAGTTCTGGGGGTGAACGCCATGAATTCTTTCAGCTCCGATGTCTCCCGTTTTTTTACGGGATCGCCCACGGACAAGGCCGTCTGGATGCTCCTCGGAGGCACCGTCCTCGCCGCCGCCGGCTTGTTCGGAACCTTCCGCACCTCCCGGCAAGGCTGACCGTCCAGCGCGGCCTGGGGGCGGGGATGCGTCGCGCCACCAGCGACGCTACACCGACTGGGCCGCGAGGTGCTTCTCCAAAAACCCCTCCAAATGGTGGATGCGCGTCGGATGCCGAATTTTTCGGAGCGCTTTGGCCTCGATTTGCCGGACCCGCTCGCGGGTGACGTTGAATTGTCTGCCCACTTCTTCGAGGGTGCGCGAACAGCCGTCGCTCAATCCAAAGCGCATTTCCAAAACCATTCGCTCCCGCTCGTTCAAACTGGTCAACACATCCACCATGCGCGCTTTTAGCAGAACGTAGCTGGTCGCGTCGGAGGGGCTGCTCGCTCCCTTGTCCTCGATAAAATCGCCAAAACTTGTGTCGTCGCTGTCCCCCACCTGTGATTGCAGGGAGATCGGTTGCTGGGCCATCTTCAACACCGCCCGCACCCTTTCAACCGTAAGTTCCATTTCCTCCGCCAGCTCGTCCGCCGAGGGTTCCCTCCCAAAATCCTGAATCAACTGCTTCTGCACCCGCGTCATCTTGTTGATCGTTTCGATCATGTGAACCGGAATGCGAATGGTCCGGCCCTGGTCCGCGATGCATCGCGTGATCCCCTGGCGAATCCACCACGTCGCGTAGGTGGAAAACTTGTAACCCCGCCGATATTCAAATCTCTCGACCGCTTTCATCAGGCCCATGTTGCCCTCTTGAATCAGGTCTAGAAATGACAAACCCCGGTTGGCGTATTTTTTGGCAATTGAAATCACGAGCCGCAGGTTGGCTACCACCATCTCGGTTTTTGCCGCTTCCGCCCGGTCGCGCGCCGCGCACAGTTTGTCGTGGGCCTCCAAGAACTCCCGGTGGCTCATCCGGGTGAAATCCTCGAGCGACTGAAGCTTCAACTTCTCCGATTCAATCACCCCTTCTTGCGCCGCGCCTTCCGCTGCCGCGCCCTCGCTCTCCGTCAGACTGAGGCTGGCTTTGATCTTGTCTTGAACATTCTCCGCCACCAAAGCCATCTCCTCCAATACCTTGTGTTTGAAGGCAAAGCGGGGAAAAAGTCTCTCGAAGGCGGCGCCCGCCTTGCGAAAACGCGTTAACGCGGAGGTCGGTTTCGCGGAATTCGCGGCGGTGGAACAAATCGCGTATTGTTCGTCCAGGCTCTGGTCCATCACCCGGAGCTTTTTCACCAAACGCCGGAGGTACTTCAGGTGTCCGCGGCGATTCGCAATTTTCTTGTCGGACACCACCCGGTCGAAGCGTTCCTTGGGCGGCTCCGCGAGCAACCGCTCGGCCAGCGCGATGTGCTCTTTGCCGCAAAAACCAAACCGATAGAGGATGCGCCGGAATTCACCCTCGGCCTTCTCGATGCGTTTGGAGATCGCGACTTCCTGCTCGCGCGTCAGGAGGGCCACCTGGCCCATTTGCCTCAAATACATCCGCACCGGGTCGTCCAAGCTGTCGGCCCGGACAGGCGCGTCCTCCTCCATCTCTCCGGATTTAACTTGGTCCACCTCGGCCGGGTCCACGATTTCGATGTCAAGATTTCGCAGCTTGATCAAAGCTTCCTCCTGCGCCTGCGCGTTCTCGGAAGGTCCCGCAAATGAATCGGAAATATCCGCAAACGTTAAATAACCCTGTTCCTTCGCCAATCGGAGCAGTTCCTTGATCTTTTCGTCAATGTCGGGCCAGGACTCCCCGTTTAATGGATTGGTTCCGTTCGGGTGATCGTGGCCGCCGCTGGATGCCGAAGGGTGCGCGGCGTGGTTGGGCGAGGCCCCGTTCCGTCGGCGATGCCGACCGTTGATTTCTTTACTTCTCCCAAGCCGGTCATGGTTCGACCCGCCTCTCTCCGACACCTTCTGACCGGATTCAAACGCCCGGCCCTGCCGGTCTGGCGACGACGGCGCGGTACTTCCCCGATTTACCTTCGCTTTGGCCATATGTTTGGGTTTACGACACTGGTTCCTCAATCGAATGCCGGGAGGCAATATGAAGATACGAGCGGCCAACGTCAAGCGGTGAAGCGCAACTTTTCTGAATCAGGGTCTGTGCAAAAATAAATCCCGGGAGATGCGGCAGGAATTTTGCCGGCCGGCGAGGCGCGATTGAGGCGCATATTCGAGCAATCTGTAACGAAAAAGCAACGAAGCAGGCCGACAAAAGAACAACGCAGATCTCGGAAGTTATTTTTGCTCAGACCCTCAACGCCGGAGCGTCGAACCGTCTCGCGGCGGCCCGGATTCGGAGGTTCCTGCATGAGCGGATTTTGGCATCGCCATGAGCAACCTTCGCACCTCCTTTAATCTCCCCGTCGCCGTTTGTTTCTCGAATCGTGGAAATTTCCCCCCTGCCATGACGAAATCTTGGTGGCGGGTCACCATCAGCCGGTCCCCGCGATTTTCGATGGCCGAAATGCCGCGTTCTCCCGCGAGCAATCTAATCTCGGTCACCTGCCAAAGCAGTTCCACCGCCGGAGGCCTCTTCCCAAACCGGTCTTCGATCGCCCGGCGCAACTCGTCCAACTCCGGGCGTTGGGTGACTTGCGCGAGTTTGCGGTAGGTCTCAATTCGATGTTGGGCTTCCGCCATGTAACTTCGCGGGATATAGGCCGGGGCGCGCTCCACCTGGGCCGCGGGTCTGGCTTCCTCCGCCCCCTCCTCTTCCTCCAACTGACGCACCACCCCCGTCTCGCGGGGCAAATCAATCGAAAGTTTCCCGCCCTTCCCCAACCGTGGTTCAATTCCAGGCGCTTCTTCCGCCGCGCTCAGGGCAAGAAAATCCAAATGAATCGAGACTTCCCGGCGCGCTTCGAGCTTTTCGCCCTTCATCGCGGCAATGGATTGCTTGAGAAGCTGGCAATAAAGTTCAAAGCCCACCGCCGTGATGTGCCCGCTTTGTTCCGATCCCAGAAGATTGCCCGCTCCGCGAATTTCCAA
>Ga0207040_1301_pt2 | contig 11767 bp, 12 predicted proteins | sample Alteio_BWMinCont_72_FD_153279 | JGI IMG/M metagenome (GOLD analysis project Ga0207040, IMG submission 153279) | Enriched cells from forest soil in Barre Woods Harvard Forest LTER site, Petersham, Massachusetts, United States -... | ecosystem: Environmental > Terrestrial > Soil > Temperate forest >... | reverse complement strand
GCTCCCAAGGCTTTCGCCTTGTCGATCACCGAATCCGGAGCAGCCAGCAGTTGATCGTACGATGCTCCGATGGATGGAATGCTAATCCCTCTTTCGCTGCAGAGTTGCTTAAATGTGGATGGGTCCATCCGGTTTCCCCCACCTTCGAGTTCGGTGAAACCCATCATCTGAATCGTATCCAGGGTCTTGGCCACGTCGATGGGAAAACTTTTACGAAAAGTATACCCTTCCACGCCCAGAGGCGCGGTATATAAGGGCTCGCGTTTCTGGGCAGGAGCCAATCCGAAGTTCAATACCGCCAAGCAGAAGGTCAGGGCAAGATCCATTCGCTTATTCATCGATTATGATTTAAATATTTCCCTTTGTAAGTTCGTCCACCAGATGGTTTGCCGCCCGGGCCGTCAGGGCCATATACGTCAGGGTCGGGTTCTGCGTGCCGGTGGAGGTCATGCAGGCGCCATCGGTGACGCAAACGTTCGGGCATGCGTGCAATTGGTTCCAGCGGTTCAACAGGGAGGTTTTCGGGTCGCTGCCCATACGGATACCTCCCATTTCGTGGATATCGGAACCCGGCGGTGACTGGGTGTCGTCCATTTTTATTTGGATGAATCCTGCCTTTTCAAACATTTCCTGGCTCTGCTGGATATAATCCTCCAGCATTTTCTCGTCATTCTCGCTCCACTCGCAGGATATGATCAATTGGGGAATACCGTACTTGTCCTTCAAATCCCGGTGCAGCCGAACATGATTTTTTTCGAGGGGTACGGTTTCGCCCATCATCCAGCTGCTGATGCGCCAGTGGCCCAGCTGGGGGTGCAGTAGATTTTCCCTAAGCTCGTCCCCGATCGCCCGTGTATCGGGCTCATAGCTTCTTCCTCCACCGATGCCGATAGCGTAGCCCCGAAGAAAGTCCGAATCCTGTCTGAAGACATTCCTGAATCGAGGCATATAGCTGTTGCTGGGATTTCTTCCATCGGTCTGCATATCTTCAAATCCTTCAAACGCGGCGCTTCCTTTGCCCCGGTAATTATGCCAGGAGATGAATTTCCCCATCAGGCCATTGTCATTGCCGAGCCCTTGAGGAAACCGCCCAGAAGTCGAGTGGAGTAGGATGGCGTTGCTATTTAATGCCGAGGCGTTCACAAAAATGACGCCTGCATAGAATTCCTCCGTTTCGTGGCTGACTGCGTCAATGATGCGCACGCCGGACGCTTTTCCTTTGCTCTCATCGTACAGGATCGAATGAACCACGGAAAATGGCCGAATCGTCAGCCTGCCGGTTTTCTCCGCCCAGGGCAGGGTGGACGCGTTGCTGCTGAAGTACCCGCCGAATACGCATCCTCGGTTGCACATATTCTGGTTCTGGCACTTGCTGCGGCCTTGCTGTTGGTGGATCAGCTGGGGGTCGGTCAGATGGGCACAACGGGCCTGGATGAGGTGGCGGTCCTTATACTCCTTTTCTAGGATTTCCTTGAAGTGCTTTTCAATGCAACTCATTTCAAATCCCGGCATGACTACACTATCCGGTAGTTCCGGCAGGCCGTCTCGGTTCCCCGCAATTCCGGCAAACTGCTCCACATAGGAGTACCAGGCCTCGAGGTCATGATATCGGATTGGCCAATCCACCGCAAAGCCGTCCCGCGTCGGTCCTTCAAAATCGAAATCGCTCCAACGCTGCGTTTGTCGGGCCCAAAGCAGGGACTTGCCTCCCGTTTGGTAGCCCCGAACCCAGCGGAAGGGCTTTTCCTGTACAAAAGGTTGTTCATCGTCCTTCAGCGCCCAGTGTAAGGTTTCCTCCCGTAAAAAACGGGCCCCTTGATAATCCTTTCTTTGTTCCAGGGGAACGGTTCCGCGGTGGGGGAATTCCCAGGGCGGTTTCGATGCAGTAGGATAATCTTTGACGTGCCTCACCTCACGACCCCTTTCCAGGATCAGGGTTCTTAGCCCTCGATCACACAATTCCTTTGCAGCCCAGCCGCCGCTGGCGCCGGACCCGACGACTATGGCGTCATAAGTTCTTTTTTTAACGGAGTCAGACATAAAAATGGCAATGAACTCAGGCCTTGCGCGGCACACATCCGAAATAATGTCCAGGGGCTACCTGGTATCCGAAATAGCCTTCCAGGACCTGTTGAGACGTATTGTATCCATGAATGGTTTCGGATTTAATCAGGTTGAATGCGGCCCTTATTGCTGGATCCTGTGATGACGCCCATTGGAGCAGGAGGGTTTCTCGCTGCTGCTGGGTGCAGGCATCAAAGGAGCATCCATGGCCTGACCTGGCGCGGGAGCCGAGCGCCCGCAATTGTTTCTTTATTGTTTTCCGCATCGAAGATTCGTAACAATCGTCCAGCAATTTCTGCAGGTACTTGTCCACGCCGACGGCTAGCGCGCCTATCGACTGACCAGCCGGTATGAGGGAATCGACCACTTGAGCAAGGGCCATCTGCTCGCCTTCAGAAAAAGAGCTCGCGTGCGTGTCCTTATCGCTTAAGCGGCATGCCTGCATCCACCAAGGGAGGGCAATCAGGCCTCCGGATGCGATCAATAAGTCCTTGACGGCGCCGCGACGGTTCATAATTCAAGCGATTGAAAAGAATAGAAACCCGGGGCCGGATATTCCTGCGGGTAAGTCCAACTCGGCCCGGTTCGGTTATCCGGAAAATTTCACCAGCGTTTAGCCTTTCAAGATACAAAATTCCTGTTTCTTTGCCCGGCGCAGGACGGAGCCTGGCCAATTCAGGCAGACGGTGAAAATGGGCAAACCGTTCCTGCATTGCGGAAAGCGCGCTGGATTGGATAAACAAATTACCGACATGAAATGGCTTAAGCGATTGGGATTGGCTGCAGCGGCATTGGGTATTGTGGCCTGCTTCCTTCCTTGGGCCTATTATCCAGATCTGCAGAAAAGCTTCACCGGTTTTCAGACCGAGCAGAACATATATGGAAAACCGGGAGGCGTTCTGACCTTCCTTTTTGTCTGCTGTGCTGTATTTCTCCTGATTCCCCGGATATGGGCCAAGCGGCTCAACCTCATTTTTGCAGGCCTGCTGGTCGCCTATTGCGTAAAATGCTACTTGCTTTTCACTGCATGCTACCGGGGCAATTGTCCGGTAAAAGAAGGGGGCATGTTTATTTTGCTCCTGTCGGCTGCGTTGGTGATGCTTGCGGCCTTACTCCCGGATATGCCGCTTTCCCCGGGAGCCCCATCGAGAAAAGCCTAACGCTGTTCAATCAGTCGGGCGATTCCGAAAGCGCAGCCCGCAGCCAGTGCTCCGATGATCATTACCCGGATGGCGCCGCTCAAGGGATTGACTCCGGTCAGCTTGCTCTTGAAATACCCGAAAATGAATAGGCAAAGGAGCGTGATCAGTGCGGAATATTTGAGGCCGGTCAGGCCTTGATCAGTAAAAAAATAGGGGCTTAGTGGAATCAGCCCTCCCACGATATAGGAAATGCCGATGTTGAAAGCGCTTTTCGTTGCCCGTTTGGGGTCGGGTTTGTCCAAGCCGAGTTCATATTTCATCATGAATTCCACCCAGCGGTCCTTATCCTTGGTCATTTCGTTTGCCGCCTCTTCCTGAAGAGATTTACTGAATCCCAGACCAGCAAAAAAATCCTTGACTTCTTCCCGCTCCACATCCGGTAGCCTGTCCACTTCATCGTATTCTCTTCTTAGCTCCGAATGATAGTGGTCTTGCTCTGTTCGGCCGGCGAGGTAGCCGCCGAGCCCCATGGCGATGGAACCAGCTGCAATTTCAGCAATGCCGGCAATCACAATCAATCCGGTATGCTCGACCACCCCGCTGAGTCCGGCGGCCAGTGCAAAGGGCACCGTCAGTCCATCGGACATGCCAATGACAATATCCGTAAGGACTTCGGAGCCCTGCATATGTTCTTCCTGGTGAAGGTGTTCTTTGAGGTGATCGTGCATCGGAAGGAATTGAACCGGATGGGGCAAGATACCCAATTCCGCCAGGATCAATCCAACTCGGACAGGCTTTTGTCGATTATGGCGATCGAATTGTTGACTTGGGTTTCGGTGATCACCAGCGGTGGGGCGAACCGGATCTTGTCTCCGTGCGTAGGCTTGGCCAGCAGACCGTTATTTTTCAAGGCGAGGCAAAGTTTCCAGGCCGCCTCGCGATCCTTGTGCTGGATGACCAGGGCGTTCAACAAGCCTTTGCCGCGCACTTCGGCCACAAATGGGTGCTTCAACTGGCGCAGTCCTTTCCGGAAAATTTCTCCCATGCGCCGAGCGTTTTCCGGCATTTTTTCTTCGATCAGGACGGTCAAGGCGCTCACGGCGACCCGGCAGGCCAACGGGTTGCCTCCGAATGTGGAGCCATGCTCGCCGGGCTGTATTCCTAGCATGATTTCGTCGTCGGCGAGGACTGCGCTGACCGGCAGCATTCCTCCGCTCAGCGCCTTGCCCAGCAATAAAATGTCCGGCCGGACGGATTCCTGGTCGCAAGCCAGCATGCTCCCCGTGCGGCCCAGCCCGGTTTGAATCTCATCGGCGATGAACAGCACGGACGCGTCCGAACAATATTCCCGCACTTTGGCTAGGTAGCCGGTATCCGGCACCACGACCCCCGCTTCTCCCTGGATCGGTTCAACCAAAAATCCCGCTACATTCCGGTCCTGTAAGGCCCGGGCCAGGGCAGCCAGGTCATTGAATGGAATTTTTTCAAATCCGGGCATAAAGGGCCCGAAGTTCTCATAGGCCAGAGGGTCACTGCTGAATGAAATCACGGTACTGGTCCTGCCGTGAAAATTTTGTTCGCATACTACGATCTTGGCCTGATTTTTCGCAATGCCCTTGACCAGGTACCCCCAACGACGGCACAGCTTGATCGCGGTTTCCACGGCCTCGACACCGGTATTCATGGGGAGTACCTTGTCGTACCCGAACAAGCTGCTGACGTATCGCGCGTATTCGCCCAGCTGGTCGCTGTGGAATGCCCGGGAAGTAAGCGTCAATCGCTTAGCCTGTTCTGTCAGGGCTTCGATGATCTTGGGATGGCAATGGCCTTGGTTGACGGCCGAATACCCGCTCAAATAGTCGTAATAGGGATTGCCGTCCACGTCCCAGACCGTTGACCCTAATCCCCGGCTCAGGACAACCGGCAACGGATGATAATTGTGTGCTCCGTACCGTTCCTCGAGGTTAAGGAAATAGGTGGTTTTATCAATGGTGGGTGAATGTGTGGGCATAACGATTCTCTTTAAATGATGAATGGTGGAATAGATCCAAATCCTACAACGGAGGTTGCCAAATCAGGGGTGATCGAGAAAGTCCAAATTGGCGCTCAAAAAGTCGCGTATATGGTTCGGGGCAGCGATGGAGGAAATTTTAGGCAAGATAATGCATTTCGATTATTGAACCTCAAATGCGGGTATAATTGTGATAGGCAAACAGACGCTTTCCCGTTTTTTTTTCAATCCAATACAAGAGCGCTTTCGCAGCAGAAAACCGTTTTTGGCGGATATCTAGATCCAGCCTCCAGTTTAGGCGGCGGATCCGCTCCTGCATCGCCGCCGGATGTGTGCCCTGGAATCGGTCAAGGGAGTCAATTTCACTGTAGTCAAATGGGGCGCCTGCAGACAACAGGGGCTCGTCATCCGCGGTCCACAGCCGGTGAAAGTCATTTATCTTTTGCTGCTGCACCCGGGGCTCCCTTACCCAACCATAGTGGTAGATCTGGGCGTCCACCGGTTTGACCCGCAATTTCCTCCCGTCTTTTCGGAATCCCTGGGCATCGCGGTAGGACCGAATCCGTTTATCGTTGCGGATGATGCGAATTTCATGGCTATACCATTTTCTGGAATCCCCGAGGTAGTCATAGCTTCCGTAGAAATGCCGGTAACCGAAAAGCAGCCCCTCAACGGCTGGATTCCCCGCATGGGTTTCCATCGAGCGGAGGATTGCCGGGTAATCCTTTTCGTGGATCACTTCATCGGCCTGTAGATACAGGCACCAGCCGGCAGCGGAAGGAATTTGGTCAAAGACCTTATTGGTTTCTTCGGCCAGCACTCGTCCACCCACCCGCAGACGCTCATCCCAGACCGTCGGAATGACCTTGATTTTCGGCTCATTCAGGGACTCGATCAGCGCTTCGGTCCCATCATCCGATCTCCCCAAACCAATATACAGCTCCTGCACTAATGGAAGGATCGACCGGATGGACTCCAGTACCGGGAAATCATATTGGATGGCATTGCGAACGATGGTAAATCCAACTGCTGGTGCCATGGTCATCCTATAAAAGTTATTGGACAATTTATTTCAAAACGGAAGGAAGGCCTCCCGCCTTTTAGGAATAAGCCATACAGGCTGGATCCGCTGCCGGTCAGCGAGGCATATACAGCGCCCGCCTCGTATAAGGCCTCTTTCCATTGGCCAATCTGCGGGTAGGCTTGAATGGCTGGGGCCTCCAGGTCGTTGCTGAGCCGATCCCGCCATTGGCCCACGGGTAGGTTTAGGATTTCGGAAAGCGGTGGTCGGAAGGGATTCGGGCGGGATTGCGCAAAAGCCCAGGCGGTCGAGATATGAATATCCGGGTGAACCAGCAGGATCGAATAGTCGGACAAATCGATGTCAACGGGTAGCAGTATTTCCCCTCGGCCGCGGGCAATGCAGGGCTGGTCCCCTAGGAAAAAGGGGCAATCCGAACCAAGCTCCAAGGCGAGGGAGTTCAGGTCATGCTGGGAAAGTCCGGCTGCGAATTGTTCATTGATTCCCCGCAAGGTGAAAGCGCCGTCAGCGGATCCTCCGCCTAGACCGCTACCCGGGGGAATGCGCTTGAAGAGCCAGATGTCGAGAGCAGGAATCGGGGCACGGGAATGCGCCCGGATCGTCTCTGCGGCCCGGAGGCAAAGGTTTAGTGCCGGGTCCCCGGGAATCGGAAGCCCAAGGGGATGCCAGCCCGGCCGGCTTGCGGGGAGGATCTCCAAAACATCGAAAAAGGGCAGGGGATAAAACAGCGTTTCCAGTTCGTGATACCCATCCGCCCGTTTGCTCAGGATGTGCAGGCCGAGGTTAATCTTGCAAGGAGGAAAAAAAATCATGAACGGAAAATTCGGCGAAGGAGAATCACTTTTTCCTGCGGCTGTTGATTTCGTCGCGTATCTTGATCGCCCGGATATAGTCTTCCTGTTCGAGTACTTCGGTCAGCAGGCTGTTCAGCTCTTCCAGAGACAAAGCCTTCAGGTCTTCGGGATTTCCCAATTCGGTGGTGACCGTCTCCTTAACCTGCTTCTTCTTTCCGGCGCTGTCTTCCATGAGTATTCCTGCGCTCTCCAGGATGTTTTCATAGGTGTATACCGGGCACCCGAACCGGACGGCCAGGGCCAGGGCATCGGAAGTGCGGGAATCGATTTCGACCGTATCGTGCTCGCTGACACAAACCAGTTTGGAATAGAATATCCCTTCCTGCAAATCGCAGATAATGATTTCCTGTAAGTCGATATTGAAGGCGCTCATGAAATTTTTCATGAGATCATGGGTGAGGGGCCGGCTGGGATGCATTTTTTCCAAGGCAACAGCGATCGCTTGCGCTTCAAAACCACCGATGACAATGGGCAGTCGACGCAAGCCATTTACCTCGCCTAGAACGACGGCATAGGAATGAGTTTGAGTAATGCTGTGCGACAAAGCCACTATTTCCAATTCGATCTTCTTCATATCCGGTGACCGTCAAACGGTATCTCCTTTATTCGTTGTTGATGGCAAATATAAAAATTATGGCAATGATATATCAAACTGTCCGAAAGGCAAAGTGATTATTGCCAATCTGGGCGACGGGGGCAAGTTGAATGAACAATAGCTAATTATCTTAGTGATTTATATATGTGGGTCCGTTCTTTATGGTGTGGCAGGAGGGTTCACTAACGCATCCGTTCAAAAGGCTAGTCAAGAATCACTGGACGCAGCGCGTCAGCGCTTCGGATCAGGGTAACCCGCGAAGTTTTTTTACGGCCGCCGTCAATTTGGGAACTATATCGAAGGCATCCCCCACAATGCCGTAGTCCGCGGCCTTGAAAAAAGGAGCCTCCGGATCTTTGTTCACGATGGCAATGACTTTGCTTCGATTCACACCGGCCAGATGTTGGATTGCTCCGGATATGCCTATGGCCAAATATAGATTGGGTGCGATGGCAAGGCCCGTTTGCCCCACATGTTCATGATGGGGCCTCCAATGCGCGTCGGCAACCGGCCGGCTGCAGGCCGTTGCTGCATGAAGCGCGTGAGCCAGTTCCTCGATCATCCCCCAATTCTCCGGCCCTTTCAGGCCCCGCCCTCCGCTTACGACAATCTCGGCTTCGGTTAAGGGTACTTCTCCCGAGGATTTGCTCACGGACCTCAATTTAACCCGCGGATTCGCAACTGGAATGTCCAGCGTAACTAGTTCCGCTGTCCCTCCCGACTCTTGCACTGGAAAAGAATTCTGGTTCAGGGTGATGATTTTTATAGGCGTTTGAACCGACACCTGCGCAAATGCTTTGCCGGAGAAGACATTTTTCTTCACGATAAAACCCTGATCCAGATCGGGAAGAGATACGGCACCGGTTACCAGGCCTGCCTGCAATTTTGCAGACAGCCGGGGAGCAATGGCTTTACCGGCCGTATCGTGAGGAAATATGACGATTTGTGCGCCAGTCCGTTGAACCACATCAGCCAATACCTGGCAATGCACCGCAGAATCCAGGATATTGAGGGATTCCTGGGCGACCTGGTAAATTTTGCTGATGCCATATCGACCGAGGGGGCTTAGCTCTTCGCTGAGCGTCCCCAGGACGATCCCTTCGGCAGCCAGTCCGGCCTTCTGCGCTATTCGGCTTCCGTAGCACAGAACTTCCCAGGATGCTTTTTTGACATGGCCATCGGCATGGTCGATAAAAATCAAAACAGACATATGAAATGGAGATTAGATCACTTTCGCCTCTTCGTGAAGTAGCCGGATCAATTCCTCCGGTTGGTCCGGAGATACAAGTTTGACGCCTGCCTTGGCCGGCGGAAGGGAAAAGGAAAGCAGGGAAGTCAGGGGGGCAACCGCTTTGGGTTCGACTACCCTCAATGGCTTGGATCGGGCACCGCTGATCCCCCGGACATTCGGAATTCGCTGTTCGGCTACCCCTTTCTGGCAACCTACGACCAAAGGCAATTCCACTTCATCTGTTTCTTCTCCTCCTTCGATTTCCCGGGAAACGACCGCCTTGTTTCCTTCCAGTTCAAACCGCGTCGCCAGGCTGATATACGGCAGGCCCAACAATTCGGCCAGCATTCCCCCTACCGCAGAACCGTTATAATCAATCGTCTCCCTACCGGTGAAGATCAGGTCGTATGCTTGAGGTCCAGCCAATGCCGCTATTTGCGCGGCCACGAAATAGCTGTCCTGACTATCGGCATTGATGCGGAATGCCTAGTCTCCCCCCAGTGCCAGCGCTTTGCGTATCACCGGATCAGCGTCCGGGCCGCATACGGTCACTAAATGCAGAACCGCTGAAGGATCCTTTTCTTTTATTTCGATGGCCCGCACCAGGGCGTACCATTCGTCATAAGGGTTGATGATCCACTGAACGCCTTCGGCGGAGAATTTCGTGTTGTTATCCTTGAAGGCTATTTTTGCCGTCGTGTCGGGCGTCTTGCTTATGCAAACCAATATCTTCATGTTGATGTTTTTTACCGGTTCGAAGAACAACCGGAGCGCTCGAAGCCTCGAGTGGTTTATGCGACCAGAAAAATGATAAGCGATTCAAAGATAAGTTGTTTGACAACCTCAAAAAAGCGATGGACAGGATCGAAGTCCTCAAAGATTGGTTGATTCAGGACCCCTCGGACAATTTCGTGCAGCACGCACTGGCAATGGAATATGTCAAGCGCGGCCTCGACCAGGAGGCCCGGAAATTATTGGAATCCCTGCTGGAACGGGACAGCCACTACGTCGGATCCTATTACCACTTGGCTAAAATTCTGGAGCGAGGCGGGGAAAAAAATCTGGCTATCCGCTGCTACGAAGACGGAATGCGTGAAGCCAAGCAGGCGGGGGACCAACATGCTTGGCAGGAGCTGCGATCGGCGCTGGATGAGCTGAATGAATAGGGGCGTTCGGTCTTGTAAGTAGGGAATTGGACTTGGAAATCCAACCAGACATGAATCTGTTTCATTCCTTCATAAAGTATGCCGAGCAGGAGCGATTGTTTGCCGGAGACCAATCTTATCTGCTGGCTTTGAGCGGGGGTTTGGATTCCACCGTCCTATGCGAACTCTGCCGGTTGGCCGATATCCGGTTCTTCCTTGCGCATTGCAACTTTCACCTCCGGGGTGATGAAAGCGACCGGGACGAAGCGTTCGTGCGGGAATTGGCTGCGGCCCATCAGATCCCGTTGGTAATTCGGCAATTTGACACCCTTTCCTACGCCGCGCAGCATCAGCTGTCCATCCAGGCTGCCGCCCGGGCCCTTCGCTATGATTGGTTCCGCTCTTTTATCCGGCCTCCGATGGACCATGCCACAAATGTGGAAACCGATTCCGCTTATGGCGGCGAATTCCTTCGGGCTGATGGCATCCTCACCGCCCACCATCAGGACGATAATGTGGAGACCCTCCTTATGAATTTTTTGCGGGGTACCGGGGTAAGCGGAATGCGCGGGATGCTTCCCCGCCAGGGCGATATCCTGCGTCCCCTGCTTTTTGCCAGCAAGGAGTCAATCGCCGAATTCGCCCGCGACTGTGGATTGTCCTGGGTCACGGACAGCAGCAATGATTCAGACTACTATGCCCGAAATTATCTCCGCCACGAAATCATACCCCGCCTGGAAAATGTCTATCCCGAAGTTCGCAGCAACCTCGCTGGAAACCTAAGCCGGTTCCGGGATATCGAGCGCCTCTACCGCCAGGTTGTCGAAGACCAAAAGAAGGATTTGCTGGAGAGGACCCGGAATGAGGTGCGCCTTCCGGTGCTAAAATGGAAAAAGCATCCTGCCCGGGAGACCCTAATCTACGAAGTATTGAAAGACTATCATTTCTCAGCTGCGCAATCCCGGGAAGCGCTCCGCTTGCTGGACAGTGAATCCGGAAAGTATTTGCAGTCCGCCACACACCGCCTGATCCGGCACCGTCAATGGCTTATTTTAGTGACTTTGCAGGCTTCTTCCGCATCGCTGGCGCTGCTGGAAGAAAATATGGAATACCTGACTGCGGGTCCCCTGACCCTGCGCTTGAGGCGAATGCCTGCTTCCCAGGATCCATTGCCAACGGAAGGCGATCCGGCCAGGGCCCAGCTGGATGCCGATAAGCTGGTCTATCCGATCGTTCTCAGGCAACGCAAGGCCGGCGATTATTTTTATCCCCTGGGAATGAGGAAAAAGAAAAAGCTGTCTCGGTTTTTGATCGACCAGAAATTATCCAGGGCCCAGAAAGAGGCAGTATGGGTCATGGATATGCAGGGTAAGCTCGTATGGATCGTCGGCCTGCGGATCGATGACCGATTTAAAATTACGCGAGGGACCCAGAACATATTAGATATTGAAATGCGGGTGGGATAGTTCCCGGAAGAATTGGTTGATGACTTGAGGTCTCACCATGATCGTATAGGCGATCCCGAAAAGAGCGCCCCAAAAGTGTGCGTCATGATTGATATAATCCCCTCCGCGGCGTGCCATATAAATCGAATAACCGAGAAACAAGGCAGCATAGATGATCGAAGGGATGGGAATAAAGAATAAATAAATCGTCCGCCATTCCCTTGCTGAACAGACGTAC